>OLNH01000784.1_pt1 | contig 22547 bp, 14 predicted proteins | sample 1643101 | NCBI WGS metagenome assembly OLNH01 (sample SAMEA3136758, study PRJEB25190) | human gut metagenome | biome: human gut; feature: human-associated habitat; material: faeces | place: Austria | collected 2013
GATAGTTCCAGCCTTCCTGACGGAAAATCTCTTCTCTTTTATAGATATTCGGATAGAATACCGCATCCAGATAAACATGCATCAGATTCTGGAAATCCTGATCATTGCAGCTTGCTACAGGGTAGCAGGTTTTGTCCGGATAAGTCATTGCATTCAGAAATGTGTTCAGAGATCCTTTTACCAATTCCACAAAAGGATCTTTAAGTGGAAATTCCCTGGATCCGCAGAGTACGCTGTGCTCCAGGATATGCGCAACACCTGTACTGTCCTTAGGCGGTGTACGGAATGCGATATTAAATACTTTGTTCTCATCATCATTCTCGATCAGCATGACTCTGGCACCTGTTTTCTTATGGCGCAGGAGCCATCCCCTGGAATGAATATCTGTCAGTTCCTCTTCTGTCACAACTTCATAAGCTGTCAAATTCTCTTTGTTCATGTATGCCTCCAAATTAATTATTGGCGTATTCTATAATCCGCCCTCTCCCGGAAAATGAGCCTCATAAGCTTCCCTTGCTGCTCTGGTGATAATATCCAGTTCTTCCTTCATATTGATATTGCCCGGAAGCACAACTGCAGTCTCATATACATCATTCTGAAGCTTGTTCTTGGCATTCTTCTCACCCAGCGGCACAATTCCGCATAAAGTGGAATTATAAGTTTTATCTTTCTCACACAGTTCCATATAAGTTTTCACCATATGGCAGCATTCTCTGTAAAGCAGTTCTCTGTGAAGTTCACTCTTCTCCTGAATCTCTTTGAATTTCAGTTTCTTCAGGTTCTTCTCGATTTCTTTTCGCGCACTCTTTGCGCCAAAAAGTCTTCCGGCTGCATCTTTATTATATTCCAATGCCATCCAGAGAGCCAGGTATCCGTCTGCACGTGTTTCAGCTCCTTTTTCTGCCGGTCCGCCATAACGCAGTTCCCATAATTCCTTTCGAACTGCATTTGCCTCATCATCCTCTCCGTCCGCAATGGACTGATCAAGGAACATTTTTCTTTTCATTGGCTCATACTCTCTGTAATAAAGAGCAATTGTTGGTGTATCTGTCATATTCTTTTCCTCTCAGTTTATTAATGAACTTACGGTTCTTCATAGGTAAGTTCTGTCTCAGCAAGCGCCAGTGCTTCCTCAATTACCTGATCCATATCCATATAGCGATACATGCCAAGTCTTCCGCCGAAGATCACATTCTTCTCCTCTAATGCACGGCGTTCATATTTATCAAACAGTTCACTGTTCTTCGGATCATTTACCGGATAATACGGTTCTTTTCCCTTCTCCCATGCAGCCGGATACTCTCTGGTGATCACGGTCTTCGGCTGAGTACCGAATTCAAAATGCTTATGCTCGATAATTCTTGTATACGGAACTTCATAATCTGTATAGTTTACAACTGCATTTCCCTGATAGTTGCCCATATCCAGCACTTCTGTCTCAAATCTTAAGGATCTGTACTCCAGTTCTCCGTAACAATAGTCATAGAACTGATCGATCATACCTGTAAAGAGTACTTTATCAGCCTGCGCAGTCAGTTCCTCTCTGTTTGCAAAGAAATCAGTATTCAGGCATACCTGTACACCTTCAAGAAGTTTCTTCACAATACGTGTATAGCCACCCTTCGGGATTCCCTGATAAGGATCCTTAAAGTAGTTATTATCATAAGTATAACGCAAAGGCAGTCTTTTTATGATAAATGCCGGCAGATCTTTACACTCTCTGCCCCACTGTTTTCTGGTGTAACCCTCTACCAGTTTCTCATATACATCCTGACCAACCAGTGCAAGTGCCTGCTCTTCCAGGTTCTTCGGATGTGTGATGTGCATTCTTGCGATCTGTCCCTGGATCTTCGCCTTTGCTTCTGCAGGAGTACGAACTCCCCAGAGCTGGTGGAAAGTATTCATATTAAACGGCAGATTGTATAATTCATCTTTGTAAACTGCAATCGGTGAGTTTACGAAATGATTGAATTCCGCAAACTGGTTAATGTAATCCCATACCTGTTTTCTGGAAGTATGGAAAATATGCGCACCATATCTGTGCACCTGAATTCCCTCTACTTCTTCTGTGTAAATATTTCCGCCGATGTGGTCTCTTTTGTCAATCACAAGGCATGTTTTTCCCCGTCTTGTAGCCTCATGTGCAAATACTGCTCCAAAAAGGCCTGCTCCAACTATCAGATAATCATATTTCTTCATGTCCGACACCTTCTTCTTATAAATTTTAAGAGAAACTACTCTCTTTCCCCTCGGGTCTTCCCTGATCCGAATCATGTAAATAATTTCATCTGCACGATTCATTCAAACGGATAAAATCATTCGCTTCGCTACTTGCTCATAACCAAATAACTGCTCCGCAATTTGATTAAAAAAGCAGTAACGCTTTTTTTGCGCTACTGCCATTATAACAAATTCATCCGAAAATGGATAGTCTTTCTATTCTATTTTCTTCCTGCAACCTCATCGAACACATCTGTGATTTCTTTGGACGGTGCCTTGGTAGCAAGACTGAAGATCACGATCATAACAAGACTGACCACAAATCCTACTGCCAGTGAATAAAGTCCTGTATAAGAACCAAGTGTCTGTCCCGAAATAAGCGGTATGTAATCCCAGATGATAACGGTAAGACCGCCGGAAACAATACCTGCAACTGCACCTGCCAGATTTGTTCTTCTCCAGAACAGAGACATCACTACAGTCGGACCAAATGCTGAGCCAAGGCCAGCCCATGCATTAGATACCAGTCCCATGATACTGCTGTTCGGATTCCATGCAATAACAAATGCAACAACAGAAACTGCAATAACAGTAAATCTGGCAACCGTCAGGATTTCTTTGGAATCCGCATCTTTCTTGATAAACTGATGATATAAATCCTCAGATGCTGCAGAAGCTGTTACCAAAAGCTGTGAATCTGCTGTGGACATGATTGCTGCCAGGATTCCGCAGAGGAAAATACCTCCGATAAACGGCAGTGCCAAGTCTGTAGAAAACAGTTTATTGATCATTTCAATAAATACACTCTCTGATGAAGAAGTACCATTTTCTCCCAGTACAGTCGGGAGCAGATACGCACGTCCGATAATGCCGATAAAGCATGCTGCTGTCAGAGAAAGGATAATCCATACAATTGCGATCACACTGGATTTCTTTAATTCCTGCTCATTTTTTACAGCCATGAAACGCGTCAGGATATGAGGCATACCACAATATCCAAGACCCCATGCAAGCTGGGAAAAAATCTCAATAAATGTATATGGACGCTCTCCGTTCTCAAAAGGATTCATAAAAGCTGCCGCACCGCCCGGTGCACCGCTCTGTGTCAGAAGCTCTGTCAGATTTCCGCTTAATGTAAAGTAAGCAACCAGCGGAACAACCAGAAGACCGATCAGCATCAGTGTTCCCTGTACAAAGTCTGTTACACATACTGCCATAAATCCACCCATGAATGTATAACAGAGGATAACCGTAGCTCCGATTGCCAGAGCTATATGGTAGTCAATCCCGAATACCGTATTAAAGAGCTTACCGCCTGCTGCAAGCGCAGAAGCTGTGTATACTAGGAAAAAGATTACGATCACAATAGATGAAAGTAATAACAGAATTCTCTTCTTATCCTGAAAGCGATTCTCAAAATATGCCGGGATTGTAAGGGAATTATTTGCTGCGATAGTATATTTACGAAGTCTGTGTGAAATACAGACCCAGTTTAAGACAGTTCCGATAAATAAACCTACCGCAATCCAAATCTGCCCTGTTCCCAGAGAATAAATCGCTCCAGGAAGCCCCATCAGAAGCCATCCACTCATGTCTGATGCCTGTGCAGACAGAGCTGCTACCCATGCATTCAATCCACGTCCGCCCAGGAAATAATCCTCTGAGCTGTTTGTTTTCTTCATATAGACCACACCGATGACTATCATGAATAACAGATAGACTACAAATGCGGACAATATGATCATTGTTGTACCACTCAAATTTACTCCTCCTTTTTATTCTTAAAATACACTCCGGATCTGTCCGGAGCATTTTCATATAACAGATATAAAAGAACTTTCCCTATTTCTGTTACATATTTACTTCGCAGAAATATGATACAATTATTTTCTGCACGGCAAAAAGTAACCGCGTACTTCTACTGCACCCGGTTACTTTACCACATTACCTTGTCATCACGCAAGTGTATTTCCCAAATTTTGGTATTTTTTTGCCTGAACTATATTTTTACACCAATATCCGCTGTCCTGTCAATCAGAAATTTATCTGTTCCTGCTTTTTCAGATTCTTTCCTGCATGTCTGCTTTTTCTTAATGCTCTGAATTTGGTTTTGTCTTTTTTCAGATAAACATTCTTAATATAAGAGATCAGAACTTCTTCTCCACGGTCATCCAGGATCCGCAGAAGCCCCTCCAGGTCTCTCTTGGTTTTCGGATGAATAAACCACAGTTTTTCCTTGCCTTTCAGGTAATACTGAAGAGGCTGGTGCTGATCATATTTGTCACCCAGATAATTTCTGGAAGCACTGATCCTGTCCATCACCATCTCTGCGATATACTTTCTCGGCATTGGCACGCCGTTGATGATATGTTCATCCCCCGGCACATAGTCCACCCAATACTCAAAATGATGTTTATTTTTGCCCTTGTGATGCAGCCAGGACTTTGACATTCCTGTTTCCTCACGTTCTGCATTGTTCGGGCTTCTGTCACCCTGATAGTATTTACATCCTACCAGAAATTCCACAGGTGCATACTTTGACAGGTCATGAAGCAGTCCCTGTTTATATAAACCTGCCCGGAAGCAGTAATGCATAACAAGCAGCTTATGTCTGGTTATTGTCTTAAAGTGCAGCCACGGATGCATCTTTCTTCTCCTCCTCTACTGCCAGCAGCACCACAATGGTACGTGGTCCAATTTCCAGTTTCTTACTGTATTTCTCTTCACTTTCATCCAGAAATCCATTCTCTTTTACTGCACTGGTGTCGATTACTTTCTTCCAGTGCTTATGTCCCAGATTCGGCAGGGCAAACTCCCTGGTTTCCCAGTGAAAATTATACGCAATATAAACAGACTCATCCTCACTGCCGTCAGCTTTCTGTGCATAGGCACCATAATACATGATCCCCAGCAGTCTGGAAGTATTTTCTGCATTTAAATACCATGCCCGTTCTCCATGAAGGGAAACATCCGGCAGACCTTTGGTCTTGTAATCCACGCCTCTCATCTCCTCCGGCACATGAAGGATCGGATGCTCCCTGCGAAAAGCAATCGCCTGTTTTACAAACTGGAACATTTTCTCATTCTTTTTTATGCCTTTCCAGTCGATCCATCCTACCTGATTATCCTGACAATAGGCATTATTGTTTCCGTTCTGGGAATTACAGATCTCATCTCCACCGTAGATCATCGGAACGCCCTGACCAAGCAGTACCATAAGAAATGCATTTCGCAGCTGACGTTCTCTCATCTGACGGATCTGCATCTTCCTGCTCGGGCCTTCCACCCCACAGTTCCAGGAATAGTTGTAGCTGCTTCCATCCTGATTGTTCTCCTGATTCGCCTCATTGTGTCTGTAATTATAAGTTACCATATCATTCAGCGTAAATCCGTCCTGACATGCCATATAATTGACCACTGCATACGCACCCGGATTTCTTCGTGTCCTGTAGGCAGCCGCGCCTACCATATCCTCATCACTCTTTAAGAAACAGCGCATATCCTGCAGAAATCCCGGATTATACTGTGCGATGCACTTTCCTGCCGGATTCTTCTTTCTGATAACCTGATCTTCATTGAAATCATGAAACATCAGCTTCGTATCGCTCAGAATTGCATCATGCATCAGGAGTTCTGTCGGAACGCCCTCTCCAAGAACATGGAATCCATCTACATGATAATAGAGTTTCCAGAACTGCAATGCACGCAGTGTTACTACAGGATTGCTCTCTTTCGGAAAGTACATTTCCATAATACAGGCGATTCCTGCCTGATGAAGCTTTTTGATCAATGTCTTAAATTCCTTCTCCGGATCATCTGTCGCACAGTAAGATCTCTTTGGGGCAAAATAATAGCCTAGTATATATCCCCAGAAATTCACACGTCCTTCTGTGCGTTTCTCGGAAACCATTCCTGCCGTTGTGGGATCACTGGCAATGCCACTCTCCATAAATTCATAAGCCGGCATCAGCTCAATCGTATTGATTCCCAGTTCCTTCCAGTATGGAATCATTTCTTCCAGTGCCTGGAATGTTCCTTTCACTCCTCTGATACTGCGGTTTGCCTTTGTATAGCCTCTTACATGCAGTTTATAAAGAACCATCTCGTAATAAGGAACCTGCGGATTTCTGTCATTTTCCCAGTCAAAAACTTCATTCTTCAGAAACCCACATCTTACTTTGTGAGGATCACTGTCTGCTGCCGCACCAAAACGCTCTCTTCCCAGGATTCTGTATGCACAGGGATCTGTATACACCTTTCCATCCACCATGAAATTATACTCATAATCCTCAGATTTAAAATCCGGAATAGCTAATGCATACATATTTCCTGTTCTGTTCTCTTCTGTAAAAGGAATCTCAACAAAAGGTTTTCTTGCTCTCTTCTTGTAGAGAACCAGAGATGCGTTGCTGCCCTCCGGTACTTCCAGTGCAAAATTATATCCATCCGAAAGTTTATTTGCACCAGGCACCAGAGCCAGCCCCTTTTCTGTTTTTATCTTCCTGCGCTCAGCCATCTCTTTATCTCCTCCATATTTCTTTCTTATTGCTCTTCACCGCCGGATCTGGTTAATCTAAAGCAATTTTCAGTTCAATCGGGCAATGGTCAGATCCCATAATATCTGAATGAATATCAGCTCCCTCAAGTTTATCTTTTAACTGCGGAGAAGTGATAAAATAGTCAATTCTCCATCCTGCATTCTTCTCCCTTGCCTTAAATCTGTAAGACCACCAGGAATATCTGCCTTCCACATCCGGGTAAAAGTAGCGGAAAGTATCGATAAATCCGCTCTCAACCACCTTGTCAAAGCAGGCCCTCTCCTCATCTGTAAAGCCGGCATTCTTTCGGTTTGTCTTAGGGTTCTTAAGGTCGATTTCCTTATGTGCCACGTTGAAATCCCCGCAGCAGATCACCGGTTTGTTCTCCTGTAATTTCAGCAAATATGCTAGGAAATCCTCCTCCCAGTGCATACGGTATTCCAGTCTGCGCAGTTCACTCTGAGAGTTTGGTGTATATACAGTTACCAGATAAAAGTTCTCAAATTCCAGCGTGATCACACGTCCCTCTTTGTCATGCTCCTCAATTCCAATTCCATAAGCCACAGATAATGGCTCTTTCTTTGTAAAAACAGCAGTTCCTGAATATCCGCGTCTGTTAGCGTAATTCCAGTACTGGTAATATCCCGGAAGTTCCAGATCTACCTGTCCCTGCTGGCATTTCGTCTCCTGCAGGCAGAAAATATCTGCATCAAGGTCATTGAAACTCTCCACAAATCCTTTGCCAATGCAGGCACGGATTCCATTTACATTCCATGAGATTAATTTCATATTAAAATGATCTCCCCTGTCTCTTCATCATTTCTGTCTGACTGTTTCTTCTGCAGTCAGACTCTTTTATCATTATAGCACGTTTTGGCTCTGTAAAAAACACCTTTTTCCAATTCCGTGATCCCGGCAAATCCGTCTGCAATCTTGCATTTCCCCCGTATTTCTGCTACAATAAAACGATATCAAGGTGTCGGAAATATCGTAAGAATATTTCCTATCAGCAGACAAATAAACAAGAAAGAATGAGGAATATAAAATGAGTGACGAATTTACATTAGGCGGATGTAATCCAAGCGACTGCGCTTCCTGCGGAGGCGGATGCAGTTCTAACAGCGGCTGCGATCCAATTGAAAACCACAAAACCATCACCCTTACCATGGAAGATGATACAGAAGTAGAATGTGCAGTACTTACTGTATTCCCTGTAGATGGCAAGGAATATATCGCACTTCTCCCGCTGGACGAGAACGGACAGAATCAGAGCGGTGAAGTTTATCTTTATACATTCGCACGTACTGAAAAAGGCGATCCGATGCTCTCTAATATTGAAAGTGATGAAGAATATGCAAAAGCTGCCGTTGCTTTTGATACCGTTCTTCAGAATGCCAAAGACCAGATGGGACAGATTGACTGATCTGTCATCGAATATCCTATAGACAGGTATTTATAATACCTGCTGTTAAAAATAAGAACCATCTCACTATATTATAAAATATAGTTTGATGATTCTTATTTTTTATACTCAAACTTTAATCCATTCTCACTTCAATAGTGTCTCTGCAATCATCCATTATATATCATACACACTGCGTACTTTCAGTCCATTCGGTGTTCCACTGAGGATCTTCACTCTGTACTCTCCTGCATTCATATCGAAATAGTTGTCTTCAAGGATCAGATCATCATTCTCATTCTGAATCTCCACACTCTTTGCATAGGCTTCTGCCTTCACAACGATCTCGTCTCCATCCACATTCACAGTCAGCTTCGGATCCAGATATCGGAAGTATTTTGGATAGGAGAAGATCACTGTTCCCTGAGAAATGATCTGCTCATTTTCCCATGCCTCATAACTTACATACTCATTAAAATAGTCAATCTCCGGAAGCTCTACTTTATCCAGCCATATACTGGAAAGTGCCGGAACCTGTACCCACTGTTCTTCCTGATGCAGAATTTCAGCTTTTGCATTGCGCACTGCATACTTCACTAGAACCTTATGCGGATTCAGAGTCTCATTTGTCACATTCAGATGAATAGATTTTTCAAACTCAAAATGCTGGCGGTTCATATCTGCTTCTGCAGTCATCCAGTTCTGTTCCTCGCAGGAAAGCATTACAGGTGCAAAGAATCTCTTCGCATAATAATGAAGTGCTTTCCATCGTCCGTAGTAATCAATAGATGACCAGGAAATTACAGGCCAGCAGTCATTTAACTGCCAGTAGATCGCACCCATGCAGCGTCCACGGTTTCTGCGGTAATGCTCGACCCCGTAACGGATTCCATCCGCCTGCAGAAGCTGGGATGCATAAACGAAATCGCTGAAATTCTCAGGATAACGATATGCTGCCTGCATGTATTTGGCGATTTTTCCATTTCCACCATAATTTCTCTGATGTTTCTCCATTACATAAGAAAATGGATTCAATTCTCTCGGATCATCTGTTACTGTCTCAAGCGTCTTTACAGACGGGAATGACTGGAAGCCAAACTCGGACGCATATCTGAAGAAATATTTTCGGTATTCTGAAAACGGCTTATTGCCGTGCCATACTTCCCAGTAATGTACATCTCCGCGATTTGGATCATTTGGCTCATCAAAGGAACCACCTGATGACGGGCTCGCCGGCCAGTAGAAAGTATCCGGGTCGTATTCGCTGAGTACTTCCGGAATAATGCGTTCATACATGAACAGATAGTCTCTCACTTCTGTTGGCTTAGTTACCCAGGTTCTCTGCTTTACAAACATTTCCATCTCATTATTTCCACACCACAATGCAAGGGATGCGTGATGGCGGAGACGCTTGATATTGTCAATAAATTCCTGACGGATGTTCGCCTCAAACTCCGATGTCAGTTCATAAACAGAGCATGCAAACATAAAGTCCTGCCATACCATCAGGCCCAGCTCGTCACAGAGATCGAAGAACCAGTCTTCCGGATAATAGCCGCCTCCCCAGACACGTACTGTATTAAAGTTCGCTCTTTTACACTGAAGAAGCAGTTCTCTGGTACGCTCTCTGGATGTTCTCTGAAGCAGATTATCCTCAGGAATATAGTCCGCACCCATGGCAAATACCTGATAACCGTTTACTTCATGAGCAAAGCTCTCGCCCCACTGGTCTTTCTCAATATGCATGGTCAGCGTACGGAGACCGATTTTTCTGCACCAAGTGTCCACAATCTTATCACCGGCTTTCAGATCTACCTGCACCTGATATAATGGCTGTTCTCCCAGTCCATTCGGCCACCAGAGTTGTGGATTCTCTATCTCAATCTCATCCGGACAGTCGTCCCATGTAGTTTTGGTTCCATCCGGTGCAGTTACCGTCACCTGATATTCCAGTGTTTCTGTACCTTCATAATCATCTGATCCGCTTTCTTCCTCATCGACAGTCTCCACATCTACTTCCGGAACCAGCAGGACTTTTCCATCCTCATGTACCTGACGGATATAGACGCTGTCCAGTCTGGCTGTTTCGATTCCCAGAAGTGTTACAGGACGGAAGATTCCTCCATCCGGCAGACATGCACCCCAGTCCCAGCCACACATATAGTGGGCTTTGCGCAGATGCATAAATCCCTCAACAGTATCCTCATTTCCTCTGTTCTTATATTTCTTAAATGCCTCTGCCATGAATTTCAGTGGAGAACGGATGATAACACGTAAAATATTCTCACCATTTTCCAGCAGTTCACCTACCGGAAACTCCCAGATTCTGTGCATATTGTCAACTTTTCCCAGACTGCAGCCATTCAGATAAATATCTGCGATCGTATCAATTCCGTCAAATCTCAGAATTATCTCCTGGCATTCTTTAAACTGCTCTTTTTCATAGGTAAATACAGTTCTGTATTCGTAATCCTCCTCCATCAGTGCTTTTGCCTGATATTCATTATCTCCGAAGAACGGATCCGACATCTTTCCCGCTTTAAGAAGTGCCGCATAAATATCCCCTGGAACCTGTGCTGGGATCCAGTCCAGCTGCCTGATATTACACAACTGCCAGTTTTCATGAAGCTGTAATTTTATCATTTGTTTTATCCCCCTTGTTTTAGATTTCTATACTTTCAGAACATTCGATTACAATATTTATCAACGATCCTCCATAATGCACTGCCTGAAATAATGCCTCAATCATCGGAAGTACAATGTAAGAGCTCATTGCAAAGGAAATTGCTGATCCAATTTCATAACTGAACACACGATATCTGTCAGATTTCAGCCTGTCAGTCCTGATTTTACAATTAAAATGGACAAATAAATCACCTAATCTGATCAAAATAAATCAAATATAATATACCATTCATGCATGCTATAATCAACTATACAAAAAAATCCTCCAGATAAAATGCAAAATTGTTGTCACTATGTGCGGAACAAACAGTAAAAATTGTTCTGCTTGACATTCTCTGAAATTCTGTACACAATGGTAAAAGTAAAAACTATGATCGGAGTATACAGAAATGAAAGAAAAGTTATATACCATTCCGCTTAATGATGCGGTAAATGCCAATGATGAGTGTCCTTTCTGTTTTATTGAACGGGAGCTGGAGCAGAATTCGCTGGATTTTGTGCTTGGGAATAGTTCTTCTTATATGGAAAGTGATATCCGGGATCAGACGGATAAGACGGGATTTTGCAGGGTGCATATGAAGAAGATGTTTGATTATGGCAATACTCTTGGAAATGCATTGATTCTTCAGACACATTATCATAAGCTTCGGGAAGAAATGAAAAAGCAGTTTGATTCTTTTACACCGAGGAAGTCCTCGATTCTCGGGCGTTTCCGCCGTTCAGATTCCGGTGCTGATAGGAATCCGATTGCTGCATGGACTGCTTCTAAGGATTGTAGCTGTTTTATCTGCCAGAATATTAAGGATACGTTTAATCGGTATGTGGAAACTTTTTTCTGGCTGTATCGGCGGGATAATGAATTTAAGAATAAAATTCTGAACGGTAAAGGATTCTGTCTGCATCACTTCGGGATTCTGTGTGATGAAATGGATAAATATCTGAATGATAAAGAAAAGGCTGAGTTTTATCCTGCCATATTTAAGCTGATGGATGAGAACTTCCAGCGTATGGAAGACGATCTGGTATGGCTGTCGGATAAGTTTGATTACAGAAATAAGAATGCAGACTGGAAAAACTCCAAAGATGCGTTGCAGCGTGGAATGCAAAAACTTCGCAGCGGGTATCCAGCAGATCCGGTATATATGTTAAAATAGGCCAAAATAGCAATTAAATTAAAAGAGGTTCTGACCGATGTCTAAAAAAAAATTTAATTTTCATACAATCTACATATCTAAGCGTCTGCAGGAATGTCTGATGCCGGTTTCTCATTCTGTCCTTACTGTGGTGGCTGCCCCTATGGGATATGGAAAAACAACGGCTGTCAACTGGTATCTCAACAAGCAGAGCAAATCTGAAAAAACTTTTATAATCCGTATCAGTATTTATTCTGATAATGTGTCAGTTTTCTGGCAGAGTGTTCAGAAAGCTTTTTCCTTCGCCGGACTTGATTTTCTGAACAACTATATCTGTCCTTCCGATACTGCCGGTGCCAGTCTTCTGGCTGATGAATTTTGTTATTCCCTGGGTGGTTCCGGAAACTACTACATTTTCATTGACGATTTTCATCTACTGAAAGAAAACCGTGTTACAGATTTTATCTGTACTCTTACAAACAGACTTCCTGAGAACGTGCACCTGATCATAGTAGGAAGAAACAACTTTCTGACAGGAAAAGAGATCCTGCGTCTCGGAAAAAAGCTGCACCGCATCAACACCCATGATCTGTGTCTGAACCGCCAAGAACTCTCTGTCTATACTCACCGCTGCGGTGCAAGTCTGAATGAATCCCAGCTGAATGAACTCTTTCATTCCAGTGAGGGCTGGTTCTCAGCCGTCTATCTGAATCTCTGCACTTTTTCAGAGAACAGGCAGCTTGCAGACCATCATTCAGATATTTACGAAATGTTCTCTGCTGCTATGATCGCACCGCTTTCCAAGAAACAGCAGGAATTCCTGGCTGTTATGGGACTTGCAGATGAATTCTCCATGGAAATGGCAGCTTTTGTCACAAAGGATCCTGAAACGGAACAGATTCTTGCATCCATGACCAGCCAGAATGCTTTCATAAGCCGACTTCCCGACGGTAACAATTTTCGTTTTCATCATATGATGAAAGAATGCGCACAGCGTACTTTTTCCAAACTTTCTGCGGAAAAGCAGACCACTTACCGAAATCGTTATGGACAATGGTATGAAACTCACGGTCAGTTTCTCCAGGCCCTCTCAGCTTATGAAAAAGCTCTTAATTATGATGCCGCACTTGCAGCGATCCAGAAAGATGCCGGAATACACCTTGCCTTCCTTTCACCGGAAAGAGTTCTCTCATTTCTTGATTCCTGCCCAAAAGAAATCCAGAAAGACAGGCCTCTGGCACTTCTTGTCTTAATGCGCCGCATGTTTACCTGGCATCAGATTCCAAAAATGCTGGAACTAAAGCAGCTTCTGGCCGATGCCATAGCTGAACATACAGATTTTTCTGAAGAAGAAAAAAATAATCTCTCCGGAGAATGCGATCTTATCATGAGCTTTCTGATGTACAATGACATCACTAAAATGAGTACTCTTCACCGCTGTGCAGGCGAAAAAATGTCCAGACCTGCGATCAGCATCCGCAATGAAGGAAGCTGGACTTTTGGTTCTCCTTCTGTACTGATGATGTTTCACCGCGAGTCCGGAACACTGGACGCAGAACTCACGGCTATGAATGATTGTATGCCCCACTACTACCGAATCACACAGGGACACGGGCAAGGTGCAGAGTTACTTATGAATGCAGAAGCAGCATTTTTACAGGGAAATTTCTCCGATGCTCATATCCTTCTTGAACAGGCGTATTCCATAATCGCGTCAAACGGTCAGCAGAATATTTCTCTCTGCTGCGATTTTCTGGCAGCAAGACTCTCCCTTTTTCAGGAGATTGACCTGCCTGTCGGAAATCCTGAAACGAAACGTCAAGAACTTCTGTCTCTCCACAATATGATGTGGCTGAATATCTTTGACAGCACCTATGCTTATTACTATGCACTGACTGAAATGCCCGAGAAGATTCCTGCATTATTCAGAGATCATATGCTCTCCACTGTCAACTTCCTTGCTCCATGCAGACCTATGATGGAAATGATTGAAAATCAGGTCTTTCTTTCACAGCAAATGTACGCAAAAGTCATTGGCAGAAGTGAGAAACTTCTAGCAATATGTGAGGAAATGCATTACGCACTTGTGTCTCTCCACATTCAGATTCAGACCGCTGCTGCTTACGAAATGCTCGCTAAACATCATGATGCACGTTTACTCTTGCAGAAGGCACTAAAAAACGCTCTGCCTGATGGCTTTCTGATTCCTTTTGCAGAAAATTACAGATATCTGAAAAGCATACTGAACAATATGAATGCCATATCATCGGATCCGTTCATAAGCCGGATCATTTCCCTTGGCTCAGCTTATGAACAGTACTGCATCTGCATGTCGAACCGCAATTCACAGCCTGAAATCTTTAAAGTTCTGAGCAGCAGAGAAACAGAAATCGCCTGCCTAATCGTCGACCGTCTGAGCAACCGTGAAATTGCTGAGAAACTTTTTCTCTCTGAAGGCACCATTAAACAGTATATCAACCAGATTTATTCCAAACTGATGATCAATGGCGATACACGTACCAAAAGGAAGCAGCTGATAGAACTGATTTCTTCCATCAAGCAGTAACATAAATTCTAACTAATGGTTAATAGACCTCTCCTTGTTTCGACCGTATACTGATATAAATATAATATCCGGAGCAGAAATTGTTTTTTCCGGATTAGAGCATGTTTGAAAAAGGTTTTCTGCAAAATATACCACAAAATGGGGCGTGCAGATTGCGGGAATGATTTTTCAAACACGCTCTAGAGTGTGCTTGGAAATTGATGTACACAAAAACACTCAAAACAAGGAGGGATTACATAATGAAAAAGAAAAAATTTCTGGCCTTTACTTTATGCTCACTTCTAACCCTTACCAGTATTCAGGAACCATTGGCATTCTCTGACGAAACACCCGATGATCCGGCATTTTCAGACGAAATTACCTCTGATGAAACAGCATACGACACAGGCATTTCTGATGTATCTGCTTCTGAAAATTCTTCTGTAGCACCTGATTTTTCTTCCGGCGGAAGCGATGATCCGAATATTTCTTCGGACAAAGGTTCCTTTCAGGCACCCCCCCCCGCACGCAAACCATCCGAAAATTCCATTCCGATCACTGCCGACAGTGGATTTGCAGACTCTGTTTTCCGAAAATGGATTTCCGAAAACCTTGATACGGATCACGATGGACTTCTCTCTGACGAAGAAATCTCCGTATGCACAAAAATCACTATTCCTTCCATGTCAGTCGATTGTCTGGAAGGCATCGAATATTTTTACAACCTGGAGACCCTGGACTGTTCCGGCAATGAACTGCTGTTTCTCGATGTATCAGCCAACACAGTTCTGAAATCTCTGAACTGCTCCCACAACAATCTGCTCAGTCTGGATCTCTCCTCCTGCAAAAAGCTGAAAGATCTGGACATTTCCTTTAACAGCTGCGGGAGCAACAGTTCCATCAGTCTTCCAAAAAGTCCTTCTGTGGAGAAACTGAACATTTCTTCTGTTGTGCTTGATGATTTTGATTTCTCCCGTTTTTCCAAACTGAAAGAACTAGATTGCAGCAACTGTAACCTGCTCGCCCTTAAACCTACATCTATGCCATCACTGGAAAAGCTTATCTGTTCCGGGAATCTCCTGGATACCCTGAACTTAAGCCGCCTTTCCAGTTTAAAAGATCTGGACTGTTCTTCCAACAGTATACAGACTCTGAAACTGCCGTACACTAGATCACTGAATACCCTTTACTGCCAGAATAATCTTCTCACTAAACTGGATCTCTCCGGTTTTTCATCGCTGAAGAAACTAAACTGTTCCGGCAATAAGCTGTTGGGGCCTGATCTTCGCAACTGTCCTCTCGAGGAACTGATCTGCAATGATAACGTGATCCGTACTCCTATGGAATTCTATGATCTGTCTCAGTTTGCTTCACCCGAAGATATCACTGTAACAGAAAATGGTATGATCGATACTTCTTACCGGCTGACCGCTGTTAATAAATTAAATCCGGTAAAAATCCGCCGCAGATTTACCAGTGCCGGCATAGAACAATATGGCACACAAATCATTTACATTGGATATCTGCTTGAAAATGATTTCCAGTCCTCTGCGCTGTTTCATCAAATGCAGGAGAACTATCCACTGACAGACGATCATATGCTGTCCCGCGAGTATCTAAAGGAAGTTTCCTCCCTTTCTTTTGACGAAGGTTTTCCGCTATTTCCTTCAGATCTGGCCTATTTTACAGGACTGAAAAGTCTGAGATGTACAGATCTTCCTCAAATCACTGAACTGGATCTCAGCGGAAATCCAGAACTTACCAAACTGGACTGTATGGGTACAGGTATCCGTTTTCTGGACCTTACTTCCAACACCAAACTAGAATCTGTTCAGCTATGTAACAACAGCCTTTCCTCATTAAATATAACCGGACTTATGTCACTTGACAGCCTTGACTGCCGTTTTAATTCTCTGGTCAGCGTTGATACCACAGGATGCACAGTTCTGAAGGATACCTTGTTCTTCCCTCAGCATACATGCACAGTCAACGCTGATCAGGCAGGAAAAATTTCATTCGACCAGCTGGGAAACTTTCATCAGCAGCTGGATACACCGGCAGCAATCCTTGCAAGCGATGAACTGCTGTACACACCCGGAGATGACTACTTTACTCTCGTAAATCCCACAGGAACCAGGACAGAAGCATCTTTTTCCATCCTGGATACCAATACATGGCAGATTCTTGGAACCTGCCAGATGACCATAAATATTGAATCAGGAACTCCTGTCACTCCTGCAAAACCGACATTAAAAAAAATCAAATCCTCTCATGAGGTTACCATCACCTGGAAAAAAATAAAGAATGTCAGTGGGTACCGGATTCTCCGCAAAGAAAAAAATAAGTCAGGGGCTTCATGGAAAGCAATCGCAACAGTTTCCTCTTCCCGTACATCCTATACAGACAACACCGGACTGATTAAAAAATCCTACCTGTATACCGTACAGTCCTATGCCTTCCAGAACGGTAAGAAAGTCTACAGTAAATATAACACCAAAGGCCTGACCGGTACAGCAAAGCTCAAACGCCCTACAGTTAAAAAGCCGAAAAAAGATGTTGTCATAAATCTTGTATGGGACGAAGTTCCAGGCGCCGACGGCTATCGTATTTACCGCCGCAAGAAAGGTACCTCCAAATGGACAAAACTGGAAGATATTGAATTCTCCGGACTGTATTACACTGACGAAACTGCAGTTCCCAAAACAGTCTATGATTATGCAGTCCGCCCATACCGTAAGCTTGGCAGTAAAATTTCTCTGGGTGATTACAGTTCCACCGGATACGTCTGCCAGACTGCAGTTCCAAAGGTCAGCCTGACTTCTGTCACTGAACAGGATGGCGGTGTCACAGTGAAATGGAAACACCAGCTTTATGTCACCGGATACTTTATTTACCGTGCAGACAGTCAGAGCAGTAAATACTATAAAATTTCGGATATACCTAATGGTCCTGATGCTGAGGAATATTATGAATATTATGAGCCTGTGCCATTCGACTCCGTAAATCCATTATATAAAGTTCGGGCATACGTCCTTATAGGTAAGAAATATTACTACGGACCATATTCCAGAGCCCTGGCTCTAAATCCGTACTCCGATAATCCCAACGCTCACGATTTCTCGGAATTCCACATGGGTTACCAGTTAAGCAGCAGTTCTTCCTCCACAGGTTTTGACCGTAACTATGATGACGGCGGCAGTTTTTCCATGGCTGCTGCCTATCTTACACGCGGATCCGGTCCTGTATATGAATGGCAGGCTCCTTACGAAAATATCTCATCAGCATCATATGGCTCTTTTACACCTGCACTTAAAGTAAATGAGATTATTTTTATCCCTGAGCGAAAGAATGCCCTGGATAATCAGGCAATCAAGCAGGCAGTTATAGATTACGGTGCAGTATCCGCATCCTATCTTTCCGCTGATGAATATTACTCCAATGATCAGACTTCCTTCTATCTTCCCGACGACTACGACGCAGGAAGGGCACCTGCGGGTTCTGCACCTGTCGTATCCACACAACATGCCATCGCTATTGTAGGATGGGATGATGATTATGCAAAAGAAAACTTTCCGGTCCAGCCGGCTGGCAACGGTGCCTTTCTCTGCAAAAACAGCTGGGGAAAAGATTTCGCGGACAATGGGTATTTTTATATTTCCTATTACGACGGCTTTCTGGGCATGCAGGAGTTTTCCATGGCCTTCGGAAAGGTTTCCGATAATAACGCCTATAGCCGAATTTATCAGTACGACCCTTTAGGCGCTACCACTGCTTTCGGCTATAATGATGAGCTGTACTGTGCCAATGTTTTCCCTGAAAACGGACAGAAATTAGTCAGGAAAGAGCAGCTTGGTTCTGTCTCTTTCTATACCTATGATAATAATTATAACTATGAAGTTTATATTGTTTCTTCCTTTAAAAATCAGAACTCCTTTCAGAAACTTCCTTCTCCTGCAGCCTCGGGAAACTGCCGGTATGCCGGATATCATACAGTAGATTTTGCCAGACCTGTAACTTTAAAAGCAGGCACCCGCTTTGCTGTAGTCATAAAATTATGGAGCCGTACAGGTGCAAAAACGTATTTCGAAGCCCCTCTGAACGGCACCAGTTCCCGGGCCACTGCTTCTGACGGAGAAAGTTATATCAGCCATCATGGGGATATATGGACAGATTTTAACACCTATCTGCTGAACACAAATGTCTGTATCAAAGCATTTACCAACGGTAAAATTACAGAAAATGTTCCTGCCGCCGGTTCAGACGGTAAAGATATTTCCAGTGAAATCTACACCGCTGAGGAACTGAAAGAACGTGGATTTCTCCTTAATCCTGCCTACGAAGGCGAAGGTTCAGATATGATTTCCTCTGTAACCACCGGAAATACACCTTCAGCCTCTGCCGCAGCACTCCCTGCCGCCTATGACCTGCGCCAGAATGGCCGTGTATCCCCTGTAAAAAATCAGGGCAGTCAGGGATTATGTTGGACATTCTCCACTTACGCTTCGCTTGAGAGCTTTCTTCTTTTATAGAATATAATGTTTGTTATTGTTCATGTTTCACTATTCTGAGAATATAAAAATAGAACGGTATTCACTGCCGTTCTAAAAAGAGAGGAGAGATTTTATGAATACCAAAAACAATTCTGTTTCCAGATTCTGGAAAAATTTTCTGCTATTTACATTTTTAGGCATAGCCATGATTATTCTTTTTCCAAAGAATGCCCAGGCCCGTCTCATAATGAAAACCACCAACGATGGATTTACCCTCAGTGGAACTATGACATTTGATCCCGATGATGATGACAATCTGTGTCAGGGATTTGATTACAGGATCAACACAGAAAGTAAGACTATGGATTACACTTACGAGCTTTCCGTTACATTTCCCAGTCTTAATTTGTCTCCTGAGAGTATAACTGTAGAGATGGATGATTGTATTTATACAACCCTGTACAATAATGGAAGTAATATTTTTTCTTCTAAAGGAAATTTTAATGCCTATGATTCCATTAATTCTCTGGAAATGTCCCTTTACTATGACAGTTATGATATCCCGAAGGTAAATGTCCAGGTAAACCTTACTGTTCGTGAAAAACGTAAACAACCGGAAATTACTATTAATTTTGCAGAAAATCATTACGAAGGAGACATGGATACTCTGACCATTAATGTACACGATCCATATTCCAATTTTTCTTTAGATGTTTCCAGATTATCGATCAGTTTCGCAGATTCATCTATTGCTTCTCTTTCCGGTTCTCCGTTTGTAGGCAGCTATTATGCTTCCTACTATGTATCTTTGAAAAAAACAGGTTCTACAGAAGTAATTGTCAAATATGAATCAAAAACAGTTAAACAGAAATTCACAGTTCTGCCTTCTGTTGCATATGTTCCTGAAATGGCAACTATCGAAGTTGGCAAGAATACCACGCTTTCCAGTTTCCTCACTGTTTATGGAGGAGGCGCTGTCACCATTACTAAAATTAAATCCAGTAACAAAAATGTACTGGCCGTTTCAGGTAAATACCTGCTTCCCAAAAAACCGGGAACAGCTATTATCACTGCATTATACAACGGTCAGAAGCATACTACACTTTTTACAGTGTATAAAAATATACCCAAACCCACAGTAAATCAATTGAAAGTCAGTGTAGCCAAATATAATTACTATCCAAGCTCACAGAAAACTTATTTTTATGTAAAGTTTACCAATAAATCCGCATATCCCGTCACAAAAGCAAAACTGAAATTTACTACCGCCAATAACGAAGATGTCATTCTCACCAAATCTTTTAGCGGAACCCTGAAACCTGGAAAAACAAAAACACTGAAAATTTATGTTGGTAAAATGGCTGATACACCCCAAAAAATAAGTGTTAAATGCCAAAAATTCTGGTACAAAAAATAAAACAGATCAGTATCATTTCACCCCGGCACTGTAATATAAGGAATTCTCTCCGGGAAATATCTATGAACATTCATAAATATTTCCCGGAGAGAATTTTTTTATAGCAATTTTACATTACAATTCCATCAATTTCCACACTCGCATCCACATCCTGTGTATAGTCAATATCACTATAATGGAATCCGAACATATGATAGAAATCTTCCCAGTAGCCGTCAATGTCACAATACTCATTTACCGTATGTGTAGTAACTGCCTTCCAACATCTCCTTACTTCTTCCTGAATCTCAGGTGTCAGTTCGTAGTCGTCCATGCGGATGAAGCCGTTCTCATCTGTCTGGAAGCCTGTTGGTGCATAGAGTTTCTGAGTGAAAAGTCTGGCAATCTGCTGAATGCAGTTTTCATGGGTTCCGGCTTTTTTCATTACTTTATAGAGGATTGCGAAATACAACGGCACAACCGGAATTGCTGCACTTGCCTGAGTTACGAGGCCTTTATTTACTGAGATTACCGCACGGACATCCGGGTGTGCCTGGTTGATCTCAGACATTGTTTTCTGTAAATGCTGTTTTGCAGTTCCGATGGTTCCGTGATAGTAAATTGGATAAGTAAGTTCCGGTCCGATATAGGAATATGCTACGGTTACTGCATTCTCAGTCAGTACATCTGCTGCTTTCAGCGCATCAATCCAGTCTGCCCAGTCTTCGCCTCCCATAACTTTCACTGTGCTTAAAACCTCTTCTTCAGTAGCCGGACCTACTGTCTTTTCTATAATCTCATTATTTCGCAGATCAAGGCTCTTCTCTGTGAAAGCTTCGCCTGTGGTTTTCAGACAGGATGACCAGATTTTGCCGTTAGCATCTGTACGTCTCGGTGCTGCCAGACTGTAGACTACCAAGTCTACTTTTCCTAGGTCTTTTTTGATCAGTTCAATGGCTTTCTCTTTGATTTCCTTTGAAAACGCATCTCCGTTTATGGTCTTGGCATAAGCACCTTTTTCTGCTGCCAGACGGTGAAATTCTGCTGTATTGTACCATCCCGGTGTTGCTGTTCTTCTGCCATTTGCCTGGCGTTCAAACATAATACCCAGTGTGTCTGCACCGCAGTTCTCCAAAGCGCAGATGCGTGATGCAAGACCGTAGCCTGTAGAGCATCCGATGATCAGTGCTTTTTTTGTTCCGTTTACTGTTCCCTGCTTACAGGCGTAATCTGCCTGATTGCGTACACTTTCTGCGCATCCCTGTGGATGTGCGGTTGTACAGATATATTCTCTTACTTTTGGTTCGATGATCATAATTCTTCTCCTGATTATTATATGAATTACAAATATTTTGAATCTCAAAATATTATAGCAAAGAAAAAGTAGAACGTAAAGTCAAAATATTCATTTCCTTCATATGTTCTACTTTTTAAACACTCTGTCATTAATTTTTAAAACAGAATTTGTGAAATATTTTTTATTTTGCTGTAGTACTTCCGAATCCACCATTGCGGATTTCAGTCGCATCGTCGTCTACTGTAATTCCATACTCTACAAAGATTCCCTGCATAAATCCTGTATCTGCCGGAATTGTCAGAGTTTTATTTTCATTGGAATCGTTTGTAATCTTAGCAAAAATATGTCCTTCGTTGTCTGAGTAGAAATAATCGCTGTCAATGATGCCTACTGTATTGTTGAGCTGGAGACGGTATTTGAAGCCAAGCCCGCTTCTCGGATAGCATTTCAGTACCCATTCCGGTTGCATTTCTACACGGATTCCTGTCGGGATCTTTACTGTTTCGCCTGGTTTCAGGGTAAATTCTGCCGGTGCGAAGAAGTCATATCCTGCACTTCCGGCTGTTGCTCTCTTTGGCAGGCGGATGGATTCGTATACCTTCTCTGTTTCTTCCTGAGACTGTACAAAAGTGTCGATCCAGTCTGCTGTGAAGCGTTCTTTGCTTACTTTATGGAACTTTGCGATTCGTTTCATTTTCATTTTTCCTCTCTTTAGCAAAACAGACAGTTCAGGTACACCTGAGCATACTTGAACTGCCTGTATATTTCTTATTTATGCAATACGACTTTTCCTTCATGAAGAGTTTTGGGAACATCGATCACTCTCTGATTGCTGGAACCT
>OLNH01000790.1_pt1 | contig 22435 bp, 16 predicted proteins | sample 1643101 | NCBI WGS metagenome assembly OLNH01 (sample SAMEA3136758, study PRJEB25190) | human gut metagenome | biome: human gut; feature: human-associated habitat; material: faeces | place: Austria | collected 2013
CTCTTCCAGTAATACAGATTTGTGTTTAAATTCCATCTCCGTCTCCTGTCTGGATCTATTTTGCGAGATACTTTATAATGATTTCTGTATCAGATCGTGATTCCCATGTCCTGCATACTCTCCGCAATGCTGTCCATATCATCATAATTACAGATCTCACTCCACTTTTCTTTGCTCCAAACTTCAATTCTGTTTAAATTACCTGTCAAAACTACATCCTTTTCCAGACCGGCAAATTCGCGCAGAGTTTGCGGTACAAGGATTCTCCCCTGTTTGTCCAGTTCACATGTAGTTGCTCCAGCTACAAAAAATCGTGAAAAAGTTCTGGCATTTTTATTTGTAAGTGGTAATGCTCTGAGTTTCATTTCAAAGGCTTCCCATTCATCCATGGGATAAATAGAAAGACAGCCATCTAGCCCTTTAGTCAGAACAAACTCTTCCCCTAAGAGTTCTCTGAACTTCGAAGGAATAATCAGGCGCCCCTTCGCGTCGATTGTATGGTTGTACTCTCCCATGAACATGTTACTCACCTACTCTCACGAAATCTGAATCTCCCCTTCAGATTTCCAGGTGGTAATGGTCTACTCTGCCATTGTTCCCCCACTCACCACCACTATTCACCACTTTCTACCACTTATGTGCTTATTCTAAACTATTTAGGCTGAAAAAACAAGGGTCTGAAACAGATTTTTTAAATTTAGAACTCTCTTAACATTTCTGAAACATCCATATTTTAAGGTAAAAAATAAATATTTATACGTAAAAAATGGGCTGAAATTCCACTTTCAACCCACTTAGCTTTCAGATATATTGTTTTTTATAATTCTTTGTCTGATTTTGTGGGAGAATTTCCCACATGTCGTCTCCACTGTTCAGGAATATGTGCATATTCAGACTCTTCCCAATTTAAGATTTCATCAGATTCTCCCTGTACAGTTCCGGTTTCTTTCTTTTTCTCCACTGGAACTTCCGGCTTCTCTGAAACAGACTCAGAAGAGTTATTCCCAGGCTGTACTTCTGCCTCAGGAATACTATCCTGCGCTTCGTTTTCTTTTTCCTGCTGATTCTCTATCAGTGCTTTTCTTCTTCGTATACGTATAGCTGCTCTTTTCTGTGCCATCACTCCACGTACAATCACTGTTGGTGTGTAAATTATAAACAAAGCAGCTGATATTACCAGCGAAACTCCAATCCTCGTTCCTGGAATATAAAGCTTATCTGTCCTGAGCCATTCAAAGAAAAATCTCCCAAGCCCGTATCCTGCCAGGTAGATCATAAACAACTCGCCGTCGTATTTCTTCTTTCTGCGAAGCGCCAGCAGGATCAATAAAAGAATCAGACACCACAAACTTTCATAAAGGAACACAGGCTGAACCTGAATATAGGAAATTCCATTGATCGTCAACAGATTATCCCGCATATTTCCGGAAACCTCTCCAGAGCGCACTGCTGAAATTGGAATCTGTATTGCCCAGGGCAGATCTGCATATTCTCCAAAAGATTCTCTGTTAAAGAAATTTCCCCAGCGTCCAATGATCTGTCCCAAAAGTATTCCAAGACTTACAGTATCTGCCATCTTCCAGAAGTTCATCTTGGCAATCCTGCAAAATACTGCTGCAGCGAGAAATCCCGCCAGCAGACCGCCATAAAAAGTATACCCGCCATTTCTAAAATCCAGAATTCCGCTGAAATTTCCTCTGTAAAGTTCCCATGAAAATACTACATAAAACAGTCTGGAACCCACAACTGAAGCCAGCAGCGAAATGATCATCATATCAAGATATTTATTCTGATCCTCACCATTTCGCTTTGCTTCCAGTGTCACCAGCCCTATTCCCAGAAGTGCACCTATTGCGATCAATACACCATATATGGTAAATTCCATCCCAAATATCTGAAATGACCGGGGCACATAAGATAAAACCAGATTAAGTCCTGGAAAACGTATCGACATTTCCATATATCACCTGTTTATCATACATTGAATCTGAATAAAATTACATCTCCATCCTGTACAATGTATTCTTTACCTTCCATTCTTACAAGACCTTTCTCTCTGGCACCTGCATAGGAACCGCAGTCCAGAAGATCCTGATAGTTAACAACTTCTGCTTTGATAAATCCTCTCTCAAAATCTGTATGGATCTTGCCGGCTGCCTGCGGAGCTTTTGTTCCAATCTTGATAGTCCATGCTCTTGTCTCATCTTCGCCAGATGTCAGGAAACTCATCAGGCCAAGGAGATGGTAGCTTGCTTTTACCAGTTTCTCAAGTCCGGATTCTTTAAGTCCCAGATCCTCAAGGAACATCTTCTTCTCATCATCATCCAGTTCAGAGATCTCTTCCTCGATCTCTGCGCAGATTACGAAGATCTCACTGTTCTGCTCTGCTGCATATTTGCGTACTGCCTGTACATGTGCATTGCTTGCACCATCATCTGCCAGATCATCTTCAGCAACATTTGCAGCATAGATCACTGGTTTCCATGTAAGCAGATTATAAGTAGTCATCCATGCTTCTTCGTCCTCGTTCTCCAGTTCCATTGTGATCGCCATCTTGCCGTCTTCGAGATGTGCTTTTACTTTCTGGAGGAAATCAAGTTCCTTGGCAGCTTCTTTGTCCATACGTGCTGTTTTTGTCACTTTTGCAATTCTTCTCTCAAGAATCTCAAGATCAGAGAATACAAGTTCCAGATTAATTGTCTCAATATCACGAAGAGGATCAATGCTTCCGTCTACATGGATAACATTGGAATCCTCGAAGCAGCGTACTACATGAACAATGGCATCTACTTCACGAATATTTGCAAGGAACTGGTTTCCAAGTCCCTCACCTTTGGATGCACCCTTTACAAGCCCTGCGATATCTACGAATTCGATGACTGCAGGTGTCACTTTCTTAGAATGATAGAAATCTCCGAGAAGTTTCAGTCTCTCGTCCGGTACAGTAACAACACCCACGTTCGGGTCAATGGTACAGAACGGATAATTTGCTGATTCTGCTCCTGCTTTTGTTAATGAATTAAATAATGTACTCTTTCCAACGTTTGGTAATCCAACTATTCCAAGTTTCATCTCTCTTTTATATCTCCTTTAAATGTATTGATTTTACGGTATTTCCAGATATTTTTTAATATCAGGCGGGCCATTTTACGGGCCATTCCTGTCAGTGGACTGAGCAGTGGTCCTTTTCTAAAATACTTTCATTATTTTATCATAACCATTTGTGATGTGCAAGGTTGCTGTTTTCTGTCTATATGCTGCTATAACATTAACTGTTACTACCACCATCCCGCAAGGTGTTTTTGCATGTATATGCCAAAGTCCCGAGATATCCGATGCGAATTTATGCGATCAGCATAAATTCTGTATATCACAAAACATATTATAGTGAATTGAGTAAACATAGCTATTAGTCTCTCGACATAATCATCAGCAAAGTTCCCTTATCATAAATAATCTTTGCAGATTCACTGCTGATCTCATTGCTTACAGTCAGACCACTGTCTGCCACTGTTAGATGATAGTTACTGAGAGGATATTTAAATCCTTCAAGAGTCAGACCAGTCACATCTCCTCCCAGCTGAAAAAATGACACATACTTTCCAAACTGCTCGGACTTTCGAAGGACTGTCCCACTGGAAACCAGTTTCATATAATTATAACTATCCACCAATGTCACAGATGCGCCCTGCTTCTGAGCCAGAACAAGAAGCCCGAAGTTCGCCATCAGATGATCTACTCTTTTTCCGGTCACACCCAGAATTGCAATCTCCTTTGCCCCAGTCCGAATGGCATAGTTCATAGCAGACTGCGTATCTGAATCATCTTTTTCCGGTCTCAGTCGTATAATCTCTACTTCTTTTTTCTCTTCTCCGGTTTGTTTCTGTACTTTCCAGTTTGTCATTCCTCCATAAGGAATCTCACTGTTTGTCTTTATCCCTGCAGGAACCTCCAGAAATTCTTTTCCTTCTTCTGACAGGCTGTCAAAATCTCCGATCACCACATCCGGCAGGATCTGCTGTTCCAGAAAAAACTCCAGTCCTCTGTCTGCCGCGATCAGACGTATCTTTTCTTTTCCCGCTTTCTCTGCATTCTTTTTCAAAAAATCGAGGGCAAAATCACTCTGGATATCGCCCCCGCTTACAATTACTGTATCTATCATGCTGTTCCTCAGTCAATTTTTTGTATAATTTCGTCCATCTTCGCTCTGGCATGTCTTACATTTGCTTCCAAATCTCCGTTGAACACATAAGAACCGGCCACCAGCAGATTTGCACCTGCTGTCATTACTGTCTCCATTGTCTCATCATTGATTCCACCATCTACCTGAACATCTACATTCAGATTCTCAGCTTCAATCAGTTCGCGTACTTCTCTGATCTTCTCTGTACATTCATCCATATACTTCTGTCCGCCGAATCCCGGCTGTACAGTCATGATCAGAACCATGTCCACATCCTCCAGCATATGGCTGATATCATTTACCGGTGTCGCAGGTTTAATGGAAATGCCCACTTTTACTCCTGCCTCACGGATCTGCTCGATCGTTCTCTCAATATCCTCACATGCTTCTGCATGAACAGTAATAGAATCAGCACCGCATGCAACAAAATCTCTGATATATCTCTCCGGCTCAGTTACCATAAGATGCACATCAAAGAACATCTTTGATTCCTTTCGAATAGATTTGATCACTGGCATTCCAAAAGAAATACTCGGCACAAAGTCACCGTCCATGACATCAATATGGAGCCATTCGACTCCCTCTTTCTCAAGAGTTTTGATCTGTTCGCCCAAACGATTAAAATCTGCCGACAAAATAGAAGGGCACAACTGATACATAATTAGAATCTCCTTTTCTCTTTCAATTCATTATAAAGTCCTAAATAATCTTCATATCGAAGCTGGCTGATCTTATGCTCTGCCAAAGCTTCCTTTACGCCGCAGTCCGGTTCATGGATATGTCTGCATCCCTGAAACCTGCACTGATCTTCATACTCACGAAATTCCGGAAAATAATCTTTCAGTTCCTGCTCTTCAATATCTGTCAGATATAAAGAAGAAAATCCCGGGGTATCCATCAGATAAGTATCATGTCCCACTGGTATCACCTGTGAATGACGGGTGGTATGTTTTCCACGTTTCAGTTTCTTACTTATCTCTCCTGTTTCCATCTGTACATTTTCCTGCAGTGCATTGGTGATTGAAGATTTTCCCACACCCGAGGGACCGGCAACTACTGTTGTCTTTCCCTTAAGGATCTCACGGATCTCATCTAATCCATCCCCGTTAAAGGTGCTGGAAAAGATTACATGATATCCGCAGCTCTTATAAGTTTCATATAAGAGTTCCAGTTCTTCCTGTGTTGCAAGATCCTTCTTATTAAAGCATATAACTGCCGGAACATTCTCCTTTTCCATCATGATCAGAAATCTGTCCAACAGCATAAAATTTGGTTTTGGATTCTCCATCGCAAAAATCACAAAAGCCTGATCTACATTGGCAACCGCCGGACGGATCAGCGAATTCTTTCTGGGAAGGATGGCAGTCACACTGCCCTCCTTCTCCTGTGCATCCAAAACTTCAATCTCTACATTATCCCCTACAAGAGGTTTCTGTTTATCTTTTCTGAATATTCCTTTGGCTTTGCATTCATAAATCTCATCATTCTCTGCGTAAATATAATAAAATCCTGCAATGCCTTTAATAATCTTTCCCTGCATGAATTACTCTACCTTGGCAAATGTAATGGAGTAATTTCCAAGTTCCTGATAAACTCCGTTGACCTGCTCGGATAAATACAGAGTTCCTTCACTGATTCCAGGTGCTCCTGTGATATCCAGATCGTAAGGGAACTGTAATACCTGATTCTCCAGAACAACTGACGCTGTCGGTGTTCCATTTACATTCTGAACCAGTTCCAGACGTACCGGACCTCCTGTATATCCTGTCGGAGTATTCAGAGTCTGTGTACATTTCCAGACTTCTCCTGCTGCTACAGCTGCACTGTTATCTGTGGATGTATTATCTGCCGTCTGTGCTGCACTGTCTGTTGTGCTGCCTGCTGTATTTGCAGTATCCGTACTCTGCACAGATGCAGGGTCCTGATCTCCTGTACTTACAGTAATTACCACATTAACCGCATCCGGGTCCTCCCAGTTTCCTGCTTCTGGTTCCTGAGAGATTACTTCTCCTGCTGCCACCTCTGTGCTCATTTCCTCTTTTACTTCTACATTGAGGAATTTACCAAAAGTAGTAATCGCATCATTCTTTGTCATTCCCACAACACTTGGAACTTCTACACTGTCACCATAGTCAACGCCACGGCTGACAACCAATGTAATGGTATCTCCGGCTGAAACAGATGCACCTGCATCCGGAGTTGTAGAATATGCATATCCAGGATCAACGATCGGAGTACCGTCATCGTTTAATTCACTGTATTCTTTCTGAACAGTAACATTTAATCCCATATCTTCCAGTGTCTGCTGTGCATCCACACCTGTCTGTCCGTCTACATCCGGAACTGTAATCTGCTGAGCACCTTTACTGATATAGTATTTAATTGTTGTATATTGTTCAACCTTGCTTCCCTGTGGAATATCCTGAGAAGAAATGGTTCCCTTTGCCTGAGTGGAGGCTTCCTCACCCATTGGCTGAATACCAAGTTTCATGTCTTTTGTGATATTCTTTGCCTCATCCTCCGTTTTTCCTAACAGATTCGGTACAGTTACCATTCCATCATCATCTGTTTCTGCTGTATCTGTAGTTTCTGTTTTGGTCTTTGTTTCACTGTTACCGCCGATCAGTCCAGATGCCTTACCTGCAACCAGAATAATTGCAACTAAAATCACAACTCCAAGAAGCAGCATCGCAATAGTCAGTCCATGACCGCCTTTTTTCTTTGTTTTCTCAGGTTTTGCCGCTTTCTTTCTGCGAGGCTTCTCTTCTGGCTCATCATCATAATCCGTTTCATTGATCTCATCTTCCAGAGCCTCCGGTTCTGACTTGGAAATCTGTTTCGGTACATGCTTGATCTCGCCAAGTTCCTCATCTGAGATCACAACTGTCTTTGCCTCATTATCTACAGAAGTCAGTGTTACGAAATCACCCTGCGGATCGATCAGAGAATGCTTCAGATCTGCAATTACATCTTCCATATTCTGGTAACGACGATCTACACTCTTCTGTGTACATTTCAGGATGATCTGCTCCAGACTGTGCGGCAGGTCCTCTGCATACACGCTTGGCGGAACCATCTCTTCTTGAAGATGCTTGATAGCGATAGCTACTGTTGTGTCACCATCAAACGGAACCTTTCCAGTGACCATCTCATACAGTGTGATACCAAGTGAATAAATATCACTCTTCTCATCACTGTATCCTCCACGTACCTGCTCCGGAGAACTGTAATGAACAGATCCCATCACATTAGAACTTATGGTATTGGAAGAAGCAGCTCTTGCAATACCAAAATCTGTAACTTTAACCTTTCCATCCATGGAAATAATAATATTCTGAGGCTTTACATCACGGTGTACAATTCCGTGGCTGTGTGCTGCCTCCAGTCCCATAGATACCTGGATTGCAATACTTGTAGCTTCTTTTACTGACAGTCTGCCTTTCTTAGAGATATACTCCTTAAGAGTAATTCCTTCGATCAGTTCCATCACAATGTAGTAGACTCCATTGTCATCTCCTACATCAAATACATTTACAATATTGGGATGAGTCAGAACTGCTGCTGCCTGAGCTTCACTTCTGAACTTGCGGATAAACGTTGTATCCTCCCGAAATTCCGGCTTAAGAACTTTTACAGCAACAAACCGATTCAGCTTATGGTCTTTTGCCTTGTATACGTCCGCCATTCCGCCGGTACCTATTTTTCCTAATATCTCATAGCGCTCGGCTATGATCATTCCCGTCTTTAACATGCTTTCACCTCATTTGCGAATGGTTCTATCAATACAATTGCAATATTGTCCTTGCCGCCGTTGCGGTTTGCTTCTCTGATAAGTATTCTGCCCTTTTCGTCCAGATCTGTATCAGTGTCAGTAATGATTTCCTGCAGTTGGCTGTCCTCAACCATATTGCTGAGACCATCTGAACACATCAGAACCACATCTCCTGGTTCCAATTTCAGGTCAAAGAAGTCAATATCTACTGTTCTCTCCGCTCCGAGCGCTCTTGTGATGATATTTTTCTTCGGATGTCTTCTTGCCTGTTCAGGGTCAAGTTCTCCCATCCTTACCATCTCCTGCACTAATGAGTGATCCTTTGTTATCTGCTGAATCTGTTCTCCAATTACATAAAGTCTGCTGTCACCTACATTTGCCACATAAGCGTAATGTCCCACGATCGTAGCTGCTACCATCGTAGTTCCCATTCCTCTCAGTTTCTCATCCTGCTGTGCCTGGGTAAGAATCTCGGTATTCACACATTCAATGGCATGACGGATTACTTTGACAGGATTAAAATCTGCATCCTGGCGGATTTCTTCCACCATGGATGTAACAGCATGAGATGATGCATAATCTCCGGCGTTATGTCCGCCCATTCCGTCAGCAACAACAAACAGATTCGGAAGATTTCCAACCGGGTCTGCAGATGCGAACACATAATCCTGATTCATTTTTCGCTTCTGCCCGACATCAGTAGCTGAATATACCCTCATGTCAATTCTCGCTTTCTGTTTTTTCCATATAACTTTTTCTTAGCTGTCCACAGGCACCATCTATATCGCTGCCCATTTCCCTTCTAATAGTAACATTAATTCCACATTTTTCAAGTTTTATTTTGAAATTCTCCACTGCCTGCCTTGTGGATCTCACATAGGAACGCTCCTTGATCGGGTTTACCGGAATCAGATTTACGTGGCAGTTAATGTCCCTGATCCTGCCGGAAAGCTCTCTGGCATCTTCATCACTGTCATTCACTCCGGCAACCAGACTGTATTCAAATGTGATCCTGCGCCCCGTTTCTTCAAAATAATGGCGGCACGCTTCCAGAACCTCGTCCATGCTGTATCTGTTCGCAATCGGCATCAGTTCCCGGCGTTTCACATCATTCGGTGCATGAAGAGAAAGAGCCAGTGTCATCTGAAGCTTTTCTTTTGCAAGGTCATAGATCTTCGGTACAAGCCCACAGGTAGATACCGTCAGATTTCTCTGGCTGATATGGAGCCCGCCATCCTCTGTCAGAATATGTATGAATCTCAGCAGATTTTCATAATTATCCAGAGGTTCTCCGGTTCCCATCACTACCACATTGGATACTCTCTCTCCTGTCATAGCCTGTATTCTGTAGATCTGATCCAGCATCTCCGACGGCAGCAGACACCTGGTCAATCCGCCGATCGTAGATGCACAGAATCTGCATCCCATGCGGCATCCAACCTGTGAGGAAATACAGACGGAATTTCCATGCTTGTATCTCATAAGAACACTTTCGATCACATTTCCATCACTGAGACGGAAAAGATACTTCTGTGTCCCATCAATCTTAGAAGTCTGTACATCCACCATCTCTAATGCAGTGATCGGATATTCCTTTAACTTCTCCCTCAATCCTTTGGAAAGATTTGTCATCTCGTCATAGGAAGTAACAAGGTGTTCATGCAGCCAGCTGTATATCTGTTTTGCACGAAATGGCTTGTCACCCAGAGAGGTCATCAGTTCTTTTAATTCATCGATTGTCATTGACTTAATATCTGTCATTATTTATTTTCTCCTGAATTTCGCAATAAAGAAGCCATCTGTCTTGTGTACACCCGGCAGAAGCTGAAGATATCCAAGAGCAGTTGTCTCTGAATGAAGTTCCTCTGGCAGATATGGATCAATGCTCTCCAGTTTGAATGGATGATGATTCATAAACCACATCATGTTCTCTTCATTCTCTTCTTTCGCAATGGTACAGGTACTGAATACCAGAACTCCGCCCGGCTTCACATATTCTGCCGCACGATCCAGAATCGTTCTCTGCAGAATTACGATCTCTTCCTGTTTCTGTGGTGTCACACGGTATTTGATCTCAGGCTTCTTACCGATCACACCATATCCGGAACACGGAACATCTGCGATCACTATGTCTGCCTTCAGCTCAGAATCCACATCAAATACAGTAGCATCCATCACATGGGCCTGCACATTGATAGAATCTGTTCTGTGAATGTTTTCTTCGATCAGATCTACCTTGTACTGACTGATATCACGGGCATCTACGGTTCCATAGTCACCCATTTTATCCCCAACATGAAGACTCTTACCGCCCGGTGCAGCACACATATCTATAATGTAGTTTCCCTTCTGCGGATCTGCCACCTCTGCCACCAACATAGAACTCACATCCTGTACCTGGATCTTACCCTGTATAAAAGCATCCAGTGCCAGAATATGGTTATAATTGGAAATCTCATATGCATAAGGCAGATATGGAGCTGGTTTTACCTCCACTCCCTGATTCACAAGACTCTGATAAATCTCCTCCTGAGAATACTTGTGTGTCCTGCAGCGCACAGTGATTGGCTTCTCTTCCAGAAAAGCAGTCAGAATTTTCTCTGTCCTCTCTTCGCCATAGTCTTCAAGCCAGCGATTCACCAGCGTCTCCGGCATAGAGTATCTGACAGATAAATGTCTCACAAGATTTTCTTCTCTTGAAGGCAGTTCCAGATTCTTCCACTCTCTGGCTATCGTGCGCAGTACCCCATTTACAAAAGGTTTCAGATTGTAGAATCCTTTTCTCTGCGCCAGTTTCACGGCTTCATTGCACACTGCACTGTCTGGAACACTGTCCATAAATCTGATCTGATATACTGCACTTCTCAGGATTTCCCTAATAGCAGGTTTCATTTTGTCTACAGTTACTTTTGAATAAGAATCAATAATATAATCTATTAAAATACGATATTCCAGGGTTCCTTCACAGACTCTGGTGATAAAAGCTCTCTCCTGTCTTGGAAGGAACTGATACTTGGAAAGGGCATTGCGGATCGCAATATGACTGTGCTTTCCCTCTTCCTCAATTTCCAGCAAAATCTGTAATATCAGTTCTCTGGTATTTATTCCATTAGTCACGGTCTCTTCCTCCGGCCAGTATGATCAGTCTTAAAAGCTGCAGAATGGATGATGCAAGTGCTGCCACATAGGTAAGAGCTGCTGCTGTAAGAACTTTCTTTGCTCCTTTTACTTCATCAGTTCCAAGCATTCCTGAACTTCCCAGCATTTTCAGTGCTCTTGAAGAGGCATTAAACTCTACAGGAAGAGTCACAAGCTGAAAAAGAACAGCAAAGCTGAACAGCAGAATCCCCAGTGTCAGCAATGGGCGAATAGAAAGGATCAGTCCTGCCAGAAATAACGGCCAGGAAAGTGTTGATCCGATATTCGCCACAGGTACGATCGCGGAACGCAGATTCAACGGCACGTAATTCTGCGCATCCTGAATGGCATGTCCGCATTCATGTGCTGCCACGCCAATGGCAGCTACAGAAGTTCTGTCATATACATCCTGCGAAAGAGCCAGCTGCTTATTTCTCGGATCATAGTGGTCTGTCAGGCTTCCGGAAATCGGTACAACCGTAACATCCGTGATTCCCGCCATACGAAGGATTCTTCTGGCTGCTTCTGCCCCGGTAAGCCCGGATGCACTGCGCACTCTGCTGTAAATAGCAAATGTGCTCTTCACTCTTGCAGAAGCCGCCATAGATAATAACATTCCTATGATCAGCAGGAAATAAGTAGGGTCAAAATAGTATCCGTACATCTAATCACTCCTTATGATCTGTAAAACATGTTCCATCTTCAATGTGATATCCACGGAGAAATACCTCTGTCTCCATTCGTTTCTTACCTTCTAACTGTACCTCTGTAAGGATCAGAGAACCTTTTCCGCATGCGGCATGTATGCCTTCCTTATCTGTCAGAAAAACAGTTCCCGGAGCAGCATCTGTCTGTTTGTCACTGACTCTGCACTTCCATACTTTTAAAGTCTTTCCATTAATAAAAGTATAAGCACTTGGCCATGGATTCAGTCCGCGTACCAGACGCTCCAGTTTCTCTGCCGATTTGCTGAAATCCATCAGTCCCATCTGCTTGGTGATCATGGACGCATACGGTGTCGGACTCTCTTCCGGCTGTTTCACACGCTCTGCTGTTCCCTGCTCAATAGATGGCAATGTCTTGATCAGCAATTCCGCACCTGCCTGTGCAAGCTTTCCAAACAGACTTCCGCCAGTTTCCTCCGGTGCCAGAGGAATAATGATCTTAGAGATCATATCTCCTGTGTCAAGTCCCTCTCCCATCTGCATGATCGTAACACCAGATTCCTTCTCTCCATCAATGACTGCCTGCTGGATTGGAGCTGCACCTCTGTACTTAGGCAGAAGTGATGCATGAATGTTAATGCATCCATACTTCGGAAGGTCCAGAACCTCTTTCGGAATGATCTGTCCAAATGCTGCAACAATAATAATATCCGGATTGATCTCCTTTAAAGTTTCCAGAAATTCCTGATTATTTCTTACTTTCTGCGGCTGATATACCGGAATCTCATGCATAAGTGCCTCTTCTTTGACAGGAGTCGGAAGTAAAGTCTTTCCTCTTCCCTTTGGCTTATCAGGCTGTGTGACTACTGCTGCCACTTCATATCCGGCTTCGATCAGTGCATGTAATGGCGGCACTGCGAAATCCGGTGTTCCCATAAAAACTGTCTTCATATGTTAAAATGTCACCTCTTCTTTCTCTTGTATTTTCTCTGCTGTTTCAGCATCCGGACATATCCCGGACCTCTGGCCTGTTCATATCAAAACACCACTGGATACAGCATTGAACAACTATTTCCAACACTTTTTATTATTCCTCATCCTCATCATAAGTTACATGATGAAGTTCTCCCTCTACCAGTTCTGTGTACATATGTCCATCCAGATGATCCAGTTCATGACAGAATGCACGGGCCAGAAGTCCCTCGCCTTCATATTCTACCTCATTCATGTCCTCATCCAGTGCTTTTACCTTTACATAGTTCGGACGTGTTACCTGTCCTGCCATTCCCGGTACACTTAAGCATCCCTCATCTCCTGTCTGCTCTCCGGATGTCTCAAGGATCTCAGGATTGATCAGAACGATCGGGCCTTCTCCTATATCAATAACAACGATACGTTTCAGAATTCCTACCTGCGGTGCAGCAAGACCAACACCCATTGCCTCATACATGGTATCAAGCATATCCGTGATCAGATCATGGATACGTGGTGTCATTTTATCCACCGGTCTGCTAACTTTTGTAAGTACTTCATCGCCTTCTACTCTGATTGTTCTAAGTGCCATTTCTTTCTTCTCCTTTTCTCTGACTGAATTTTTAACTAAAAACGTAACTGTTCAGTACCTTCATAGTTACGAGTCAAAATCCATTGAAAATCGCCTGCAGCGATAGGATTTTGACTTGTATGTCTCGGGATTTTGGCATTTTCATGCCAAAACACCTCGCGGAATAGTGGACTTCTGAATAGTTACTGAAAATCAAATTGTATATATAGTTTCCGAAAACCGGAATTTATTTCTATGTATTTCTCAAGCTGGTCTTTGATCCAGACCAGTACCTGGTAATCTTCGTGTTTCAGATAAATGACCTGTCTGTAAATATCCTTTACTTTTCCCACTGCTGCATAAGCAGGTCCGATCACATGAAGGTCATTCTTCTTATAGATCCGCTGCACATACAGCTTCAGATAATGCATCGCCTGAACCAGAAGCTCATCCTCCGGACCTGATCCGAGGACTGCCAGCATATGCGCTGCCGGCGGATAATCCAGGAGCATACGATAACTCATCTCTTCCTCATAAAAAGCCTGATAATCCTGCACAGCTGCCGCCTGGATACTGTAATGATCTGGCTGATAGGTCTGTATCACAGCTTCTCCCGGCTTCTCGCCACGTCCACCACGTCCTGCTGCCTGACACAGAAGCTGAAAAGTCCTCTCAGCACATCTGTAATCCTCTGCATTCAGTGACAGATCTGCTGCAACTACACCAACCAGTGTTACATCTGGAAAATCATGCCCCTTGACGATCATCTGCGTTCCGATCAGCACATCTGCTTCATGTTTTGCAAAAGATGCCAGAATTTTCTCATAACTCCCCTTCGTCCTTGTAGTATCAAAATCCATCCTAAGTGTACGGACTCCCGGAAAAGTTTCTCTCACTACTTTCTCAATCTGCTGTGTTCCTGCCTTAAATCCGCCAATATATGGAGATCCACAGACCGGACATGCCTGAGGTTTTCGCGTTTCATATCCACAATAGTGGCACAGAAGTCTGTCATTATTATGTTCTGAGAGAGCCACATCACAATGCGGACATTTCATCACCTGTCCGCAGGAACGACAGGAGACAAAACCTGCATATCCTCTTCGGTTAAGAAAAAGCATGACCTGCTCTTTCTTCTCAAACCGCGCTTTCATTTTCTCCCGTAATTCTCTGCTGAGCACCGAACGATTGCCTGCCTTCAATTCTTCCCGCAAATCCACAATAGAAACCTGCGGCATAGGTCTGCTTCCATATCTGGCATTTAAACGCACCAGACCATAAGCACCTTTCTTCGCCTGACTATAAGCTTCCACAGAAGGAGTAGCAGATCCGAGAACTACTCGTGCATGCTCTAACTCAGCTCTCTTAATCGCAGTTTCTCTGGCATGATAACGCGGGCTGCTCTCGCTCTTATAACTTGGTTCATGTTCCTCGTCGATAACTATAAGCCCCAGATTGCCAAACGGCGTAAACAGCGCAGATCGCGGACCGATCATCACCTGAACTTCCCCTCTCTTTGCACGCTTGAACTGATCATAGCGTTCTCCCTGAGACTGTCTGGAATTGATCACAGACACTTTATCTCCGAACCTTGCATAAAATCTGCGCACAGTCTGATAAGTAAGTGCAATTTCAGGAATCAGTACAATGGCCTGTTCTCCTCTGGAAATCGTCCACTCGATCAACTTCATATAGACCTGAGTTTTTCCACTTCCTGTTACACCTTCGATCAGTACAGGTCGCGGAGATTGTTTCTCCCATTCTTCCCTGATCTGCTGTACTGCTATCTCCTGCTCCTGAGTAAGAAGCATCTGGTTTTCTGCCGGAATATCACTGGTATCCATCGAATTTCTCAGTATCTCATCATATTCTATCCGGATGATTCCCTGTTCCTGCATCTTCTTTATAACCGCTGAAGTTGCCCCAAGTTTCTTTGATGCCTGTGCAGAATCCAGTCTCTTCTTCTCCAGAAGTTCCTTCAGAAGTCTTGTTCTGGCTCTGAATCTTGTTTTCTCAAGATCTGCCAGTATCTGATACCCTTCGTCTTCAGAAATGTTCAGACATATATATCTTCTCTCTTTTGCCTTGATCTTCTCCTGGATCGGAAGTACGGTCTTGAGCGCCTGAATCATGGTAGACCCGTAATTCTCTTTCATCCAGGCTGCCAGCGCGATCAATCGGGATTCCGTAGTCTCTTCTCCGCTACAGATCTCACAGATTTCTTTCAGTTTTCCGGATGCAATCTTCGGTTCCTTTGAAAAACCTGTTACATATCCCTTACGCAGCTGACTGGCATTTCCAAAGGGGATGGATACCACCATCCCCACCTTTATCTCCTGTTCCAGTCTCTCCGGTACCTTGTATTGAAAACTCCGGTCCAGTTTGTCGCTGGAAATATCAATTATAATATCTGCATATATCATGAACTCATTCCTGTTGTATCCGGATGTTCTCTGTCCTGGATTCTAAATAAACCTGCTGTTATTTTCCTGCAAGAATATCTGCGATCAGAACACGTTCATCCATCGGATATTTCTTTCCTTTGATCTCCTGATAATCCTCATGTCCCTTACCTGCCAGTACAATAATATCACCAGGTTCTCCATGATGGATTGCATAGGCGATTGCCTCTTTTCTGTCAGCAATTTCCACGTACTTGCCATCTGTTTTTGCCATACCGATCTTAATATCATCAATAATTGCCTGCGGCTCTTCGTCACGTGGATTATCAGATGTGATGATCGTAAGATCTGCAAGCTTTCCTGCAACTTCACCCATCTCATAACGGCGAAGTTTGGATCTGTTTCCTCCACATCCAAACAGGCAGACCAGTCTGTGCGGATTGTATTCTTTCAATGTAGTCAGAAGACTCTCCAGTGCCATTGCATTATGCGCATAATCGATCATCAGTGTAAAATCGTCTGATACTTTCACCATCTCAATACGGCCTTTTACTTTGGCTACTTTTAATGCTTTAAGAATATTCTCTTCTGATACTTTAAAGTGACGGCAGATTGCGATCGCTGTCAATGAATTATAAATACTGAACTTACCAGGAATATCAATCTCTACATGGAAATCCAGCAATCCTTTCAGATGATAGGAAATTCCCAGATATCCTTTGCCGCCTACCAGTTTTGCATCCTCTGCACGGAGATCTGCTTCCGGTGAAAATCCATAAGTTTCCAGACTGCAGGTATGTCCCTCAATGATCTTCTGGAAATGCTCGTCATCTCTGTTTACAATACCTACTTTACACTGTTTCAGCAGCAAAGATTTGCATCTGAGATAATCATCGAAATCTTTATGTTCATTTGGTCCGATGTGATCTGGTTCAATATTTGTAAAGATACCAAAATCAAAGATAAAGCCCTGTGTTCTATGAAGCATCAGTCCCTGAGAAGAAACTTCCATAACCACACAGTCACATCCTGCTTCTACCATTTCATGGAAATATTCCTGGATCACATAGGATTCCGGAGTTGTGTTCTTCGCAGGAATCACTTTGTCACCAATGATCGCTTCAATTGTTCCGATCAGACCTACTTTATATCCTGCATTCTCCAGAATAGACTTTACCATATAAGTAGTTGTGGTCTTTCCTTTGGTTCCTGTGATACCAATGGTCTTAAGTTTCTCTGCCGGATGTCCGAAATATGCCGCTGAAATAAACGCCATTGCATATCGTGTATCTTTCACAAGGATCACTGTCACATCTTCCGGTGCTTCTACAGCTTCTTCTACAACCAGTACTTTGGCACCCTTTGCGATTACATCCGGTACAAACTTATGGCCGTCCACAACCGCACCGCGAATGCAGATAAAAAGAGAACCATCTTCTACTTTTCGGGAGTCATAGATTACATTCTTTACTTCCTGGTCTGTACTGCCCTGAAGGCATGTATATTCCAGTTTTTCTAATAAGGATACTAATTTCATTTTAATCCTCCATATCATTTCCTGCCGTCCCGAAATCTATTCATTAAAGAGCTCACAAAAGTCCGGAGCGGAGGTGTTCTTTTACTAAAGCGTATATTCTATATAAGAATAGCACACCTCCCAAACCGTTTCAACGTTGATTTTTCGTTATCTTAATTGCTTTTTATTCCCTTTTTTGTAAGCAAATCCCACCAATCCTGACATCCCTGCCAAAATTGCTATTGCGAGATATAACCCGATTTCCGTTTCATCCCCAGTTCGTGGTTTGGACGCTGCTGCATAGGAATCCGCTGATTTGGACGCATATCCGTTTCCTCCTCCATAAGTCTGCAGTGCTGTCTCTGTAGGCTGTGGAGTGGCAGTTACGGTATTCTCATTTGCAGTCAATGTGACTTCAGACTGTGACTTCACTGTCTGCGAACCGGTTTCTTCCGCAACTACAATTACCTCATTGATCAATTCCTGGCTGGATAAATACTGTGGAACTGTCACTGTTGCATAAAGAGCAAACGCTTCTCCCGGCGCAATCTGCGGGATCATCGCCTGCGTTCCACTGCTGTTTATGGTTACCCCTTCTTTCTGTACAAATTTCGCCTGTATTCCGGCATTCTGAAATCTCTCTGTACTCAGTATGGAATGTAACGTGCGTTCTCCTGTATTACGAATACAAATCTGGTATGTAATCGTATCTCCTGGATAGGCTTCTGTTCTGTCGGCAGTTTTTTCCACCTCGAATGCAGCTTTTAATTCTGTTGCCTTCAACTTCGCAGATGCCTGACATCCGATATTCTCATTCTTTCCCGGATGTTTTGCGCTCACGGTTACGGTGTGTGTCAATTCCCCAGACTGTCTTTCTGTAAGCTGTGCCGTCAGTCGAAGTTTCCTATTCTCTCCTGGCTGTAAAATTTTTAGAACTCCCTGCATACCGTTTGCTGCAAAATTATCCGCTGATTCCCATGCTGCGTTTATATCCTTCATAGAAAAATTACTGGAAATTTCTATATTTCCCAAGGAAATCTCGCCCGTGTTCTTCACTTCAAGCACATAAGACACAGCCTGTCCTGCACGTATCTCTGTTGCAGACTGTTGCAGTTCTGCTGTAAGTCCGGTTTTCGCTTCAGTTACGGTAAGAACCGCTGATTCTGCGGCAGCCAGTATCTTGTTCTCTTCTTCTGTTTTCATCCAGAAATATGTACCTGTTGTCTCTTGGTCTTTGTATAAAGGAGCATCCTGGCATACCGGATAGGTAACTGCTACAGAAGAAATCTGATACTGTGTTCTCAGTGAAACAGGAATTATCAATGTAAAAGTATCTGTATTTTCATCCGGCTTCGGAACCTCACAGATGAGTTTGGTAATCTCTGTTTCCTCGCCCTTCTGATTCTGAATCTGTACAGATTCCGCCTTCATATCATGCTTCAGACCAGATTCATCCACCTGAAAATATTCAGATATATACGCTGTCAGAAAATATTTGGTTTCTGTTGGCCGAGTATTCTCCTCTTGCTGTCCTTCACTTTCATTTGCAGTGGCTTGATCTGCTGACTCATTTTCAGATGCCTCATTCACAACCTCTTCAGTTCCATCTGCTGTATTTTCCTCATTCTCGTCTCCATTTGCTTCCCCGTTATTTGCTTCACTTTCATCCGATTCCCCATCACTGACTTCGTTTTCAATTTCACTTTCTGCCGGCTTTTCCTCCTGCACATTTTCGCCTTTATCCACATCCTGTGTCTTCTTATACAATTCTTTTAGTCCGCTTACTTCAAGCCTGATCTCTGCCTGAAAGTTCTTCTCATCTGTCCACTCAGCACTCTGCTGCAGCAAAACCTCCGGTGCTGCAAGTTCCTGTGCTTCAAATTCTGCCGCAGAAACAGTACAATTTCCCATAATTCCTGCCAGAACGGTTACTACAACCGCTTTTTTTAACTGATTCCATATTCTTTTTTTCATTCTCTTATTCTCCTGAAATTCTTTCTGATTCTACTCTTATAGTCTTTATCCCCTGACTGGTCTCCTAGAGCATATGATCATCTTTTGAGTGGTTTTACAGACACAGACATACGCATCTCCCCTCTCTTCTTTAATTCACAATAACTTGAAATTATCGCACTGATCCGTGCATGAACATTAAGAATTCATTTCTGCTGAATGCAGAAACAGATTTCCCGTTACCTGTCTGTAACGATGTCTTTACTTTAGCATGTCTCTGTTACAAAAACAAGACATCACTTTTTCTTTTTCGTTTTTGTTTATAATTCTTTTAGAAATTTACCGTTTCTTTCAGAAATTCGACATACTTTGAACATATTTCTCCCATATAATAGATTTTGGATAGATGAAAAACCACTCTCTATCTCCCCCCTCAAAAAAACACAGCAGCCCTCGCAGAAATGCGGGGGCTGTTTGTTCTTCTGTTTGTTCTTCTGTTTGTTCTTCCTATTTTTCTGTTGCAATTCCTCTGACAGTCTTTTATAATGTAAATTATCTATATGATTGAATATTTAGACAAAATATTTTCACAACATTAAAGAATCGAGGTATTTCCCATGAGCGAGAAAATTATAGTAGTTGCACTGGGCCACAGAGCATTAGGAACCACCTTGCCAGAGCAGAAAATTGCTACAAAAAAAACAGCAAAAGCAATCGCAGACCTTGTTGAAGCAGGAAACCGTGTGGTAATCTCCCACAGTAATGGTCCACAGGTTGGAATGATCCATACCGCTATGAATGAATTTGGAAAGACACATCCAGATTATACATTCGCACCTATGTCCGTATGTTCTGCTATGAGCCAGGGCTATATCGGATACGATCTTCAGACAGCAATCCGTTCAGAACTGATTTCCCGTGGTATCTACAAACCTGTAGCAACTATTCTTACACAGGTTGTAATTGATCCATATGATGATGCATTCGCTGAACCGGAGAAGATCATCGGACGTGTACTTACCGAAGAAGAAGCAGAAGCAGAAGAGCATAAAGGAAACTTCGTTACCAAACTTGCGGATGGAACTTACAAAAGAATCGTAGCAGCTCCAAAGCCGCAGAAGATCGTAGAACTTGAAACTATCCGCACACTTGTAGATGCCGGACAGATTGTCATCGCAGCAGGCGGCGGCGGTATCCCGGTTATGGAGCAGGGCATTGATCTCCACGGTGCAAGTGCCATCATCGAGAAAGACCTTGCAAGTGGACTTCTCGCTCAGGAATTACAGGCAGATACTCTGCTGATCCTTACAAGCGTAGAGAAAGTAAGCCTGAACCTTGGTCAGGATAATGAAGAATATCTTGATACTATCTCCGTAGAAGACGCTAAGAAATACATGGATGAAGATCAGTTCGCACCAGGTTCCATGCTCCCGAAATTCGAGGCCGGAATTGCCTTCATTGAGAACGGCGAGAACCGCAGAACCATTATCACAGATATCCAGCATGCAAAAGACGGATACTTTGAAAAAACAGGTACTATCATTAAATAATAAGAAAAAGCACAAGTTACCGGATACGGAGTAAACAGTAACGATTGTAAAAGACACATAGTACAGCCCTGAACATCACAACTGTAATATGTGTCTCTTTACATTTCTTTATATTTTACATAGATTTACGTTCCGCGATCTCTGCCATCTTCGCTTCATTCAGTCGTGTATCTCCATGCACACGGCTGTAGGAAAGATATCCGTTCATACGGTCGATCTTAGTAAGGTTCTTAGAACCGCAGACCGGGCATACATCCATCTCAAGTTCCTCATGACCACAGTCATCGCAGTAAGCAAGTGAAAGGTTTACACCTTCATAATATCCCAGAGACATCGCTCTGCGGATGAGTGTACGGATTGCCTCACGGTTGTAATCGATTGGGTAACGTACATACTGAATCTTACCACCATTGCAGAGTTCCCAGAAACGTCCCTCCAGATCCTGTTTCTCAATCGGAGTTACGTCCTCTGTTACGTGACAGTGGAAACTGTTACTTACATATGGACGGTCAGAAACGCCTTTCACAATTCCGTACATCTTGCGGAACTGCTCAACCTGCAGACCACAAAGACTCTCTGCCGGAGTTCCATAAATTGCATACAGATAACCATCCTGTTCCTTGAATTCTTCTACTTTCTTGTTGATATATTTCAGAACTTCCAGTGCAAACTGACCGTCTTCTGCAATAGACTTGCCATTGTAGAGTTCCTGAAGTTCATTTAAAGCTGTGATTCCAAAAGATGCTGTCATCGGTTTCAGAATCTTGCCAATCTTCTCATTCGGTTTCAGATGTCCGCCGTAGAAACCGCCCTCGCAGTATGCCAGCGGGTTGGTAGATGCTCTCATCTGTCCCAGATAATCATAAGTGCGAATATGAAGATTACGAATCATTTCAAGATAGAAATCCAGTACCTCATAGAAATCTCTGCTCTCTGCTCTCGCTTTCGCAAGGATCATAGGAAGATGAAGACTTACTGCACCAATGTTAAACCTTCCTACAAATACCGGCACATCCTTATCATCTGCAGGGTGCATTCCGCCTCTCTCATACCATGGACTTAAGAAAGCACGGCATCCCATCGGGCTGATTACTTTTCCATACTGCTTGTACATACTGGAAATATAACCTTTTCCAGACATAGACAGCCAGTCCGGATACATGGTCTTGGCAGAACAGTCAACACCTGCCTCAAACACATCCTCACTGATCTTGCCCTTTCCATGGATATTCTCATCATAAAGAAATACGATCTTAGGGAAAAGGACCGGTTTCTTACGGCCTTTCTTGCCCTGGCCACCTTTGTGTACTTCAAGAAGAGAAATACTTGCCATTTTTTCAAAACGACCGGTTCCCAGTCCAAGAGTTACAGTTACGAATGGATAATCCCCTCTGGATGATCCAACGGTATTCAATTTATACTCAATTCCCTGCCATCCCTGATCAAATTCTCTGCGGACTTTATCAAGTGCATACTCAATAGCACGTTCCTCACGTCCTGACCAACTCTCATCTGAGTATTTCAGAAATTCCTGAATATATTTGTCATAGCTCTTCTGCGCATACGGAGCAAGGATCTTATCTACTTCCGGTACTGTAAATCCACCATACTGCTGTGCTGCAGTACTCAGGATAATATCACCCATAACATCAAATGCCGTATCCAGTGTCTTAGGCTCATTGTACCATACATTTCCCATCTCAAATCCGCCGC
>OLNH01000791.1_pt1 | contig 22412 bp, 24 predicted proteins | sample 1643101 | NCBI WGS metagenome assembly OLNH01 (sample SAMEA3136758, study PRJEB25190) | human gut metagenome | biome: human gut; feature: human-associated habitat; material: faeces | place: Austria | collected 2013
TCGAACCGGCACGGATTTTAAGGTCCGCAGGATTTTAAGTCCTGTGCGTCTACCAGTTTCGCCACCTGGGCACTTAATGGAGGTTCCAACCGGACTCGAACCGATGATAACAGAGTTGCAGTCTGCTGCCTTACCAACTTGGCCATGGAACCATTAATATTTTTCTTCACTTTTTCCGTGTCTTTCACCGGACTGCCTTTATATAATATAACATATATATTAATTTTGCAAGACTTTTCTTCAAAAAAATTACACTTTTCTTCTCTTGATTAAAAAAACTTTGATTAAATCAATTCTTTTTTCCAAAAAAACTGCTGGTTTTTACCAACAGTTTAAGATTATTTTGATTTTACCTTTGTCCAACGTAGATTATACATTTCTTTTACTTCATTTGTTTGATATGCAAATATTTCATCTTTTGAATCAGTACGAATATCATACGCACTAATTCCTTTAAAATCATTTTGAGAAGCTTTTTTTGCCGCTTTTACATTAGCAGTCAAATAACCAACTTCAATAGTGTTTTTGTATGAATTACTATTTGAAATCATATGATTAATAAATTGATTTGCTAATTTAGTATTCTTACATTCCTTAGAAATAACAAATCCATCAAACCAAACATTTGTTCCTTCTTCAGGTAAATAATATTCCATATTAGGATTTTCGCTCATTACAGTTGTTGCATCCCCTGAATACATAATAGCCATTGCTTTTACACCACTGCTCATAGTATCAATAACTTCATCACCTACATATACAGGATCCATTTCACTTCTTTGATCAATCAACCAATTATAAGCATCATCTATTTCTTTTTTATCAGTTGTGTTCATTGAATAACCTAATGCCTTTAAAGCAACCATAAAACTATCTCGTTCTGAATCATACATATAAATTTGTCCTTTATATTTTGGATTACGAAGAATATCCCATCCTTCTTTTAAATCATTTTCATCAACAACAGTTTTATCATATAAAATTCCAACGTTTCCACAAAAATAAGGTACCCAATAATCATTATTAGGATCAAATGACTGCCCTAATATTCCTTTATTTATATTATCGAAATTAGTAACTATTGATTTATCAATTGGTTGTAAGCGTTCTTCTTTAATCAATCTTTCAATCATATATTCTGAAGGAACCATAATATCATAGCTATTGCCACTTACATATTTAGTATACATAATTTCATTAGAATCAAATGTTTCATATACAACTTTACAATCATACTTATCTTCAAAATCACTTATAACTGACTTATCAATATATTCACCCCAATTATACACTCTTAAAGTCTTTTTTCCTATTCCAGCTGAAATTGACCAACCTACTGATATTAATAAACATCCTGCTAAAATAACTTTAACAACTTTACTTTTTAATAACTTATCAGTCGCTTTAGGAAAAACTCGAGGAATAATTGTTCCTAGCACAACAACAACCAATACAACAACTAAAATAATCGTTGCTAATGCATAAATACTAGGATTAGTACGTTTTGACATGTTATAAATAACAATTGAAATATTTTCGATTCCATTACCACTAACAAAATACGAAACAATAAAATCATCAAACGATAAAGTAAATGCCAATAATGCTCCAGATACAATTCCTGGTTTAATTTGCGGAATAATTACTTTAGTAAGTGCCTGAAACGGTGTTGCTCCTAAATCCATGGCTGCATCAGCTAAATTATCATCGAGTTGTCTTACTTTTGGTAAAACATTAGTAATAACAAAAGGAGTACACAATACAATATGTGCTATTAACATTGTGATATACCCTTTTTCTATTTTCATAAACGAAAATAATAACATTAATGAAATTCCAGTTACAATTTCTGGATTCATAATTGGTATATTATTAACTTGTAATAATATTTTTCGTAATATTGGTTTTGATTTTGAAACTCCAATTGCTGTAATTGTCCCCAAAATCGTTGAAATAACTGTTGAAAGAATTGCAATACTTACCGAAACAATAATTGCATCAATCATTTGTTGATTGGCAAATAATTCTTGATACCAACGTAATGAAAAACCACTCCAATTAGATAATGACTTCGAATCATTAAAAGAAAAAATTGCCATTACTAACAACGGTAAATATAAGAATACTAAAGCTAAACCAATCCATAAACTACTATTAAAACTAGGTTTATAATTTTTTAGTTTTTTCACGTTTAGTTTCCTCCTGATATCCCGCATATTTTTCTACTTTGTTAATAAGTCCCATAAGAACAATAACTAAAACAGCAAGAATCAATGATACAGCACTACCAAAATGCCAATCACCTACATTAATAAATTGTTGTTCAATAAAATTACCAATTAATGCATATTGTCCGCCACCTAATAATTTTGGAATAACGAACGATGAAACTGCTGGTAAAAAAACCATTGTAATTCCGGTTAAAACACCACCTAATGATAATCTAAAAGTAATTTTCCAAAAAGTAGTAATTTGATTAGCTCCTAAATCATTACTTGCTTCAATCAAAGACTTATCCATTTTTGATAATGAAGCATGAATCGGTAAAATCATAAATGGTAAAAAATCATATACCATCCCTAACACTACTGCAAAATCAGTATATAAAAAACTGACCTCACCAAAGCCTAAAAGCTGAAATACATTACTTATTATTCCCTTACTACTAAGTATATTTATCCAAGCATATGTACGCATCAACATATTGATCCATGTTGGAAACGTAATTAATAAAATAAGGATAGTTTGTGTATTTTCTTTACATTTAGAAATTGCATAAGCAACTGGATAACCAATTAATAAACATAATACAGTCGTAATAATTCCTAAAACAAATGATTTAATTAATACTGAAACAAAAATTGGATCAAAAAATTTTGAAAAATTGTCTAATGTAAAACTAAATGTTGTTATTGCATTACCTTTTTGTATAAAAGCATACATCATTATTAAAAACATTGGTATAATCGTTAAAATAAATAACCAAAAACAATAAGGGCCAACTAATTTACGAAAATGCTTCATTAATAACTACCCATTTTATCCATTACATGAATATCTTCAGGCCAAAAATCTAAATTAACTTTTTTCCCTACTTCACTAATATCCGTTGTATGTACTTTATAATCACGATTTTTTGCTTTTACCATTATTTCATAATGTACACCTTTAAATACAATAGAAGTGACTACCCCTTCTATCTTTCCCTTATCAACATCTACAATATCTAAATCCTCTGGTCTTAATACAATATCAACTTCTTGTCCTTCATCAAACCCTTTATCAACACACTCAAAACGTTGTCCATCAAATTCAACTAAATAATCTTCAATAAAAATTCCTTCAATAATATTAGATTCACCAATAAACTGTGCCACAAAACGGTTTTCTGGTTCATTATAGATATCAGTAGGTGAACCGATTTGTTGAATCTGCCCTTCATTCATAACAACAATTGTATCAGACATTGTTAATGCTTCTTCTTGATCATGAGTTACATATACAAAGGTAATTCCTACTTCTTGTTGAATATTTTTTAATTCAATTTGCATTGTCTTTCTAAGTTTTAAATCTAGCGCTCCTAGTGGTTCATCAAGCAATAAAACTTTTGGTTCATTTACTAATGCTCTAGCAATAGCAACGCGTTGTTGTTGGCCTCCAGATAATTGATTAATATTTCTTAATCCAAATCCTTCTAAACCAACAAGCTTAAGCATACGATTTACTTTATGTTCAATAGTATCTTTATCCATCTTTTTAATTTTTAAACCAAAAGCAATATTATCAAAAACATTCATATGCGGAAATAAAGCATACTTTTGAAAAACTGTATTTAATTCTCTTTTATACGGTGGTAATTTACTAATATCTTGGCCATCAAATAATACAGTTCCGCCATTAGCTTCTTCAAATCCACCCATAATTCTTAAAGTAGTCGTTTTACCACAACCACTAGGCCCTAATAAAGTAACAAATTCTTTTTCATTAATATCTAGATGTATTCCCTTTAAAACTACTTGTCCATTATATTCTTTTGTTAAATTATCTAATTCTATTAATTTTGCCATAATACCTCCTAAAATACCGGTGGTGTCGATACCCAGATAACTTTTGCTTTAGTTTCACTATTGTTAACTAAATAATGTGATACTAACCCTTTTAAATAAAAAGTTTCACCTTTTTTTAATACAAATTCATTTTCTCCATATACTAACTTAACTTTTCCTTGAACAACATAACCAAATTCTTGTCCTTCATGAGGATCGAGAGTCATCGATTGTTTACCGGGAGCTATTTCGATTAAAATAGGTTCCATATCATTTTTTTGAGCATTAGGAATAATATATGAAATAATATAATCATCTTGCTCATTTACAAAAAAATCATCTTTTTTAAAAACAATTTGTTCTGCTGGTTTTTCACTAAAAAATTCCTGCAAATTTGTTCCTAAAGCTTCTAAAATATCTTCTAAAGTTGTTATTGAAGGTGATGTTAAATCACGTTCTAATTGTGAAAGAAATCCTTTTGTTAATTCACTTCGATTAGCTAATTCTTCTAATGTAAGGCCATTTGCTTGACGTAGCATTTTGATCTTACCTCCTATATCCATAATATCACCTCCTATTTTTAACATCCTAATTATATCTATTTATAGTAATAATGCAACAATATTTAACAAATTGTTTAATATATTATACTAATCATAAAAAAAACGCTGATACAATGTATCAACGATTTCATAATTTTTCTCTTCTTTTAGATGATTTAATAAATAACTGCTTTAATAAAGATTCATTTTCATCCAACAAAGCTTGCTTTATTAAATCTAATTGAACTTCAAAAGAATCAATCGAATTCAATAAATTATCTCGATTCTTTAAAAACAATTCTGACCATAAACTTTCATTAATATTTGCAATTCTTGTTAAATCACGATATGAATCACCAATATATTTTCCTGTATCATATTTTTCATTATCACTATTTATAAGTGCAACAGCAAGAGCATGTGGCAACTGTGATGTAAAAGAAATAATTTCATCATGAGCCTCAGGCGACATGATTTTAACACTTTTAAATCCTAATTTAGCTACAAACTCTTCCATAAATGCAATACTTTCTTTTTTATTAACAGGATGTTCAATTAAAATATAATTGGCATTTTTAAACACTTCTTTGCTGGCATATTCAAAACCTTTTTTTTCTCGTCCAGCCATTGGATGCCCGCTTACAAATTCAACATCTTTATCAATAATATTGATTGCTTCTTGTAAAAAATATGATTTGATTCCTACTGCATCAGTTATAATACTTCCTTTTTTAAACTGATTATTTTTCAAAAAATCTAAAACTAAAGATGGATACAAACAAATAATCGTTAAATCTGATTTACTAATAATTTCTTTACCATCTTGATAACCTTCAATAATATATCCACCATCTTTAGCACTTTTTAAAGTCTTTTGATCAATATCAATTCCATAAACTTGGTGTCCTAGATCCTTCAATGCTTTAACAAAACTTCCCCCAATAACACCTAATCCTACTACTGTAATAATCATATTGACCTCTTATACTAATAATCCAGCTATAAATGATGTAATTGATAATAAAATAACTAGAAAGCAGTATCTACCCAACAATTGCCAAAAAACTGTTTTTTCTTTATTAATTAATTTAAAAGTAATAACAACTAAAAAACTAGTAATAAGTCCATGACCTAAAACAAAAGCCATTCTTGCTCCAACAACATTCATCAATAAAGGAATAAAAATAATACTTACTAAAATAAAATCCAACATTAAAACAATAGTTGATTTTATATTTATTTTCATCCATCTAAAACCAAAATTTTCTTTAAATAATTGCAATTTAGTTTTTTGTGGCTCTACTTTTTTCGTAAACTCAAATTCTTTTTTTTGTCTTTCAACTTTACGCTCAAATCTTGACATCTTTAACTACCTCAATTAAATTATTTTCTTTTTTCTTCAAGCATTTTTATCTTATGATCTAATAAGTTTTTCGTTAAATCCACATAATAATCATGAGGATATTCTAAACGGAATACTTCATCCCAAATACGTTGTTTTTGAATATTTGAATACTCTCTGATTTCATCAAGAGTATATTCAGGATAAACCTTTTTTCCATCAACAAATACTGGTACTTGTAGTTCTTCAACTGTATATGTATTGGCAAAAATTGTTTTAAATTTCCAAATATTGGATTGATGATAAATTGTTAAATCTTGATCACTTGTAATTTTTTCATCATGGAAAGCAATAACATCACCAATTGCTTTTCCTGTTTCATTTTCAAATAAACGATATACTTTTTTATATCCAGGATTTGTTATTTTTTCAACATTTTCAGAAATCTTTATTTTTGAAATAATTTTATTATCTTTTTCAATTGCTACGAGTTTATATACACCACCAAATACTGGAGAATTTTTTGAAACGATTAAGTTTTCACCAACTCCAAAAGAATCAATTTTTGCCCCTTGATCTAACAAAGAACGAATTAAATATTCGTCCAATGAATTAGATGCTGTAATCTTTGTATCAACTAAACCAGCAACATCTAACATCATTCTTGCTTTTTTAGATAAATAAGCAATATCACCACTATCAAGTCTAATCCCTTTTAATTTTTTACCAATTGGGGCTAACACTTCATTTGCAATTCTTATTGCGTTTGGTACCCCACTTTTTAATGTATCATAAGTATCAACTAATAAAACGCAATCATCAGGATATGTAAGTGCATATGTTTTAAATGCTTCATATTCACTATCAAACGATTGAACAAATGAATGTGCCATTGTTCCTACCACGGGAATATTAAACATCATTCCCGCTGAAACGGTCGCAGTTCCTGCAACTCCTCCAATATACGCTGCTCTTGCTCCATAAGTAGCACTATCATAACCTTGCGCTCTTCTAGCTCCAAATTCCATTACCGGACGACCTTTTGCTTCTTTTACAATTCGATTTGCTTTTGTCGCAATTAAACTTTGATGATTTACTGTTACTAATAATAAGGTTTCAATTAATTGTGCTTCGATAAATTTAGCTCGAATCGTTACTAATGGTTCATTAGGAAATACAGGTGTTCCTTCTTTAACCGCATAGATTGTCCCAGTAAAATGAAAATCTCTTAAATAATCAAAAAATTCTTCATCAAATTTATTTAGTGAGCGGAGATATTCAATATCTCCCTCACTAAAATGCAAGCGATCGATACATTCAATCAATTGCTGTAACCCTGCAAAAATAGAGTATCCCCCATTATCCGGATTTTTACGATAATACATGTCAAAATAAACATACTGATCTTTATTACCTTGTTTAAAATAATTATATGCCATTGTTAATTCATATAAATCCATTACCAATGTTAAATTACGTTTACTTCCTGCGTGCAATTTCATATTATTCTCCTTGTTTATATTTAACATTATAATAAACTCTTTTACTCAAAAAATCTAGTTATTTTAAAAATATAGTTCATATGATTGTCGTGGTTGCATCGGTGGCTGTGATGGTTGTGGTTTTACTGGTGGTATTTTTTCAAATAATACCGGAATCAATAATTGTTGCCCTGGAAAAATCATCATTTGATTATCTAGATCATTCATATTTTTAATATAATCTACTCGAGTATTGAATCTTCTAGAAATCGCATATACATTGTCACCTCTTCTTACTGTATACAAAAATATTTCTCCAACTTTTGGTGCTACAATCGGCATAGGTCTTCGATCAAATAAATTATCCATGTAATCTTCGTACATGTACATCCCTCCTACTCTAACCTATTCACGTATGAAAAATATCTCTAGGCAAAAAAGTACATCATTTTTACTCATGACGTACTTTTTTTATTAATTCAACAACTCTTTCTATATTTTTACCATCATGATATTTAAAAAATATTTTTGAAAATGCTTCAATATCATATTGTTTATTAACAATGATGGCATCAGCAAGCTGATTTTCATTTAAACAGATTGCTCCTGGCATTATTTTTTGATAATCAACAAAACATCCTAAAGTAGATAAATATTCATCTAAATCTGGAACAAAAAAATACATTGGTTTATTAAAAAAAGAATAATCAAAAATAATTGAAGAAAAATCCGATATCAACATATCACTGATCGTAAATAAATCATGAGTATCTTCATGATTTAAATTAATAATTCTTTGATCATCTGTAATTGGTTTATCTAATAAAAGTGGATGTAATTTATAAACTAAAACATATTGATCATCTAATTGATCTAATAATTTTTTAGCATCAAAATCCACACTTTTCATTCCTTGATAAATATTTCCTCTAAATGTTGGTGCATATAAAATAACCTTTTTATTTTTTAAAAGTGGATATTTATTTAGTAACTTTAATTTAGTTTTTTCAATATAGTTTTGATCAACCAAATGATCAACACGTGGCATTCCAGTTACTACAACATTTTCTTTATTTACATTAAAAGCTTCTTGATAAGGAACTTTCCAATATTCACTATTAGCAATAACATAATCGTAATTTTTAATTGGATATTCTCGTTTAATTACATTTCCAAATTTTTTGATTGCACCTGTTGCATGCCAAATTTGAATTACTTTTACACCTTCTCGTTTAAAGTTACTAATAACATAGTTATTATCAGTAATTAAAACTACTTTAGATGTATTAATTACATATATTTGCTTAATACAGTTAAGTAAATATAAAAAGTTATTAATTAAATTTTTTTTATTATAATTAATTAAAACTGTTTTTAAGACAAAACTATGATCTTGACTTAATTTATCATAAATCAATTTCAAATCACTTTCTAATTTATTAGCTTCTAAAGAAACAAATGCTACTTGATTATTCTTTATCGAAAAAAAACCAACAAATACATTAACTACTCTTAAAATTATATTAACAATTATCTTCATCGATCCCATTAATCTTTTCACCTACTTAAATAATATATCTAATACTCGTTTTGATGCATTACCATCTTCATGATTATTAAACCTTTGATTAAATTTTGTAAGTTTATTAAAATCAAAATTATTCATTTTAATTTTATTTAATAATATTGTCTCATCTTCAATAACTTCACCTGGCAATTCATGATAAATATCTAAATAAAAACCTCTTAATTCATCACGATAACTATCTAAATCATACATATAAAAATAAATCGGTCTTTTTAAAATAGCATAATCAAAAAAGACACTTGAATAATCGGTTACTAAAATATCAGCAATTAAATATAAATTACTAATATCTTCTTTTGGATCTACAAAATAAACAAAATCTTTTACACTTTCTAAATCAAAGTCATTAACGATTAAATAATGTGGTTTAAAAATAACAACATAATCATCACCTAGTATTTCTTGCCATTTTTTAAAATCAACTTTTAATTTAAAAGTATATCCCTTTAAATTATAAGAATTATCACGCCATGTAGGTGCATATAAAATAACCTTTTTATCCTTAGGAATCTTTAATTTTGATTTAATTACATCTAAATCATGCTCTTTATAATTTGATAATATATCATTTCGAGGATAACCAGTTTCAATCAATCGTGCTCGATCAATTTTAAAAGCACTTTGAAACACTTCAGTAGTAAAAGCACTTGGTGAAATCATATAATTATATTTACTTACATCATTATCATATGTTGAACGCATTTGTTCAACTGTCATTTCACTTCGATAAAAAGTAGTCCCTTCAGGTACTTCGATATCATGTGCTAATTTTTTTAATGGCGTTCCATGCCATGTTTGCAAATAAATTTGATTTGGTTTTTTTAATACATATTTAGGTAATTTACAATTAACGATCCAATATTTAGATCTTGCTAGATAGTAAAAATAAGGAATACTGAAATATTCAATAATTTTAGCATTTTCAATTTCAATATTTTTTTCTTTATGATTTTTAATAGCAAAAATACATCGATATTTTTGATACTTTAAATGCGTAGACATATATTTATGCAATGCCATTGGATTATCTGAATAGCCTCTACCATGAAAAGAAATAAACAATACTGTATCATTTTGACAAGGAATCAAACGATAAACTAAACGATATAATAGTCTAATTAATTTACCTAATAGATTTTTTATTAATCTCATCATAACCTCCATGTAAAAATAAGGGGTAGACCCCTTATTTAAATACTATATCCACAACTCGTTTTGATGCATTACCATCTTCCCATGAACAAAATCTTTGATAAAATTGCTCATAACGATTAGAAAATTCTTCATTTAAAGCATCAATATTTTTTATACGCTCAACAACTTCTTGGGTTGTATAAACTAATGGACCTGGTAATTCTGTTTCCATGTCAATATAAAAGCCTCTTAAAACATCACGATATTTATCTAAATCATAAGTATAGAATAACATCGGTCTTTTTAAATTCGCAAAATCAAAGAAAACACTTGAATAATCAGTAATACAAATGTCACTAATCAAATATACTTCTGCAATATCATCATATTTACTTAAATTAAAAGCAAAATCCTCTAGTCCTGTCACATCTAAATTATCAGCAATATAATGATGAGTTCTTAATAAAACAACATACTCATCACCTAATTCCTGTTTCAACAAATCTAAATCCAATTTCAATTTAAACTTATACTTACCATTACCATAATATTCATCATCACGCCAAGTTGGTGCATATAAAATTGTTTTTTTATCTAATGGGATATTTAATTTCTTTTTCAACTCAATTGCAATTTGATCACGATTATTAGCTAATAATAAATCATTTCTTGGATATCCTGTTTCTAACATATTACCATCATACATAAAACAACTTTTAAATATATCACTTGAAAACTTATTTGGCGCAATCAAATAATCCCATTCTTGCTTTTGACGATAGAATTGTGCTTTATAGGTTGGTGATGCTGCCGTAACTTCTTCTTGATCAAATGCTAATCGTTTAAGTGGCGTTCCATGCCATGTTTCTAAAAATATTTGTTCTTCACGTTTTCTAAACCATAGCGGTTGACGCACATTAAAAACAAAATATTTTGATTTAGCTAAGTAATAAGCATATTTACGAGTAAATCTTTTAACTTTAATTCCCCCATAAGGAAGTTTAGTTTTAGGATCATTTAAAACCCAGACAAATTTATATTTATTTGGATAATTCTTAGCTAAATATTCATAAATATATTTAGGTGAATCAGCATAACTTTTTCCCATAAAAGTTTCAAACATGATCGTATTTTCTTCAATTGGTTGATTAATATATTTATGACGATATAAATATTTATTCATTTCATTTTTGTTTTTTAAGATCTTTTTAAACTTGAGCTTTGCTAAATGACGATTTACAATCTTTTTAGCTAATTCAATATCACCATTAATACCCGCTTCAATCAATTTTCGACTAAATCTAGAACTTTTATTTAACAATTCCGGTCTAATGTTTTTAAGTACTGTTGTCATAATTTCAAAGCGTTCATTTCGCCATAAATCATTTTTACTGCGACGAATCTTTTTAGCAAAAAAGCGAATATAATAACTAACCATTTTTGCATCTAGATAATAACGAATATAACTATTTTCATCTACCAATGAAACACAATAATTGTGAGCTTTAATAAATTCATTAAAACGATTATCTGGATCTTTTATTTGTGAAAGCGAAGGTGTGTTAATTGGGTCATTATGTTTTCTTTTTACATATATAGCATTTTCATCATGCATAAAGCTATTTGAGTATTTTAATAATTGTACAACAAAAGGTACATCTGAATAATAATTAAATTCTTCATTAAATCTAATTCTATGTTCTTTAATCAATTTAGTTTTGATTAAAATATTTAATACTGATATATTTCTTAATCCATGACGTGTTCTAATTAAAATATCAGTTTTATATTCACTGCTATTAGTTTCATCATAAACTTTATTAATAAATTTATTTTTACGATCGTGATCTTTATCTTTAAGATCCAATTCATCATTTTTTTCATCATCCATTGTTTCAAAAACTTTCTTTTTAAACCAAGTGAATTTACGAATCCCACTAACTAAATCCAAGTCATTATTAGTAGCTTTTTCAAGTAATAATGATAACGTATCTTTCATTAAATAATCATCACAATCAATAAAATATAGATAATCACCACTAGCATTATCAATTCCAATATTTCTTTTTTTAGCAACATTAGAATCAATTCCTGCATTAATGATTTTTAAATTTACATCATATTTTTTTAAATCATCATCAATTTGATTTTCATCACTAATAATCAATAAAGTTTCATAATCTTTAATTTGTTGTTGACTGATACTTTCTAAACAATCATATAAATAGTTTTTGTAGCGATCATAAGGAACTATAATACTTAACTTCATCTATTTATGTAAATCGTCTTTAATTTTAGTTGTAGAAATACCTTTTGTACGTGGTAAATATACAACTTCACAATATTCTTTTAAATAATCAAATTTACCTTCCCAATCATCGCCCATAACAAAAACATCAATATCATGTTTTTTTATATCATCTATTTTTTGATCCCATGATTCTTCAAAAATAACTTCATCAACATATCTAATCGCTTCTAAAATCGTTTTACGATCTTGATCACAATGATATGCTTTCTTCCCTTTTTGAGCATTAAATTCATCTGAACTAACAGCAACAACTAAATAATCTCCTAAAGCTTTAGCTCTTTTGATAATATTCAAATGTCCTACATGAAATAAATCAAACGTTCCATATGTAATAACTTTTTTCATAAATTCCACCTACCCTTTTATTCGATCAATTACTTTTTCCCAAAAACCAATTTGTGGATTTTTCACAATTCTTTTTTCAAATTTCTTATCCCTAATCTTAGCTTTTTCTTTACTTGAAAGACTATTATAATAATCTACATATTCTCCATATCGATCACAAACTTCATTAACTTCACCATATTCTTTCAACATCCCACCTTCAATCCATATTGCACTATGGCAAAAACTACGAACCTGTGGTAAAGAATGGGAAATAAAAATGATTGTTTTTCCTTGATCTTTGAGTTCATTCATTTTTTTAATACATTTTTGTGCAAAACCTTTATCACCAACCGACAATGCTTCATCTACAATAATTATATCCGGATCTAAATACAATGAAATCGAAAAACCTAATCTAGATTTCATTCCACTTGAATATTTTTTTACCGGTTGATACAAAAAATCACCTAATTCTGCAAATTCAATTACGCCATCAATAATATTTTGAATTTTCTTTTTAGATAAACCTAATAAAGCTCCTTTAACATTGATATTTTCAAGTCCTGTCAACTGCTTATTCAATCCTGTATTAATTGCAACAAGTGACTGTTCACCATTAATATGCATTGTACCACTATCAATTTCACTTATTCCAGCTAAAATAAGTGAAAGAGTTGACTTACCAGAACCATTAGTTCCTAAAATCCCTACTACTTCACCTTTAGGAATTTCAAAACTAATATCTTTTAATGCATAAAAACGTTTAGCTTCATTACTTTTATTTTTGCCATCATTTTTTTTCTTTAACTTATATATTTTTGAAACATGTTCAAACTTAATTGCATAATCTTTCATCATTACCACCTAAATCATATCTATAAACTTATGTTTAAACTTATACATCATATAACATCCAACGACAAATAAAACACTAGTAACAAGCCAAAAAACAACTAATTGTCTCCAATAATACATAGGTCCATAATGATATAAGAAACAATCACGATAACCGCAAACAATATAATAAATAGGATTTATCTTCATAATAAAACGCACTGTACTATCAAATATTCCTGTTCCACTAAAGCGAGAAATCGGCCATAAAATTGGTGTTAAATACAAAATAAGACGCATACAAGCCAAAATTAGTTTTCTAGTATCACGAGCAATCATATTCAAAACTGAAGTAATCATTGATAAACTTACTGCAAAACAACAAGCAGCAAAACAATAATAAATTATTCCAAGCCAATGAATTGAAGGATAAATTCCTTGAAGTATAAAAAAAACAATCATTAAAATCATAATACAAGCATGATTAAATAATTCTTTTAAAACAACCGTAGCCGGTAAAACACTAACCGGAAACTTCATCTTAGTAATTACATTTACTTTAGAAAAAATTGCATTAGCACCTTGAGTAATACAAGGACTAATAAAAAACCAAACAACCATCCCCGCAAGCATCCATTGAATAAAAGGAATTCCATCGACTGCATTACGTTTAGCAACGATACCAAAAACAAAATAATATGTAATAATTTGAATTGCTGGATTTGCAAAATTCCAAAATACTCCTAATTTTGAATCACGCATATCTGATAACAATTCATATTTTGCAATTGAATATATTCTAAATAAATTTGTGAAATTTTCTTTTAGAACATATCTAATACTTTTTAGCATTGCACACCTCCAAAGCAGTTATTATTTATTTCTATAGCATTATAAATTATAGCACATCTAAAAAGCAATTAAAACATCAATATTTTGTATAAAAATAAAATTTTATACAAAAGCTAACTTTAAAATCTTTTAATATATAAACTATTATCAAAAAAGGTATATATGTTTATTATAAACAAAAAGCTAAATAGTTATTTACTATTTAGCCATCCAAGATTCATCATTAGGATCTTTTTTCCAAGCTTTTAACTTTTCCATGTCCTCATCTTTAATATAATTATTTTCTTTAGCAACTTCAATTAAAGTATCATAATCAGTTAAAGTTGCATATTTACAATTTGCTGCTTCAAAATTAGTTGTTGCTTTAGGTAAACCGTAAGTAAAAATCGCAATCAATCCAATCACTTCACATCCAGCTTCTCTTAATGCTTCAACACATTCCAAAGAACTTCCACCTGTAGAAATCAAATCTTCAACAACAACAACTTTCATTCCAGGTTCAACTTTACCTTCAATACGATTGTTACGTCCATGGCTCTTTGCTCCACCACGAACATATCCCATTGGTAAATCTAATATATCCGCTACTAATGCTGCATGGGCAATTCCTGCAGTAGCTGTTCCCATTAAACAAGCGGCATCTGGAAAATTATCTTTAATTAATTTAGCTAAACCATTTTCAATATCTTTACGAACATTTGGATATGATAATGTTAAGCGATTATCACAATAAATAGGTGATTTAATTCCACTTGCCCATGTAAATGGTTCATTTGGTCGTAAAAAAACCGCTTTAATATCTAATAAATCTTTTGCAATTAATTCCTTCATCATTTTTCTCCTTTAACCTTGAAAATCTTGATATACTTTTTTATATGTTGCATATGGATCATCACTACCAGTAATTGTTCTTCCTACAACAATATAACTTGATGTAAGTTCACGAGCCATAGCTGGTGTTGTAACACGTTTTTGATCATTAACACTATCACTAGCTAAACGAATTCCTGGTGTTACTGTTAAAAAATCAACACCTAAATTATCATGGATAATTTTAGATTCTAATGGCGAACAAACAACTCCATCCAATCCAGCTTCTTTAGCATTATTTGCCCATTTTAAAACAACTTCTTCTAATGGTTTTTCAATTAACAACTCATTGTTTAATACTTCTTGATCAAGTGATGTTAAACAAGTAACTGCGATACATTTTGGACGTTCGTTTCCAATTTTCCCTTCTTCTAAACCTTCAATTGCTGCTTTCATCATCGCTTTACCACCTGAAGCATGTACATTAACCATATCTACATCTAATTTTGCTAGTTGTTTCATAGCACTTTTTACAGTGTTTGGAATATCATGTAATTTTAAATCCAAGAAAATATTATGTCCCATTTCTTTAATCATCTTAACCATTTCGATTCCTTCACCATAGAAAAGTTCCATACCTACTTTTACATATAGTTTTTCATCTTTAAATTTTTCTAAAAATTCTTTTACTTCTACTTTATTTTTAAAATCTAAAGCAATACAAATTTTACTATCTGTCATACTTACCTCCACATTTACTTAATTATACCAAAAAAACAGTTCTATTTATATAGTTTTTTAAATTAAAATATTTTCTTAAGCAAAGAAAAAGGTATAACATAGCTGCAATATAGTTATGATATACCTTATTTTCTTTAAGTTATTAACCTTTACGGTTGTAGTATTCAACGATTAATGATTCATTGATTTCTTGATTTAATTCAGATCTTTCTGGTAAACGAGTGAATTTTCCAGACATTTTAGTTTCATCAACTTCAACAAAAGCAGGAGTATGTACTCTATTTTCTAATGAAGCTTTGATGATTGCTAAATTTTTAGATTTTTCTTTAACTTCAACAACATCCCCAACTTTTACTGTATAAGATGGGATATCAGTTTTAACTCCATTTACTAAGAAATGACCATGGTTTACTAATTGTCTTGCAGCTCTTCTTGTAGGTGCAAATCCTAATCTGTAAACAACATTATCTAATCTTTGTTCTAATAAACAGAAAAAGTTATAACCATGAATACCGCTCATTTTACCTGCGCGTTTAAATGTATTATGGAATTGTTTTTCGTTAACTCCATACATATGTCTTACTTTTTGTTTTTCTGCTAATTGTAATCCATATTCAGTTGGTTTTTTTCTTTTTTGACCATGTTGCCCTGGAGCATATGGTCTTCTGTTTAATTCTTTTCCATTTTCTAAAGTTGAAAATCCTAAACGACGAGAGATTTTCCATTGTGGTCCTGTATAACGTGACATTAAAATTTTCCTCCACTTATTGTTTTATTTGCATAAAACAATAACATTGCATAGATTATTTGAATTGTGTTTATATTAAGTATTTCACTTTGCAGCTAGCTACTTTACAAACATCAGTTATAAACGCTCTTTTCAAAACTCTATGTGCTGCTATCATTTGTTGCTTATTTACTATACACTTTTTTTTACTTTACGTCAATATTTTTAATGATAAAATGGACATTTTATTAGATACGATAAATATCTATCATGTTAGTTGCTCATTTAAAATAAATATGATACTCTAATAATGAAAGAGAGGCAAAATTATGGAAGAAACTGTTTTATTATATAATATTGATAAAACTCAAGCTGGTAAAGCAATTATTTCTATTTTAGAAAAATTGAATGTTAAAGTTATTATTGTTGAATCATGTGATTTAATGAATCCAATCGGTTATATTTTAGGAATTGAAGATTTTCAAAGAGGTAGTGAAGCATTAACTACAATCCCTCAAGATGATATGATGGTAATGGCTGGTTTTGAAGAAAAGCAAGTTGATATCTTATTACAAATTTTTAGAGAAGCTAATATTCCTTTTATCCCACTTAAAGCAATTGTTACTCAAACAAATGTTAACTGGACATTCATGCAATTATTACAAAATGTTAAAAACGAATATATTGAATTAACAGGTATGAATAAAGACAAAATTAATTAGAAGATTATGTTTAATCTTCTTTTTTTTGTTCAAAATATATGCGGAGGTATTTATTATGGAATCAAAAACAAAAACCAATTTACTCCGTGCTTTTGCAGGAGAATGTCAAGCTCGTATGCGTTATGAAATTGCAGCTAAAATTGCTGGTAAAAATGATTTAGCTATTATTCAAGACATGCTTTATTTCACTGCTAACCAAGAAAAAGAACATGCTATTATTTTTTACAATTATTTAAAAGATGTATTTAAAGATGAAGATGTTTCAATGCATGCTAATTATCCTGTTGATCTAGGTCAAGATCTTGCTTCTTTACTTGAAGATGCTTCTAAACATGAATATGATGAAGCAACTACTATTTATAAACAATTTGGAAACGAAGCCAAAGAAGAAGGATATATCGATATTGCTACTTCATTTTTTATGATTAGCGAAATCGAACAATATCATCATGAACGTTTTAAGAAATATCATAGTTTATTAACTAGCAACAAGTTATTTAAAGAATCAAATAATGTTAAATGGATGTGCTTAAATTGCGGTTTTATTTATGAGGGTAATGAAGCAATAAATGTTTGTCCTGTATGCAAACACTCAAATGGCTATAGTCTTCGTTTAAACGAAACACAATTTCACGTTTAAAAAGTGTACCTTTTATAGTACACTTTTTTGTTATCAATTAACCATTATGCTCAATAATTATTCGGATTTTTTCTTCCCATAATAAATATTCTTTAATAAGTTGCCCTAAGTATTCTTTTCCAGCATCTTCTATATGATAATAAACTCGTAATTTCCTATTTACATATTCATCTTTACTTGAAATATATCCTTTATCTACCATCTTATATAAACTAGGATATAAAGAGCCCTCTTTAATATCAATAACCCCATCTGATAATTCTTTTATTGAGTTAGTAATCTCATAGCCATAACAATCCCTTTGTTTTAATACCGATAAAATAAGCATATCAAATTTAAAATATATATTTTTCTTGGGCATGAAAATTACCTCCTCTCATATTTTTATTTTTTAACACTAAAAAATAAATTTCTAAATATAATATGGCAATAATTTTATCTAACTCAAACAATATATACTAATTATATTGAAATAATGAGACAAATCAACTAATTTTTTAAATTAAAATAAAAAAAAGCACTAGAAAACTAGCACTTTTAAATATAATTATATTTTTATCACCCTATCACAAACAGTTAAGACATACGGATCATGTGTTACTACAATAACTGTTTTTCCGTGTTCATTCATTTTTCTTAAAATTTCTAATACAATATCTCTATTTTTTACATCTAATGATCCAGTTGGTTCATCAGCTAAAATAATCGAACAAGGTTTTAAAAATAGCCGTGCTAAAGCAACTCTTTGTTGTTCCCCTCCACTTAGTGTATATATTTTTTTATTTAAATATTCTTTAGGATCTAAACCAACCATTTCTAAAGCATTTTCTTTAGCTTCTAAGCTTTTATCATCACTATATTTCAATGAAAAATCTAAATTTCTAGTAACTGTTAAATTATCGGCTAAAGCATAATTTTGAAATAAACACCCTATTGTATTACGTAAATAATTTGTTTGAGTTATTGTTTTTAAATTCTTGTTATCAATAATTATATTACCATCATACTCTTTATCTAATTTACCTAAAATATTTAATAACGTAGTTTTCCCAGAACCACTCGCTCCAGAAATAGCAAGCATTTCACCATCTTCAATAGTAAGATTTAGATTATTAAAAATAACTTTATCATTAAATTTTTTATTAAGATTTTTAATTTCAATCATTAGTTATTCTCCTTTTAATACCGCATTTATCGACTTCTTTTCATAATACCATAAAATCAACGTTGTAACGATAAAATCAATTATCGTAATAATTATTCCTAAATATAACCCTAATACTATTTCTTTTTCAACAACACCAATTAAAAACGCTATTAAAACAAATGGTATAATGTTCAATAAATAATATTTAAAATATCGATGAATAAATGAATAGCCCATAATTGTTTTTACTGCTGCTATTTGTTTATTACTTTCAACATAATTCATTGAAACAAAAATTGTCATAATAACATAACCCACTAAAGAAAAAATTGAAATCGATGTATATTCCATCAATGTTTGTTGTAATTCATACTGTTGCTTATCAACACGACTATATACTGTAGGTGTAAATGTAAAAAGGTCACTTGCCTTTGCTTCTTTAAATATTGGATATAATTCATCATAAGGGCTTTCTGGATTACTAATAGGGACTATTAGTTCTCCCATACTCATTAAACTCAAATAAATATCTGTTCCACGATTATTTGCGTTTGTTACCATTATGATTGGATTTTTAATATAATTTCCCTCTTCTTTGTTCATATCTGGATTATAAGTGAAAAACTTTTGATTATTAGCATAAATAATATATCTTATTTCTTGACGATCAGTAATTTCTGGCAAACCATTTAATTCATTATATAAGTTTTGATCAAGATATCTTAAATCTAAAAAACCTTCATATGATTCTTTTATTTCATCAAGATGTTTTTCATATTTTTTAGGAACTAAAATCGTTAATACGTTTTCATTTTCTGGAAAAAGAAGTTGATTTCCATCTTTATCATAAACTGGATATTTTTTTAGATAATTATTATTAACTTCTATAAGATCACTATCATAAATTGGTTGATCTTGAATATAATCTTTTTTACCTAATTCATCTTCTTTAAAATACCAATCAGGACGAATCATCATCGCTCCTTTTTCGTCTAATAATCTATATACTTTTTGACATTTTAATCCTATTTCATAACTATTTCCATTTTCTGTGTATGGTAAAGTATTTATTGTTGTATAAGCATAATTAATTGTTTCTTTCCAATCAGCCATATTAGTATTCATTTCTTCAAGTGATTTTATTTCAAGCATTGCTGAAACACTAGTAAATATAAAAACTATACAAAAACATATCTTTGTAATTATACTAATGATATTTATTTCTTTATTAGGCTTTTCATTCTTTAAACATAACGATATTTTTACTCTTTTTATCAAAAGTCCGCAAATACTCTCTAATACAGTTACAATCAATGCAACTATCACTAATCTTACTAATAAATAGATATATAGATAATAATTAAATATTTCATAACTAAATAAATGTAAAATCATCCATGCAATTGTTGTAATCATAGCTAACACTAAGTTAAAAATAGCATAAAATTTAATTTCATCTATTAATATGTCCTTAGTGTCATATCCATTTAACATCATTACCGAATATTCTTTAAACTTCATTATATAGTTATAAATACAAGTCAAAACAAGTAAAATAATTAGTAGAGGTAAAAATATTGTAATTTTAGAACTATATAAAGTATCATTTGATAAGTTTTTATAATCTTCATCAAGAGTAATATTATTTTCATTTATTTGTTTTTTTATTTGTTTAAATTGCTCACTATCTTTTACCCCTGAAAAACTATATACACCTTTTAAATTTTCCTTTTTTAATCCAGAAAACTTACGTAAATGAATTGTATTTTCTTTATTTAAAAGCGAAAACACACCAATCAAATTACTATTATCTTCATTTTTGGATGATAAATAACTATCTTCTAAATCACTATCAGACAACTTTTTTCCATCGATAACAAAATTATCTAATACTTCTTCTGGCTCATTTATATCTATATAAACATCAATTACAAAAGTACCATTTTCTTATAAACGATATATCGCTTTTTGAATATTTACACTATTAGCTGCAGCTATTTTTTTCAATGATTCAACTGTTTTTTCTTGATCTTGAACTTCAGTAACCGAAACTGTATATTTGCTATCCTCCTCTAAAATGTTTGTTATTTCTTTATTTGCATAAATATTAACAAACAAATAAGAAGAAAATAGAAAAAATACACAACTTACAATAAAAAGTATCTTTTTCATTCTAATCCCTTTCTAACTTTCCACTACAATAAACATAATTTGTCTAATCAGGTTTTGATATTTATTTTTATCATTAGCCTAATAATTTTATTTCAATAACAATCAATTCAAATACAATTACCAATAAAACAAATGATACCTCATGTTTTATTTTCAGTTCCTTAGAAAACGCTTCCTATATTTTATTCTATTTATTAATCTTATCTTTGTCAATATAAAATTATATAGTTATAAAGGTATAGTTAGATAATATTACACATATATAAAAAGAAAAGCTGATTTTATTGATAAATTCAATAATTTAAACTTTTCTTTCTACATTTATTAGTAATAAGTATTTTTATTCTCTAGTTATCATCAATATATTTATCAGCCGTAGACATACTACCTGATTCTTTTACAAAATTTTCCATGATTGTGTCCCAATCACCGGTTTTATAATATTTTTTATTTTCTTCTATAAATTTTTCTGTTATATCATTTCCCTTTTCATCAAGTATTTGAACATCATATCGATCTTCAATAAAAGCATATTCTAAATATTGTCTACCTAAAGGATACAAACCTTTGTCTTCTTTGTTATCTAGTACAAGTTTTATTACTAACCCTATTGTTACTACTTGTAAACAGATTAAAAAAATGATTATTTTTTTATTAAAATCTAATTTTTTTAAACTCATATCTTTCCCTCGCTATTTTTAAATTCACTATCATATGTATTGAATCACATATATCATTGATTATTTCATATTTTCCCTTTTTTAAATAATAATTAGATTATTTATATAGAACACAATCTCCCTTCATTGATTTTTTATTATTTTTACCCTATCATATTATTAATATTTATTTTATCTACTAGTAGTATATCATATATTCTAAAAATATACTTTTTAAAGGAGCATAAAAATGTCTAATTATATTAATAAATTTAAAAAATTAGAAATATTAACCAAAATATTTATTTATATTTTAATAATCTTATTTTTATATTTA
>OLNH01000792.1_pt1 | contig 22408 bp, 25 predicted proteins | sample 1643101 | NCBI WGS metagenome assembly OLNH01 (sample SAMEA3136758, study PRJEB25190) | human gut metagenome | biome: human gut; feature: human-associated habitat; material: faeces | place: Austria | collected 2013
ATTTAGGTGCTCTGAATTCCCGGAAAAAGTGCACTACTTAAATGGAATATACAATAGATATATTATTCATATAATATCTATTTATCATACATACACATGCAAGACCGCACTCTGTCTTTTGTGATTGTGCTACAAATGGTACTTTCCTTTCATGTCTAATCATTTTGTCACCTCATATTACATTAAACACAATAAGTCAATTAGTTCTCTGTCTTTAGCAATTAAGGCTGTACCTATTCCAGATAGTCCTGTCATTAAGCCCCAATCTTCCATATATTTAATAATATTCCATTTTTCTTGTAAAAATCTTTCAATAAAATTTATCTCCATATTTTCACATTTATTATATAAAGAAAGTGAATTCAAATGTGAACTTGCAAGTTTTAGAAGTTGTATAGTTCCCATATCTCCATGACATATACTTGCATCTGTTCCAAATCCAGTTTCTTTTAATTGTTCAGATAATTCCATTAATTCCTGCCTTAGTAAATTATCGTCCCAACTGCATTTTAATAAAATACTTTTTTCTAAAAGTAGTCCTCCTATACCATTACACCATGAAAAATAATGTACATTTTTTCTTAAATGCCACTTATTTTCATACGGATTGTAGTGTATAGTACGTTCATATTTTAAAGCCTTCATTATAGCACTTTTTACCTGTTTATCATGTGTAAGAAGATAGTATCTAGCCAACTGAGATATGATCCCTGCATTCCCATGTGCGTATCCTACATCACCGTTTTCATTCCACGTAATACACTCATCACCTATTGCAATAGCACTCTGTAAAATTCTTTTTACAATACTTTGCATAAATTCTAATAAACCTATTTCTGTACTATTTCCCAGAATTTCGTATGCAGTAAGATACACTCCCAATATTCCAGATAAACCTGACAATAAATCTAATCTTTTTTCTGATTGTATTATTGCTTCTGTATTTGCAATTCCTTTTCTAACAATCTTCTTTACTATTTCCAAGTTTATATTATCTATTAACCTATGCTTATATAAATATAAAATAATATAGACTTCTGATGTTATACCGGTAAAAGCTCCATAGCCTTCCATATCAGCCCAATTATCAGAGGACAAATTAAGATGAGCAACTACCGGAGAAATTGTTTCATCTGCAATTTTTCTATAAAGACCGTTTTTCGTTTTAGAATATAACAAATAGTAGAACAGTGCTATTCCTGAATTCCCTTGATACAATGCCAATCCTATCGGCGTAATTGTATAAAAAGATTTTCCAAATCCTCTCATTCCGATCCACATCATTTCTTGTTTTCCGTCAATTATATCTTCAACTCCTCTTCGTTCTAATAGCTCAGCAATTTGACAAGAACATTTTAATTTCTGTGATGTTACATTCTTTCTATTACTTATTGCAGGCCACCTCATATTTGTCCCTTGTGGTAAATCTGTTTTTATATTACTTCCCATAAAACTATGATTAATTAATGCAATCTGCCTTTGATAATCATTTTCTCCCATATATTCTACTTTTCTGTGTATAATCTCAATCACCGAATTTTTACTCGTTACCGAAAAAACTTTTTCATTATAACGATTATATACAGTATAGTCATTTGTTCGCATATAAAAAATTGGTATATCACCATTCAATAATTCATTGTACTCACTTTTATATAAAGAAATACGATCCCAATCCTTGTTTTGAATCAGTAATAATCCTAATCTACATAAATAAATTTTTCTATCCCATTTATTGTGTAATACATCTGGGTGATAACCCGTTTCCAATAATTGTGTATAGATATTAGTATTTTTACATATTACTCTACATTCCACCTCTCCAAATAATGTTTTCAGTTCATTTACATAGGCTTCCTTATGTTCAAGAATCCATAGATAAATACAACTAAATCCATTTCTTACCTCTTGCAAATAATTTGAACACCCTATCACTGTACCATTATATTTTGGATAATTTTGTGCTAACGGAAGTTCTTTATTCACAAATTCAATTTCTATATTATCTGCTTTTGTATTACGCAACACCTGCGTTTTAAAAGGAGAAATTTGTTTCATTCCTTTTCCAATTCCCCCTACTTCAATTGCTTCCTCAGTGTTTGTGTTTGGCAATAATGTTGGTAACAAAGAAGTACCGATTACCGATTCTTGTATTGTATTACTAACAGAATATATAATATTATCTTCTTTTTTATCCTCCAGCGTTCCATGCAATAGTGTTTCAAGATCAATGAGAATAGGCGAGTCTCCGTCCGCAATAATGTTCTCACAATGGAAATCTTTTGAATTTAATGTATATAGTATACATAGCAATTCACCTATCTTATAATAAAAATCTGACACCTCATCAAGTGTCTTACATTCTGAATAACTTATTGCTTCCATAAACCCTGAATTACTGTTCTCATACACTTTTCCGCACTTAATACTCTTATAATTTGGAATTTGTTTTTCGCACCATTTAAGTAATTCAGCATATCTTTTTTCCATTGTTAATTGTCGCGGCTTGTAATACAATGTTTTCTTTTCAAAAACAATTTTAGCAACACTCTTACCATTATTATGGGTGTCACCAAGACCATTTTTCACTTCTAAAAGCATACCAAACTTACAATTTTTTTCCTTCACTAATAAATCTATATCTGTAAATATATCTCTAAGATAATTTAAAGTATTTTCCACATAATTATCCAACAATCTAATTAGCTCTGGGTATATCTCATAAATTTCTTTAAGGTAATCCTTATTTCTCAAAAGAACCTCGCAATAATATTTTCCTTTGCTTTCGTTACTATTTCCTTCAAGTATTCCGTCTTCACTTGCAATGTTTGTTTCCATTACAATTGTTCTAAAACTCATATTAACTAACCTAACATATAGATTGGCAAATATTTTTTCTAAAAAGTTTTTTTTATCTTTTATAATTTGTTGTTTCCAAACTAATTCTTGGTAATCCTTAAAATATCTAACAATAATAGGCTCAAAAAAATATACCCATTGTTGTTTTTTCTGCAATTTATCATTCATTTCTTTTAGATCCTGTATACCATCTACAGATTTGATATTAAAATATATTTTATTAATTTCTTCTTTAATGGTAACATCTTCTACTTGGCGAAGAAAAAGAAGCTTGTCAATATCCATTCCCAATAAAGAGAGTACACTTTTTTCAAAATTCTCTTTTGATTCAGGAAAAAAAGTTTTCCAGTAATCTAATATTAAATCATTACTTACATTTTGTTTTTTCATGTCACTTTTCATATAAACCCTCCACCAAACTAAATGTGCCACAAAGCAAGTATTTACATGACGGCTGCTGCACACATGTACCATGCTTTGTGGCACTTTTCGGTTAAACATTATTTTTTTGATACAATAATATTAGCCGCAGGAAACGTTATTGCTGGTGCATTCGTATGAACCTGTAAAATGATTTCCACATTTACCTGCAAGAGTTAACTGAATAGCAGTAAAAACTCCAGCTCCAGATTTTCCAACTAAATCCTGAGATTTAATCTCATAACCAACTGCCATGTCATCATTTGCTTTACTTCTTGTCATTGGATTTCTCATTGCTTTTTTACTCATAATTTGTTACTTCCTTTCTTTTTTCTTTTTTAAATTGCAATTTATTTTTTGTAGTTACTGTAACTGTCTATATAATAGCAAAGAAAATCACTTGTTTTTCAAAAATGTAATTTTTCCGACTCTTAGTGTAACTTTTTCTTCATCCAATTATATTTTTACTTTTATAGCATTATCCTTAACTTATTTATATTAGACACAGTTTCCCAATATATAGAAGTAACATTCTCTATAAAAAACAGATATGTTTCTTTCACATATCTGCTCTACTTTTCTTGCATCAGAAAGAACCATATCCCCTATAATTCCTTCGGTTCTTCCTGATTTTCCATATTCCATTTTTCCAAACATAGTTTCCGGTACTCACTGGGGGTCCGGTTGTACCGCTGCTGAAACGCCCGGTTAAATGTCCTCTGGCTCTCAAACCCTGCTTCCAGATAAATATCTGTAATCCTTTTATCTGTATTTTCCAACAGAGAGGACGCATAGTTCAGCCGGATTTCATTCAAATACTGATTAAAATTCGTATGAAAGACACCGGAAAAAACTTTGGATAAGGCAAACTTATTGATCCCAAGGGCTTCTGCCACACTTCCAAGTGTCAGTTCTTCCTGAAAGTGGGATAACAGATACGTCATAACAGTATATATCAGATCATGACTCCCCACATTGTCTTTTTCTATAAATTGAAACAGCTTGCTGCACTGATACAACATAATCTGTAAATAAGCCTGCCCCACGATTTCATCGACCTCCCCCATACGAATCAGACATTCCAGAGAATTTCTGATTTCATACGGAAGATCTGCTTTTTTCATCACTGGATTTTCCGGACATTTTTTCTGCAGCAAAGTCATAAACGGTCCACTAAGTTCCAGGGAAGCATAAAACTGATACACTTCGTTGCTTCCTTTGGAAAATACCTGATAATGGTGGATTAAATCCGGGAAAACCACTGCAAAGTCCCCTTTTTCCATGTGATACAGTTCATAACCAATGCCAAGCTCCAGCTCCCCTTTTGTTACATATACCAGTTCTATGGCATTATGAAGATGCGGGGGAACGTGATGCGGTTTTTTCCTTATCATACTAAACTTTTCTGTTTTTTCTTCGTAAGATGGCTGCATTCTGTTTTCCCCCTTTCCTTCAAAATTTGGCTGTTTCTTTTTTTCATTTGGCACGCACGCCTTCCCCGGATACGCTATAATAAAGCCAGAAATCAGGAAAGGAGGATACCGAAAATGAAAAAAATAATCCATTATTTAGAAAAAGTGATGAATTTCTATGCTGCTTATTTTACTGGTACCAATTATCATCTTCCTCTTTAAGTGCCTGCTCCTGCAGAAGTTTCTCATTGGCACGTTCCACATTCATTTTGGACATGATAAATGTGATAATAAGCGTAATCACAACCGGAACCCAAAGATACATGATCTGCAGCATCTGGATACAGGAATCGCTCTGTACTGCCAGGGTTCCGTCAAAACCACTGAGATCCAGAAGCCAGCCGGTAATGGCAATTCCAATTCCACCGCCTAGTTTAATACCAAGTGAAGTACAGGAATACATGGTTCCGTCTACTCTTTTCTTCTTTGTCAGATACGTATATTCTGAACAGGAAGCAATCACTGCATTCATATCTCCCTGCCAGGGTCCCATACCAAAGGCTGCAATACCGGTAAATAAAAGCATCAGCGGTACACTTCCTAGGTAACCGGCTACTACAACCAAAGCTCTTCCAATGGTTCCGATTATATATCCGGTCAGGTTCAGTTTATACATGCCCTTCCATTTTTCTACTAAAACCGGAGTCACCAGCAGTGCAATGATCAGAGGGATATTAATCGCCCAGGAAAATACACCATACAGATTTTCATTAAACAGAATATAGGTCATATAATAAATACCCATATTTAACATAGCAGTATAAATCTGCTGTAAAATATAAGTAGCACAGATCATGACATAATACTTATTTGTAAACAACAGCTTTCCGGCATCAATCAGGGAATATTTTTCCTCTGTTCCAGACGCTTTTCCATCATTTAACTCTTCTTCCGGCAGTTCCTTTACGGAAAATACGGAAATAGTATTCACGATAAGTCCGATTACTGCATAAATAATGGCAACCATTCTCCAGCCGGCAGCCCCGCCGCCCATTGCTTCTACAAAGCCAATGGTCAGGGACTGAATGAGCAGGCTGGTAGAAAACGCAAAGATAAACCGGTAGGAGCCCATCTGCACACGCTCTTTGCTGTTTTTTGTGACAAGGGCTGTCAGTGCAGAATAAGCGATATTATTTGCGGTATAAAACACTGCATTTAACAGGGTATAGGCAATGAAAAACCAGGCATACTGGGCAAATTCTCCCATACTGGTAGGAATGGCAAAAATAGCCACCAGTGTTACCGCACAGCCAATATACCCATACAGCATCCAGGGTCTTGCCTTCCCCAGTCGGCTTTTTGTCTTATCAATCAGAGAACCGAAGAAGACATCCGTAACCCCGTCAAATAATTTCGATACTGCAATCAGGGTTCCGATAATTCCGGGGTTTAACCCTACTGTATTGGTTAAATAAATCATGACAAAGGAGGACAGGAACGCATAAACCACGTTTCCTGCAATATCCCCGGATCCATACCCTACTTTGTTGTACCATTTTAAATATTTTTTCTCATTCATGTGCTCTTACCATTCCTTCCCAAATAAAAGCTTCATCTCAAACGTAAAGGTTTCCTGATCTAACCGGTACTCTTTCCGAAGCTCCGGTCCGCAGCTATTAGAGCCAATCCCATTCTGTGCATAATCCAGACAAACAACGGTACTTCCCGATTTTTCCAGTTCAAAATTATGTGCCTTCCTGGTTAGTTCTTCCTGGGTATAATAAGACACATTGAAGGCAAATGGTTCTGGTGCTACAGCCGCAAAAGTCCGATCTTCTCTTTCTATCATCATATAATCACAGTCTGTATGGCTTCCGTTTTCCTGTGGGCGCAGATAATCCTCATGCTGCTCTGCTACCGTTGTTTCATAAAGACCATGACTGCAGGACCTGTGCTTATCCACATAGCTTTCGTGAGGTCCCAGTCCATAGAATTTCAAGCCTTCATATTCTTCCTTTAAAAATAACCGAAGCCCAAACCTTGGAAGCTGGGGAAATTCCATATTCTTTTTCACTTGCATGGTTACCGTAATTTCTCCTGCTGCACTGATATTCCACTGAGCTTCCATATCCAGAACTCTTTGAAGGGCTACTGCTGCCACAGACATGGTACTGTGAATCGTAACGCTTTCACCATTTGTTTCCCATGTTGTAGCATAGGCTCTGGTTCTGCTCCGGTCATATCCTGCTGCCATCCATTCCAGCTTAATCTTTCGATCATTGTCTGTCGGCGCCCGCCAGATGTTTACTTCCATTGGTGCAGCCAGCAGTTCCTCTCCATGCAACTGTAACTGTTCAAACAATCCGAAAAGTTTACTGTAGCGATATGTAAACTTCTCTGTTTCAATAGTAAGGAACCGATCCGTTTCCAACACCTGCATGGACACAGCCTTTTCTTTTCTGCACTCCAACAACGAAACTGCCTGCTGATTTCTTCCATCTTTATTTTCCAGCAGAATTTCATCAAATCCCAGCACACTTCCCGGAACAACAAGGGCATTTCCCTGTTTTAAATGATAAGATACCTTCAAGTAGCACTTTCCGCATTCCGGAACTGCAATGTCCAAAAAGATGCTTCCTGTCTGCCCCGGCAGTATGGACTCCTTCAGTTCTGCTTCTCCCTTTTCCAGTCTTTTCCCATCACAGGTCACTTCAAAACTCAGAAATAGATACTCTTTTAAATCCAGGTAATTCATATAATTTTTCAGGCACAGTTCCCCGGTTTCCTGCCGGAAGGATACCACTCTTGCCGGACGGTACACATTCTGGTACTCCAAAAGTCCGGTATGAGGTGTCCGATCCGGATAGACCAGCCCGTCCATACAGAAATTGCCGTCATGGACTTCTTCCCCAAAGTCGCCGCCATAAAAATACTTTTCTTTTCCATTGGCAGCCTGTCCCTGATACACCCCATGATCACACCATTCCCACACAAAACCTCCACAAAGCTGGTCATATTGACTGATTATCTGGAAATAATCCTCCAGATCCCCCGGTCCATTCCCCATAGCATGGCAATATTCAATCAAAAGGAATGGTTTATCCGGCTTCTGTTCCATATAGTCCCGGATTTCTTCCAGGGAAGGATACATTCTGCTGAAAATATCAATGTTGCTGTAATCGTATGTTCTTTTTTTGCTCCGGTAAAAAGAGCTTTCATAACAGGTCAGCCTTGTTTTGTCAAATTCTTTCGTCCATTTTAAGGCTTCCTCAAAGGTGCAGCCATAGCCGCATTCATTTCCCATAGACCAGATCACAATACTGGGGCGGTTTTTCTCCCTGTGTACGCAAAGTCTGGTACGGTCCAGAGTAGCCGGTATAAAATCCGGGTTATCGGCAATCCGTTCATTCCACCTCTGGCTTACATTTTCCCAACTGGAATCTTTTAAATACTGGGACTGGGTTCCATGACTTTCATTATCCGCCTCTGCAATCACAAAAAATCCGTACTCATCACATAACTGATAAAAATAAGGCGCATTAGGATAATGGCTGCTGCGGACTGCATTAAAGTTACCCTCTTTCATCATCTGCAAATCCGTTTTCATCTGGTCCAGTCCAATGACAAAGCCTGTCAGCGGATCGGAGTCGTGACGGTTCACGCCCTTAAATTTTATGGCAGTTCCATTGAGATAGATGACGGCATCTCTCACGCAGATCTCCCGGATACCGACCCGGTCTGTAAGAACCTCTCCCTCTGTTTCCATTACCAGAGTATATAAATAAGGCTGCTCCGGATTCCACAGCTTTGCATTTTTTACGGTAAAGACTGCCTTATGGGTGTAAAAATCCCCTGCTTCTTCCCGGAACATCTGGGAGGCAATTTCCTGTTTCTCTGCATCATATAAGGTTAATGTTGTAGGAACTGCCTGTCCCTGATACTTTGCCTGTACGGTGATCACTGCCTGGCTTTCCTGAATTTCTGTTGTGGTAAAATAGTCATATACCACATTTGCCGGACGGTTTAAAAGATATACATCCCTGAAAATCCCACTCATGCGGAATTTATCCTGATCTTCCAGATAGGTGCCGTCACACCATTTCAGAACCAAAACCGCCAGCGTATTCTCTCCATTTACCAGAACCTCTGTCACATCAAACTCACTGGTGGCGTGGGAAACCTGGCTGTATCCCACATACTTCCCATTGATCCATACATAAAAGCAGGAATCCACACCCTCAAAATTCAAATATGCTTTTGGAGCATCTTCTGATTTTTCATAGTAGAATTTACGCACATACGCTCCACAGGGATTTTCCTGGGGTACATAAGGCGGATCCAAAGGAATCGGATACCTTACGTTGGTATACTGGTGGCTGTCATAACCATACTTCTGCCAGACTCCCGGCACCTCTGCTTCCACAAAACTGCTGCAGTCATAATCCGGTTGGTAAAATTTCTCCTGCACATCATAAATACTGCTGAAATACCGAAACTGCCATTTCCCATTCAGCGCCATCATGCGGTCCGAAGAAAACCGGTCTTCCACCAATGCGCCCATATCGTGGGACGCCGGGATATAATAGGCTCTGTATGGCATGGTATTTTCATGCACTATATTTAAGTCCTCATAGTATTTTGGCACAATCACAATATGTTTCTCCTTATTTTCTCTTATTTTTCCTTTGTTTTAACTATATTTTACGCCATTTTTACATTCTTCGTCCATAAACTCCATTGGACAAAATATGCACAAAATGATACAATTATTTACAACAAAGAAAACTTTTCAATAAAGGGGGACTCCTTTATGTATATCAACTCCGGTTATCTGCACCATTCTTTGCAGGATTTTAAAGATAAAAGCAGACCTTTGGTCGTGGGAAGCTGCGGAACTTATCGCCTAATCCACCAGCCCAAACTTCCTACCTACCGGCCAAGGGGACGGATTGACTATCAACTGCTTTATGTTGCTTCCGGAAAGGGACATTTCTTTTTTGATAACAAGGAAGAAGTCATTGAAGCCGGACACATGATTTTATACCGGCCCAGAGAAATGCAGAGATATGTTTATTATGGTACAGATCAGACAGAAGTGTACTGGGTTCATTTTACCGGGAATAATGTAAAAAATATTTTAAAGGAATATGGTTTATTTGAATCAGACAGGATAATGCAAACCGGAAATCACCCGGAATATCACCAAATCTTCCGGAAAATGATCAAAGAACTACAACTTACCAAACCTCATTACGAAGAATACCTGTCTATCCTTCTTAGGGAGCTGTTTCTGCTTATCAGCCGGCAGGCTCCTGTAGGCACTGCACAAAACCGTCTTCTTCAAAAAGAAATGGAAGATGCTACTCAATTCTTCAATGAGCATTTTGCCGAAGACCTCTCCATAGAAGATTATGCCCAATCCAGACACATAAGCACCTGCTGGTTTATCCGCAGCTTCAAACGTTATAATGGTGTTACACCAATGCAGTATATCCTGAATCTACGGATCACAAATGCCAAAACTCTGCTCCGGACCACCACATATTCTGTTGCTGATGTAGCTGCCATTGTAGGGTATGAAAATCCTTTGTATTTCAGTAGGCTGTTCAAAAAGCAGACTGGACTTCCACCTTCGGAGTTTCGGAATAATAATGACGCAATATTTATCACGAAAAAATGATTTTGAAATTCAAAAGGGAAAAGAGGTAAATCATATTCACTACACCTTTTCCCTTAATTTTTTTAATCAATTTTGTTTTCCCTTACAATCATTTTCTTTTTTTATAATTTTAGAAGTTTTTACAAGCGCTTCTATAAAAGTGAAAGCGGTCAATATTATAGCAATCCCAAGCATAACAAATGTCCCTACATTGTCCTTATTAAGGGTTACTAAAATAGCTATCACAGCTACAGGCATGTTTATATATCCTAAACTTGTTGCCCATTGAATAAAAAAGTTCGGCCAAAACTCTTTCTCTGCTTCCACTTCATTCACTGTTTTCACTTTTTTGGCGAAATAAAGCATACAGAGTATAGATACCAATATCAGTATTACCTTACACCATTAACCTTCGTTTTCTCCTGCGGAAAAAAGTTATCTATCATAATAACTGCTATTCCAATGATAAACGCTATTTCACTATACAATCCTGAATAAGCGGAATCTTTCATATCATTTACTTTTTTCTTTAAAGCAATAATGATAGATTGGTGATACCGTTTCGCATTTTTCTTATTCTCATTCATATCATATTTCCTCCATTCATAATAACATACTGTTTCATCTCAATTATATCTCCAGGAAATTATAACTTTTTCAGTCTATACCCCACGTTGACCAATGTTTCGATAATATCACGTCCCATCTTTTTTCTTATTTTCCATATCACATATTCTACTGTTCTATATGGTATCTGATCGTCATAATAATGAATCCCCCATACAGAATGATAAATATTTTCCTTTGGCATTACCCAATTCGGCTTTAATGCCAGTAAATATAAAACTTCAAATTCCCTGGGTGTCAGGTCTATCTCCTTTCCTTCGTAGATAACCTGATAGGACATTGGATTTAACTGTAATTTCCCGTTTCCCAGCACTACTTTCTCTTTATATTCTGGAAAAACATACTTCATGTGTATGCCTCCTCCTGATTTGTAAATTCTATTCTCATTCCAGAAAGAAATACTGGACGAAAATTGCCCGTCCAGCACCTTTTTAATCATTCCTCATTTTAATGTACTTTCTATATCCTCCGCTGCTTTCTCTATAATTTGAAGATACTCCCGGAGCTTTTCAGACTGGACATTTTCCTTTTCTACAAGCGAGTTGACCAGAAAACAACTTGTTTTCATGCAGCTTAACGGATTTCGAATATTGCTCTGCAGTTCTGCCCGCATAGTACGATAATCATTTTCTATATTCAATGTCCTTGTCGCTGCCTTTTCGCAAAGATCCAGTAACTGATTGATACACTCTGCTAATTCCTGCACTGGACCATTCAAATATCCACAACGAACTCTCTGCTCCAAACACTGTTCTAAAAGAATACGGTTCAAATCATTTAACAGCAATCTACATTCTCTATTACATTCCATTTCTACAGCTCCATTCATGCACGATAATCAAAAATAGAAAATTCCTTTTTCTCAGGCCGATATTTGTACAGCAAATCATAGGCACCATAATTTTCTTCTAAGTCTTCGCTTATATAAAGAGCAGATATTCCCAAACTTTTTGCTGCATGATAGGTCATTATTGCAAGTTCTTCTCTGCTCTGTGCCTGCATTCTCTTGAATAAATCGAACATTACTACAATCTTTCTGCCTCCTGAAAAGGCGCGTGCGCAGATACATCTCATTTTTTCTCTATGTTTAAGATCTGAAGGATATTTTTGTAATAAATGTCCTATATTAAATGCCCTAACCAATTCCTCTATATTAGATTTATCTCCATCTAATAGCCTTGGCATAGAAATGTTTTCTTCAATCGTCATAAATTCAATCAGCGGAAACTCTTCTGCTGCTATTCCAAACAAACGCCTGTTTAAAAGAGAACGACTATTTTCGTCTATATCAAGCCAATCTTTATTACATACCAATATCTCACCTGTTTTCGGTTTTCTATATCCGCAAAAAATTTCAAACAGTATCCGTCCAAACTTTTCCCCACACATAAAATAGCAAACTTCTTTGGATCTTACTTCAATGTTTAAATTTTGTATATAGGCTTCCCCGTCTGCCATATTTTCAACTAGAAATGGATACATAGTTCTTCTCTCCTTTTCTATAATGGAAATGCACCAGAAAACTATCCCTTATGGTTTTATCTGGCGCATTTCCTTTTGCTTCATTTGTGTTTTTAAATTTTATAACCAACCGGTTACTACTGCTGTACAGTTATTGTATCCACTCTGAACACAGTCATGAAGACAATCATTAGGATCACAATATTGCACTTCCACATCAAATGTTTCTGTCTGCATTTTTTTCTCTACTTCACCCATATTTTTCTCCTTTGCTACTACAACCAACCAGTTACTACTGCTGTACAAATATTGTCCTCTACAACACAGTCACTCAAGCAATCATCAGGATCACAATACTGAACTTCAATGTCAAATTCTTCTTCCTGTGCTTTTGGCTCCATATTCATCATAGTGATGCCTCCCTTCATGAAATTATTTTAAAATTGTCAAATGACAACTTAAAAATCTTTTCTTATTTTTTCTACAATGCTTTCCTTATTGAAAGATTTAAACACAATTACAGGAATCACTCCCGAAAGAATTATAGTTACAACAGATAATGTTATCGCCGGCCATAGCAGCAATTTATAGGTCATAAACCAAATTGCATTACAGATTATTTTTATCATTGTACCGCCTACCAAAGCAGAAAGTACAATTCCTAATACCGCTGAAGACAAAGCATATAACAATCCTTCATTTACAATAAGCCTGATCAACTGCTTTGTTGTCATGCCGATACTTTGCATAACTGCATATTCCTTTTTTCGAGTAATGATATTGGTAATCATTAAATTTATAAAGTTAATAAATCCTGACATACCTAAAATCACACTGATAAATCCACCAATGATATAAACGGTATTCTTAATACCACTCAAACTATTTCTCAGCATGATAACTGAACTGCAACCAATTTCACCCTCCTTCTGCTCAACAAGTTTTTCTATTTGTTCCATAATCGGTACTAACTCTTCTTTATCTACGTTAAAAGAAAAACTCATCAGAGAAGGCTTTTCATATATGTTCTTAAATGTGCTTTCTGAAATATAAAACATGGGAGCGTCCCCTCCAACAGCAGTAATTCCTGTTGTAACATTAGGAACTTCATACTCCGTTGAGGTCACACTCATTTGAGCAATCACTTCAAGCTCGCGCTCTTCTTCTCCATTACTGCGAACCTTGATTTTATCTCCAATTTCACATTGGAAATCCTCCGTATTTACCGAAGACTGCCCTTGTTTTTTTCGTACTGCTTCAACAACATAATCTCCTTCTTCCAGTTTTTGATATACTTCTGCAATAGAAAGATTATCTGCTGTTTTCAGAAAATCACATCTCTGGAAGACATTTTCATTACAGCCATATACATTACATACCGGAAAATCATCATATCCTAACGGAATATAATATTGATCTACCATGATACCGGCTTTTCCATCTTCATTTATCACATCTTCTTTATTATACGTCAGTCCATAATCAATCGTAATATCTCTGTCATCTAACGTGTTCTTATATATAAAGCCTTTATCTTCAATATCAAATTGATTTTCAACCAAATCTACTATGTTCTCGTCCAGACTATCTGTATGTTGTATATATCCTTTGAGGTTATTAAAAGTGTTTCCATTCGCAATTACCACATCTGCTGCGCACTGTTCTTTTACCGCTTTGTCAATATCAATGCTGTTTACTATAATTAAAGTAGAATTAAGCAGCATACAGCAAAGAGTCATGGATATAACAATAAATACACTTCTTTTCTTCTTTCTCTTCACATTTGATAAGGCTAATCTCCAAACAGAAATTTTTTTAGTATGCTTTATTTTCTTACCGTTCTCCTTTTTCTCAGAATATCTGAGAGCTTCTATCGGAGAAATTTTAGAGATTATATTGATTGGTTTTCTTACACTGATCAATACAGTAAAGATTGTAAAAATGGCTGCCCCAATAAAAATAATTACATTTGGCGAAACCGCTACCGATAAATTTGAATATTCATTTGTAATAAATCCAATCGCAAATGGCAGGATTGCCTTTCCAAGAAAGTATCCTATTAATAATCCACATGGTAATGCAATCAGCAAGAGCCACAGTGTTTGTATACGGACTAAAAACTTAATCTGTTTTTGGGTTGTACCTATCGTTTTTAATAAACCGTACTTCTGCACATCTTGCAAAACAGAAATTTCAAAAATATTGAAAATGAGCAAATAGCCTGCAAATATAAAAAGCAGAGCAAACACCAAACCGATAAAAAGAACAGATACATTCATTTCCGGATTAGTAATTCGATTAACTGCGTAAGCAATATAATTTTCTGCATTGGCATCTTCTGGATTTCCACCCAGGCTCAGCACAATATTCTGAAGTTGTTCTTCCATATTATTCGTATTTTTTAATGCTATATCTGAAAAATACGTTCCGGCATATTGCCTGTCTTTGTCAAAGGTATATGGAAATATTTCTTCATTTTCCTGCATAAATTTATCAGATACTAACATCAGACTCGTTTGTGCATTTGGTGCTTCCCATATTCCAGAAACCACCATCTTATATTGATGAATCTGATTTCGCAATTCAAATTCTATTTCAACTTCTGCGCCTACTTTAGGCTCTATTCCCAAACTTTCCAATGCCCTGTCTGTTGTTGCAATTTCATTTTCTTTTGTAGGCGCACAACCTAATGTAGGAACAGAAAAGGTTAATTCCTGCTCAATAGAATCCATGTAATCCAATTCTATATTATGTGTTTTCGTATTACTTAAAAATCCAATCGGTCTTCTAAGCCCGACAAAATCAACTCTTTCATCTTTTGATAATTTTTCAAACTGTTCCTCTGTCATATAACGTATATCAGCATCTGCTTTACTTCCTTTTTGTTTCTGCAAAGTAAGCTGGACTGACTCATACGCTCCTACCCCCGTTGTTATTAGGGTAGCAAATAATACCGTTGTTAAGATCATAGCCAAAACAGCAACAATGTTTCTTGTTCTATTTTTCAAGAAATCTTTCTTTGCTAGTTTCAGCATACATTTCTTGTTTCTGGTCGAATACACGCTGTCCCCTCCTGTTATTATATATCCATAATCTTTCCATCTTGAATTCTGATAATCCTATCTGCCATTTGTGCTAAATTCATATTATGGGTAATCATAACAATCGTTTGACAGAACCGCTTACTGGTTTGCTTTAACAATCCCATCACTTCAAGGCTTGACTGCGTATCAAGATTTCCTGTGGGTTCATCAGCCAGAACGATAGCAGGCTTTGTAATCAAAGCTCTGGCAATCGCAACTCTCTGTTGCTGTCCTCCCGATAAATCGCTTGGTAAATTTTCCAGTTTTTTATCAATTCCTAAAATCGTGATAATCTTATCCAGGAAATCCTGATCCACTTCATTCCCATCCAGCTCTACTGGAAAAACAATATTTTCGTAGACATTTAGTATCGGAATTAAATTGTAATTCTGAAAAACAAATCCAATATTCCTCCTGCGAAAAATTGTTAATTCTTCTTCGTTTAGCTGCCCTATATTTTTTCCCTTAACTAAGACATTTCCGGAAGTGGGGATATCCAATCCCCCAATCATATTTAGTAAAGTGGATTTTCCACTTCCAGAAACGCCCACAATAGCAACAAATTCACCTTCCTCTATTTTCAAGGAAATACCGTTCAATGCTTTCGTGATATTTTCACCTGAACCGTAATACTTCTTCAAGTCCGTTGTTTCAAGTATGACCATACTGTCGATTCCTCCATCTCACAATTCTTTTAGCTTCTATAAATCCATAACCACATAGGATTTAAGATTTCCTTTATATCCATAATTTCACCTTCCCATGCTGTTGAAAAACTCCTCTATTTCTACAGAGTCAAAATAAAAATCTGTAATTTTTCCATTTGTAATGCGATACAATGCCGGAACTCCTGCAATCAGCATATCTTCATAACTTGTAATAGAAGCATAATCAATTTCCGGTGTCTGAATATCCGTATAGATATCCCCTACCTGTGAACCAGGGAATGCCGGAATATCCTCCGGTGTGATAGTCACAAAATTGAAGCGCATACGTTTTCCGTAATCATTCTTCATATTTTGATATTTTTCTTCCGATTCACCTGGTAAAAATACCTTGTTTCCATCACTGTCCACATATCCTATCTTTTTGTTATATTTAGATCTCGTTGCTGTCCAGTTATATTTCTGTAAAGGACGATTTTCTCTTAAAGCATAATCTACAAAATATACATTATCATTTTCTGCCGCAAAATTCAGCATTTTATCTTTTACCTGATTACAAAACGGACACTGAACCATGTAAAAATAAACGTAGTAATCTTCCTGGTTCTGGTTAAACATATCCTTCAAATTGATTTTCGTAACGTTTTCGTATGGATCTTCCTCAGAAGCCACGATAGTAGCCTCTTCTCCTGTTGAATAAGCAAGAACACTCTCTGCATTAAACGATACTGTCATCACTGTAGCTGCTGTTAATAACCCTACTGTTTTTAAAAGTCTTTTTCTATTCTTCATAACTAATTCCCCCATAATAACTTTTCTAAATGTCCCTTTTGCTTTTCACAAAACTTCTGGAAGATTTCCTCGTCACTCTGCATTCCCAGAGTAAAATTGATACAAGAATGGCAAAACAGGTTCACATCACAGTCCTTACATTTTTCCATTCTCCAAGGTCTTAACTTCTCCAATTCCTCTTTCCATACCGGGTTCTCAATAATTTCTGTAATCGGTGTTTCCAACAGATTTCCCATAAAAAGATTTTCCAAATTGCTAAGTGGAGCGCAAGGATATACATCTCCGTTTTCACTGATATTTAACTCTTTTTTACCAGGCTGACATAATGCACATCTTAAATGCTGCTTTTCCAATTTCTCTATATATTCCATTGGTGGAAGTAATTCTCTTTGGTTCTCTTCTCCTCTTCCTGAAGGAGCAAATCTTCGGATCAATGGTTTTACATCTAACTCTTCACATAATTTATAAAAATCCTGATCATGTCCATAGGTGTATTTTGTTTCCAGCATGGAAACAGATACTTTTTCCATTCCAGCCTCTTTTAATTTTTTGATCCCGGCAATTACCCGGTCATAAATCCCTTCTCCTCGCACTTTTGTACAGCTATAGGAATCAAAACCATCAAGACTGACAGAAACACCATCAACATTCTTTTTAATGATTTCCATAAGCCGGTCATTCAGCAATAGCGCATTTGTGGACAGGGTAATTGCACCTTTATAATTTGCCCTTAAATATTCCAATATCTCACAGAAATCAGGACGGATTAACGGTTCCCCACCTGTCAGGTTAATCTGTTCCGGATTTAAAACCACCACCTGATCAATTACCTTTTTCCAGTCTTCCGTATTCATGTGGTCTACTTCTTCTATGCAGGCAGACGCCACACAATGTTTACATCTTAGATTACACCTATTGGTCAAAGAAAGATATACAATCTGATACGGATAGGTTATCTCATTTTTCACCTGTTCCTCCGAAATATAAAAATGAATCCGGCACAGTTCCTGAAATAACTTATAGGCATTTTTCTTTACCACAGTATCTTCTTCCTCAATGGTAAAATCCCCGTTATTTTCTTCCAGATATTTTTCAAGATACTGAAAATAAGCCTCTGAGGTTTTTACAAATCCTCCGTTCCTGGTGTTACACAAAACAACTCTTTCCTCACGTACTAAAACTTTTGCATTTGGACTTTTCATATACATATCCGGTTCCCTCCTTTACAACTCAATGATAAAGTCTGCATTTTTTTCTGCATCTGCTTCATGCGAAAATAAAATAATGATACTATTCTTTTTCAAGTGTTCTATCATATCATAAAATTCTTTTTTAGAAACACTATCCAGGTTTGATGTCGGTTCGTCAAAAATATATACAGAACGTTCTCTACATACTGTACGGATAATACCTATTTTCTGCGCCTGCCCACCTGAAACACTTCCAGTATCAATAAGCTCCGACTCTAATGTACGCCCCATTTCTTCCAAATCTTTATAAAATGATAATAAGGAAATATACTTTTCTACTGGAATAGGGTCGTTTAGAGCAATGTTATTTCTTATGGTGTCACGAAAAATCGGTGGCTTTTGAAAACAAATTCCTATTGTTTCTGTAAGTATTTCCCTGGAAAAATTAGTAATGCTTTTCCCATCTAATAATATCGTTCCTGAAAAGTCATTCCAGATTTTTAACAGGATACCAGCCAGTGTACTTTTTCCTGAACCATTTTTCCCTTTAATCAGATAAATAGAGCCCTTCTCAAGACACATATTCAAGTTTTTTCTATATACTTTTACATCTTTATAACTGAAATTTACATCTTTTATTTCAATTTTTGATATATCCATTTGCTTCACCCTACAATCTCATTAATTCGATCCATTGATACTTTTGCCTTCTGGAACTGTCCAATTACAAGCATGATTGAGGACAACGGATTAAACATTCTTTGTGTGTACATAATAATCACTGTCAGCTCTCCAAACTGTACCTGTCCGTTAATCACCATAACACCACTGATCGCCAATACAATCAAAAAAGTAGCGGTACTAATGAGCTGCGGTACTGAACGATTATAGGCCATTAACATATTTTGCTTTAGGATTTCATTTCGCAAAGAAGTTTCATTTCTGCAAAACTTATCTATATAATAATTTCTTCCATTTAAAGCCAGATACTCGTAAAGATTACTCACAAATTCCTTAATCAAACCATTCCCAATATCCATTTTTCCCATTACTTTTCTGGACTGCCCCATGATTTTTTTGTTAAAGAAAATCTGGATAGCAATAAGAATCGGATAAATCAAAAGCATAAACCAAAAGATGACTGGATTAATCTGTATTAAGATTACTGCTGTAATAATCACAGTCACAATTTGTATCAGCAGATCAGAAAGCATACGGGAAGATAACATTTCTATATTATTAACATCTGCATTCATGCTGGTCATGAATAGATTTGATTTCTTCTCTATTTCCTTCCCATCAACCTGAAACATTGCTTGTATCAACAATAACTTGATTTTAACAATAAAACCATTTGACATTTTGCAAAACAGATAACTCAATGCCAATGCTACTGTAATAGATACAAGCTGGCATATAGCCATATATGCAACATTGGAAATCACAGCCCCTGGATCTTTTGCCGGAACCGCCTTATCCAGAATATTGGTAATTAACTGAGGATAAATATAGGTCACTATAGCGTCCATAGCTACCAATATAATCCCAAACAGATAACCCCATTTATACTTTCGTATCTGTTCCAAAACAACATTCTTTTTCTTCATAAAACACATTCCTTCTCAAATGTTCAACCAGATTATACAGGGTACAAACATCACCTACTTTTATGGTATGATAATCCGACTTCGTAATTTTTAATTCCCTATATATCCCGCTGATAAAATCGTAAAAATTAAAGAAATTCACTCCTGTAATTTGGGAAAGAAATGGATACCTGCTGATTTCGTCAAGGGAAGATGCGCAGCCAAACTCTAACAATCTCCTATGTACTTTTTCCAAAATCATCTGTCCCACTTCATCAGTCTGGAGCTTTCCTACACACTCTAAATCAATTTCTTCTAAAGGCTCATCTGTCTTTTCCAGTATGTTTAATGCCGCCTGTATGCTTTTTATATTCGGTGCTGTTTGCATAGCTCTGGCCAGAAGACCTGCCACATAAGCATTTCCCTTTGAAGTTCCCTTAAAAAAATTGTATCGTCCAGATTTTCCTGCAACAAATATCGGTGAAATATCCGCTAGGACCTGAACGCTTGCCGACCTGTCTACAAGAACTTTTTTCTTTGCATCTGGTAATAATTCACCAACACCGATCACACTTTTGTAAATAGCCGGTATGGTATTCTTTGCATTATTACATTCCGAAGCACAGATAATCTTTCCCTGTTTTTCCAAGCTATTGCAAATGTCCAGCAATTCCTTTTCCATAGCAGGATCAAGAATTTGTGTTACGGAAAGGCTCAAACAGATAAGATCTACCGGTAGTTCCCTACACTTTTTTAATGCGGCAAGCAGTAAAGAACTGGTCGTTTTTCCTAATTCATTTACAATTTTTATAGGATAAAATTGTGCCTGCTCTGCAAATTGTAAGATACAATCAATACAGTTGGTGCCATGACCAAAAACATCATCAAAATTTCTCTCTTCAACAATTCCATTATCTTCTACACTTTTTTGAAAAGAGAATCCCTGAATTACATGCTGCATAATTTCCTGATTTTGTGTATCTACACCGGAATCTACAACTGCCACTTTGGGACTATACATGAAATCCCTCCAATATATATTTGTACTTTTTATAAATTCGATAAACAATATCTCTTTCATTGCACTGGAAAGCAGAAACGGTGTAGTAATCTCCGGTATACGATTTATTAATCAGTTTACATACCTGGCTGGAACAATTCTCTTTAAATGTACAATCTCCACACCCTGTCACCGGAATTTCGTTAATCTTATGGAGAGCCTCCAGTTTTTCCGGCTGTAACCCTTTCCAAACATCTCCCAGCCAATAATCCACTTTATCAGCAGCTAATGCGCATGGGTAAATTCCACCATCCGCAGATATATGGAATGTATTTGTTCCACCGTCACAGCCAGTACGTCTTCTGAAAGTTGCCTCTTTAATATTGAATAATAAATACTGCGCTGCTTTTTTATCTTTTTCTATCATATAATCCATGATTTTTTCGTAGTTTTCATAATATATCTGCATATCTTGCTGGTTCCATGCAGCCCCGGCATCTAATGCAAAAGTTACTACTCCCATATCCATCTGATCCAGATAAATATAATTTTCAGCCATAGTCGGAAGGGTTTCCTTATTGACAGTCATTCTGACCCGAATATATTCACCCTGCTCTTTTAAAAACTTTAAGGTTTCCATTACTTTATCAAAAGAAGACTCTCCATTTGGATAAATACGGTTTGTATCATTTGTTTTCCTGTTTCCATCAATACTTACAGAAATCTGTACCTTACCCTTTATAAAATCATAAATATCCTTCTCAAACACTGTTCCATTTGTTGTCATTGTAAAAATGATATGACCATCATACCGCGCTTTTAAGGTTTCTACAATATACCGAATAACATCAAAATTCAGTAATGGCTCACCACCATGTAAAGCCACATTAATCCGTTTTCCTGCTGCAACAGTTTCATCAAATTTATCAGTAAAATATTTGATTGTCTGTTCTGCTGTTTCCAGTGTCATTGTTTTAGGCTGCTTATGTACATAGCAGTATTTACAAGCTAAATTGCATCTTTCGGTTACCCAGAATGTAATATTCATACGGTTTCCCCCTTTCTTATGGAATTAGTATACTTACAAAATCTTACCAAATTATTACACCAGGAAAATATGTATAAATACAAAAGCGTCCCTGCAGGAAAACCTACAGGGACAGATGTTAAGTTTTCTTAGTATTTTTACCAAAGTGACGTTATCACCACATCACAGTTATTTGTTCCTTCACGTTTACAGTCATGAGTACAGTCATCTGGATCACAATACTGGACTTCTACGTCAAATGTAGTTTCCTGAATTTTTTTCTCTATTTTTTCCATATAGTGTTCCTCCCGTCTTACCAAATTTCTGTAAAATGTGCATCACAGTTGTTCGGGCCTTCATGATCGCAATCGTGATAACAATCACTTGGATCGCAATACTGTGTTTCTACATCAAATGTAGTTTTCTGAATTCTGATTTCTAAATTTTCCATAAAAATATCCTCCTTTACCACAATGAAGTTACATGTGTGTTGCAATGATTAGGTGCTGTCAAACAATCATTTAAGCAATCACCCGGATCACAATCGCAATACTGAACCTCTACATCAAAAGGTTCTTCCTGCATTTTCTTTTCAAGTTCTAACATATTCTACACCTCCCTTCATTT
>OLNH01000795.1_pt1 | contig 22399 bp, 24 predicted proteins | sample 1643101 | NCBI WGS metagenome assembly OLNH01 (sample SAMEA3136758, study PRJEB25190) | human gut metagenome | biome: human gut; feature: human-associated habitat; material: faeces | place: Austria | collected 2013
CAAAATCGAATGACACATCTTGAGATACCCAACAATATCTTTAACTAAGGGAAACCGGATTATCGGTTCCTGATTCAAGCATGCTTATTTCATTAGCAAAAGAGCTAGATACTTCTGTAAGTATATTGCTTGGAGAAACTGTACAGGAATATTGTTTGAATGAATTGGATTTAAAGAGTATTTCTGAAAAACTTGAAAGTATTAACCTTCAATTTGCTAAAAGAAGTGAGATGAGAATTAAGGTGGTTCGTTATCTGCTTATTTTATTGTGTGCGATTATAACAGTAGTATTTATTGCTTTTGCAACTATGAACAGTGAATATTTGAATTGGGATTATAATAATCCAGAATTAGCAATTGTAGGTACAATGCTACACGGTGTTGAATTTCTATTTGTAAGATTTGCACCATTTGTTTTTATTGGCTCTCTAATCGGGATTGTATTTACATATAGAAAAAGATAAATTGTTAGATACATTCAAAATCTCAACAATCGACGGAGTGAATCTTATAAACTGGTACTATTACAAAAATTTCAATATACGACAATTTATAAAGTTATAAGAACTTACTGTATATTATACCATTCTAGAGCATATCGACAGTAAAAAAACACATGATACAAGGTGTATACTTTTATGAGTGTATACCTTTTTTGATTGAAATAATTCGCTAATCAACAGTTATAAAAAGATATCAAAAAATCTATGCTGGTTTTATAAATAAAAAAGAGGTTGAAAACGAATTTTAAACCTTAAAAAGTTATTTCGTTACAACCTATTTTCTTTTTTCAATTTCTATTACATATGGGGCATTTTGTTTATTCATCATTTTAAATAATGATACATTATATGATTGATGATCTAATTTACTAACATATTCATCCACTTTAATACTTTCTTTTTTACCTTCATCATGACCAATATAAACAACGATATAAAGATGACCATCTTTATTTAAACATTTAACAGCTTTATCAATAGCAATAAGTGTAGTATCTACCATTGTTGTAATACGATGATCACCTTGAGGTAAATATCCTAAATTAAATACACCGATATCATAATTATTAACATACTTATCAAAATTTTCATGACTATCTAAAATAAGTTCAACATTATTTATATCTTTAATTAATTCTTTAGTATTTTTTAAAGCTAATTCTTGAATATCAAAACTATATACTTTTTTAGCTACTTTACTTAAAGTTAAAGTATCATTTCCATTACCCATAGTAAAATCAATTGCTGTAGTATAAGTACTACTTAATATTTTGTTCTTTACATATTCTGTCATTGTTTTCATATAAACCTCTTAATTTCATCACCATTTTTTTCAAGATAACCTAAAACTTTATATCCGCTTAATTTTTCAATCATTTTATAATTATCTTGATGAATTATATTATCTTTATCAAAATAATTAATAATAAAACCTAACACCTCAAGTTTTAAGCTTTTAGCATATAAGGCAGTTAAAACAGCACTATTGATACTTCCTAAAGTAGCTGAAGTAACAATTATTAAAGGATATTTTGTAAGTTTCATTACATCACTAAGCATAATTAGTTCATCTTCAGCTTTTAAAGGACAAATAATTCCGCCACTACCTTCAACTACAATAATATCATGATTTAAAGATAAGTCATCTAAATCTTTTTTTATAACATTTAAATCAACAAAATTTTTATCATAACGAGAAGCTAAATGTGGTGAAAAAGCTTGTTGATAAATAAAAGATACTTTACTACTATTTTCTTTTAAATTAGCATAATCACATACATATTTTAAATCACTAGAAATTATTTTTCCATCAACAATTTCAATCCCGCTTAAAGCAGCTTTATAATAAGCTACTTGATATCTTTTATTTAATTCCTTAATGATTCTTGCAGTGACATAGGTTTTACCGACATCGGTATTAGTACCGGTAATAAATAAGCCTTTTATCATATCTTTTTAATTTCAAATCCTAATTCATTAATCATTTTTATATCATCATCAATGCTAATTCCTTTAGTTGTAAGCATATCTCCAGTAATTGCCCCATTAGCTCCACTTTTAAAAACACCTAGTCCTTTATCACTTAATAGTTCACGACCGCCAGCTATTTTAATGATAGCTTTAGGATTAATAAATCTAAAAATTGCAAAAATTCGTTCAATTTCTTCTTTTGAAAGAGGTTTTATTTTTTCTAGTGGTGTATTTTTAATAGGGTTTAAAATATTGATAGGAATTGACATGATTTTTAATTGATTTAATTTAAAAGCTAAATCAATTCGATCTTGCCAAGTTTCATTCATTCCAACAATACCACCACTGCATATTTGTAGACCAGCATTTGATGCTTCATTAATCGTTTCAATTTTTTGTTGATAGGTATGAGTAGTACAAATTTCTTTAAAATATTTTTGCGATGTTTCTAAATTATTATGATATTTTATAACTTTTACATCTTTTAATTTTTTTAATTGATGATATTTTAATAAGCCTAATGAGGCACATAGTGAAATATTTGTTGATTGATTAAGCTCCTGATATATTTTTAAAATATTTTCAAATTCTTGATTATTTAAACAACGCCCTGATGTAACAATTGAAAAACGATGAACACCCTTTTTTTCATTATATAAAGCCATTTTTTTAATTTCATCGCTGCTTAATAGATCGTATGTTTGAATATTTGTATGGTAATGGATAGATTGACCGCAAAACTTACAATCTTCTTTGCATTTACCGCTTTTTCCATTAATAATTGAACATAAATCAAATTCGTTACCACAAAAGTGTTCTCTTATTTGATTAGCAGCTTTTTTTAATTCTTCAAGATCAACATTAATTAAAGATATAGCTTCATCATTATTAATTTTTTGTTCATTTAATACTTTATTTAATATCTTTTTTAACATGTAAACCTCCACTTTTTTTAAGTTTTGTTGCTAAAATAATTGCTAAAATACTTAAAGCAATATCACAAGGTAAATCGATTGGAAAACATGATAATAAAACTAATTTCCATGAAATTGGCGTATTTAAATAAAAATTTAAAATAAAATACTTATAACTTAAACCAATAATATATGTAGCTAATAAACCACAAAAAACAGCTAAAGCATATTTTTTAAAATCAGTTAATGTAATTTTTTCACAAATTAAACCAGTAAAATAAGCACCAGCAATAAATCCAATTAAATATCCAAAACTAGCTTTAAAAATATATCCAATCCCGCCACCAGAAGCAAATATAGGGATACCAATCAACCCAATCAATACATATATTAAAACTGCTAAACCACCTAATTTAGAACCCAACAAAATTCCCGATAGTAAGACAAATAAAAATTGCAAAGTAAAATAATCCATATATGGAAGTGGAATTTGAATAAATGCTCCAATTGCAATTAAAGCTGTAAAGATACCACAATATGTCATTTTTAAAGTATTATTCATAATTTTTTTGGATAATACTAACCTCTCCAGAATTTAATGTATATTCTTGATTGTCACATTTAACAATAAGATTACCTAAATTATTAATATCTTTAGCAATTCCGTTATATATTTGACCTTTATATCTAAATTCAACTTTTTTATTTAAAACACAAGAAGCATCTTTATATTCATTTAATACATTATTAAAATCTTCATCAATAATCTTAAGTATTTCATTTACAATCAATGCAATAAATTTACTTCGATTAATATTTTCGATTCCTAAAGAAGTTGCTTTATCTAAAAGTTCTTCAGGAAATTGTTTGGTAGAAACATTTATCCCAATTCCAATAATAATTGCTTCAATCATTCCACTTTCAAAATCACTAATAGCTTCAGTTAAAATTCCACATATCTTTTTACCTTGATAATAAAGGTCATTGACCCATTTTATCTTTGTATCAATTCCACATAATTTTTTTATCACTCGTTTAATAGCAACAGCACTTTGAATTGTAATTAATGTTGCATCATTAAATGTTTGATTGTATCTAAGTAATAAACTCATATATATGCCTTGTTTTTCAGGAGAATAAAAAACACGATTAAATCTCCCTCTACCGGCACTTTGATGTTCAGCAACAATTAAAGCATAATCAACATGATTATCAACAGCAAATTTTTTCATTTGAGTATTTGTCGAATCAATTGTTTTATATGCATAAACATCCATCTTTTTATCTAGATAACAACTAATTCCTTCACTAGATAAAATATCATTATTATCTAATAACATGTATCCTTTATTAGTAGAAGCTTCAATATTATAACCTTCTTCTTTTAGTTTTTTGATAACTTTACAAATTGACATTCTGCTAACATTTAATTGTTTAGCTAATTCTTGACCAGAAATAGAAATATCTCTATTTTGTTCTAATATTTTTAAAACATCACTTTTTATTGTCATTTAATCACCCCAATTTTAAGATAACAAATTATTTTACAATTGTAAATAATTATATTAAGTTATGTTTACAATTGTAAAATAAAAAAACAGCATTAAGCTGTTTAGTGAAACATATCTTTTTTAATAAAAATAATTGTAGCAATAATACATGCGATAATAGCAACAATAGTTGGAAACCACCATTGTGCAATTGGTAGACCAGTAACATTCATCCCATAGAAACTGAAAATAATATTTGGAATAGACATTACAATAGTAATAACAGTAAGAACTTTCATAACAATATTTAAATTGTTAGAAATAACTGATGCAAAAGCATCCATAGTTCCAGATAAAATATTAGAATAAATGTTACACATTTCAATTGCCTGATGTATTTCGATTAAAACATCTTCTAATAAATCTTGATCTTCATCATATAATTTGATAGTTTTACCACGCATTATTTTATTTAAAGTTATTTCATCAGTTTTTAAAGAAGTAGAAAAGTAAACTAATGATTTTTCTAATCCTAACATTTGAATTAACTCTTTATTTTGCATAGATTTATGCAAACTTTGTTCGGTTCTAAGTGAAATGCGATCAATTTGTCTTAGATAAATTAAATATCGCTGTGAAATTCTCAATAATAAAAGTAATAAAAATCTAGTTTTCAAAGTAGTATTAATTCCACGTACTTTACCTTGAACCATATCATCAATACATAAATTATCATATAAAGAGATTGTAATGACATATCCTTTCATAATAACGATACCTAAAGGCAAAGTTGTATATTGAAGCAATTTATCATCATCATAGCTTACTTCGTTTTCTTCAGCACTAGGATAATCAACAATAACTAATTTTTGATTATAATCTTCATCATAATCAATATGTGAACTTTCTTCAGGGTCTAATGAAGAATTTATGAATTCTGGTAAAACACCGATTTCTTCAATCAAAAAATTCTTTTCTTCTTCATTTGGAGATACTACATTGATCCAACATCCTATTTCAGGAGTTGATATTTTTTTTGTTACATTATCATAAGTTTTGTAGAATTCTATCATATTAGCCTCCTTATTTCAGGAGACTAATTATTATGCCTCCTGAATTTATTATTTAATTGTTTGAAATATTCCTGCTCGGGCTCAGGGGACATAATAACACCTTCTTTCAGCAAAATATTATAGCATAAATTATTTAATTTTACTAAATTTTTTTTAATAATTTAAGCTATTAAATTATATGAATTAGATTGGATATTTTTAATAAAATATTATATTTAAATTGAGTATTCTGTATCAACGGTTACATTAACATTTTTAGCTTTAAACAAGATAAAATAAATAAAATACAAAGCAATGATTGTTAAAATAACTTGAGCTATTGGATAAGCAAGCCATATCCCTGTTAATTTAAAAATATTAGAAAAATAAATAAGACAACCAGGAATTATTACACATGGTTCAAGATAGACAATAATTGATGAAAATAATGTTCTTTCGGTTGCATAAAATAAAGCACATGATAAGCGATTATTGCCAATAAATGGAAATGATAGTGCAGTAATTATTAGAGCATTACGGCATTCATGATAGATAATATTATCGACATTAAATAATGATGTTAATATATTAGGGAAAATAATTACAAGTATTGTTAAAGTAGTTGAAATAGCAAGAGATAAAGTGATTGCTTTTTTATAAATATATTTAATTAATTGTGGTTGTTTACAACCATGATAATAACTTAATAGTGGTTGAATACCATCGCCGATTCCTTGTAAGAATAATTGTATTGATGATAAAACATAACTGATAATAGAAAAAATTGTTAATGCATTATCACCACCATAGCGAATACACATCCAGTTAGTAATTACTGTAATGATACAAGGGATAAGAGTTTGACCAAAAGGGGAAATACCAATCGTTAAGATTTTTTTAGTAGTTATTAAATTAGGAATATAATCGATTAAATTTAATTCTTTTAATTTAAAATAAATCAGCATCATAGTTCCACTAAATGCAACAACACCTTGAGCAATAATTGTTGCTAATGCCGCTCCATGTAAACCAAGTTGCATTTTATATACAAATAAGTAGTCTAAAATAATATTAACAATTAAACCACTACTCATACTAATAGTAGCATAAATGGTTTTGCCTTGATTTCTTAATAGAGGATTAATCCCATTTCCTATTATTGGTAAGATACCACCAATTAAAATAACATGGATATATTCATAAGCACCATTATAAATATTTCCCTTAGCGCCTAAAAAAACTAATAAATTATTTACAAAGTAATTTAAAACAATTGGTAAAATTATGCCACTGATCAATAATAATGAACAGGTAACACCAATTGTTTTATGCATTTGTTTTGTTTTATTTTGACCATTATAATATGAATAACTAACAGCGCCACCAATTCCAATCCCAATAGCAGTAGCATTTAAAATTACTTGAATTGGATAAGCAATATTAATAGCAGCCAAAGCACTATCATTTACAGCATTGGCGACAAATAAACCATCAATAATTGAATAAAAACCACTAAGTAACATTGTAATCATTGATGGTATTACATATTTATAAAATTTTTGATTAATTATTTTTTTATTCATCATACCACTCCTTTACATCGCTAGTATAAAGGTTGGTGTTAGACAAGGGTCAAGGTTATTTTTAGATTATTGGTAAATATATTTCAGCGTAATAATTTTCTTTATCATGATAAAAGGTTAATGGAATTTCTTTGATTAAAAAATATGATGCATAATTTAAATTATTTATTTTAGCGTATTCTACAAGTTTATTGATAGTAGTTTTATTGATTATTTTATTATTCATAGCACAGGTCATATGAATACATTTAGTTAAATTAATAGTTTGGAGATTTAATGATAATTGTAATTTACTAGCGATATCTGTTTCTAAAGTTACATATGTTGCTTGTTGGTTTAAAGTATGATCGTATTTTTTAAAAATAGAACATAAAACAAATTCATCAGTAGTAATATGTCTAATTTTGTGAGTGAAAAATTCGTCACTATCTTTGCTTTCGAATAAGATATATGATGTTGGAAATGTTGTTATTTCAATATTTTTATCTGTTTTGATTTGATGATATAATGATTGAATATAATTGATTTTTTTTAATAATTGTTGTTCGTATAAAATTCTTCTTTCAACTTTAATTTTTTGTGTTTCTACTAATTGATAGGCTTGAGTTGGATCTAAGTTTTGATACAATTCTTGAATTTCAATAATTGAAAAATCTAAGTGTCGATAGTAAATGATATCCAAAAGTTCTAAAACATTTTTTAAAGTATACATACGATAACTATTATGGGGATTAATAGTAGGATGAACCAGGCCTTTTTTTTCATAGAAACGAATAGCATCATTTGTTAGACCTAATAGTTTGCTTATTTGTGATATTGTATATGTTTTTTCCATGATATGCTCCTTTTAAAATAATAATTAAAAAACATGATTCATAGAAACATGTTTTTAGTGTTTGTTGATTAGTTGTTTTATTTTTTCATTATTACCTTGAATATCACCTAAATAGAAAGAAACGATAAATCCAATGATAACAAAGATAATACAGATTAATGAATGAACGTCCATTTGTAATGTACAACTTTCATTAAGAACATTAGGAATAATTGATAAAAATAATCCAAAAATAATAGAAAAAGTCATTGTATAAAATTTGTTAATTAATTTATTAATTATAAATGAAATTACTAATACCCCAATAACTAGTCCAACACCAGCAGGAATAAGAATAGAAAGATTAAAGCTAGCTAAAGAACTTACATATAATTCATATAGACCTAAAGTAGATAAAATAACCGCACTATCAACTCCAGGAACAATTGATGATCCAGCAACAGCAATTCCTAATATTACTGATTGGAATAAGTTAGGATCAGTAACTGGTGGGAACAAGTTGCTATTAAAAGAAAACACACTTAAACCTAAGATAGCAGCAATAACAATAACAATATAATATTTATTTGAAAAACCTTCTTTTTTAACTTCTTTATAAAATAAAGGAATTGTTCCTACTACTAAACCTAAAAATGCAAATCTTGTTTGAGCTTCAAAGTTATTTAATAAAAAATTAACGATTTTACTAAAAATTATTGCCCCAATTCCAAATCCCAAACATAATGGAATTAAAAACAAAATATTTTTTTTAAAATCTTTAAACAATGTTGCAATTGCATTAATAGTTTTTTGATATAATCCAAAAATAACTAATAATACACTTCCGCTTAAGCCAGGAGCAATTCCTCCTATACCAACAATCAACCCTTTTAGAAAAGTAATCATTTTATTTTCCTCCACTTATCTAAATAATAATTCACATTATATAATAGCTTAGATTAACTAATTTTACAACTTGATAAAGCTTAAAATTTTATTAAATTTTTAAATAATTTAGTAGATTGTTTGAAAATATAATCAATATTTGACTTTATTGATTTTAAAAAGCTAGATTGACAAAATATTTATCATGTGATAAATTTATATTATATAATCAAACTATTGATTGGGAGATAAAACATAGTACGTGCTTATAGAGAGTCTAGGATGGTGGAATCTAGATAGAGATGCGACTTTGGTAAATGGACCCATGAAGGCAAAGGGGAAAGATTATTCGAGTATCTTTTGACGTTTAGCTTACGTTATAAAGCTGGAATGTGATAGCATTTTTTGACCGTAAGGTGGCATAGCAGATTTTTACATCTGTCCTTTTAGGACAGATGTTTTTTGTTTAAAGGGGGAAATTATTATGAAATTAGATAGACGATGGTGTAGCTATAATTAAATTTATAAACATATATATAAATAATTATAGAAAAGGGGTAAGTAAAATGAAAAAAATATTTAAGTTGATGGTTGTATGTGTGTTAACTTTAGGAGTTTTAACTGGATGTAGTAATAGTAGCAGTGGTAATTTAAAAGAAGTAGCGATTATTCAATATGTTGAACATACTTCTTTAAATACAATTAAAGATGCTTTTGATAAGCAAATGGAAAAATTAGGATATAAACAAGGTGAAAATATTAATTATACATTTAAAAATGCTCAAGGTGATGCAAACATTGCACCTTCGATCATTCAAGGTTTTCAAGCTAGTAAAAAAGATTGTGTGGTAGCAATTGCTACTCCAGTTGCAATGTCAGCTGCAGTCATGGCTAAAGATACACCAGTTATTTTTGCGGCGGTGACTGATCCAATTAGTGCGGGGTTAACTTCATCATTGGAAAAACCAGATAAAAATATTACTGGTACTAGTGATGAAATTCAAGTAGATAAAATTCTAAGTAAAGCATTAGAAGTTAATCCAGAAATGAAAACATTAGGGGTTATTTATAATAAAGGTGAAGCAAATTCGGTTACTAATATAAATAAAGCTAAAGCATTTTGTGAAAAAAATAATATTACTTTAGTAGAAGGAACAATTAGTGCTGTTAATGAAATCCAAAGTGCAATTGATGTTTTAGCTAGTAAAAGTGATGCAATTTTTGCACCTAATGATAATATGGTAGCTAGTGCTATGGATATTGTTTCAAAAACATGTGTAGATGCTAAGGTACCATTGTATGTGGGGGCTGATTCAATGGTACAAGACGGTGGTTTTTTAAGTGTGGGAATTAATTATGAAGCTTTAGGTAAGGAAACTGCTAATATGGTTGATAAGGTTTTAAAAGGTGATAAAGTTGAAGATATCCCTGTTAAAGTTTTTAAAGATGATTTAAGTATTTATGTAAATAAAGATATATTGAATCAACTTGAAATTAATTTACCAGATAGTATTAAAAATGATAAATCATATGTAGAAATGTAGAGGATATTTATGAGTCAAGTAGTTATTTTAGGAGCATTAGAATTAGGAGGAATATTTGCTGTTTTATCACTAGGTTTATATATTAGTTATAAAGTGTTGAATATTCCGGATTTAACAGTTGATGGAAGTTTTACTTTAGGAACAGCTATAAGTGCTGTATTTACGATGAATTCAATGCCATATCTTGGTATTCTAGCTTCGTTTGTTTTTGGGCTTGTTGCAGGAATGGTAACTGGGTTATTGATTACAAAGTTAAAAATTATGCCGTTATTATCAGGAATTCTTACAATGACTGGTTTGTATTCAATCAATTTGATGATTATGAATAATACGCCAACTATTTCTTTGTTTGATCAAACTACTATTTTTAGTAGTTTAGATAGTATTACGCCATATAGTAAGTTAATTGTTATTTATGTTATTGTAATTTTAATAGTTATTATTTTGAATTTATTTTTAAAAACACAATTAGGATTATCACTTCGAGCTTGTGGAGATAATGAAGCTATGGTTAGAGCTAGTTCAATTGATACTGATAAAATGAAAGTATTAGGATTAGCGCTTGCTAATGGTTTTGTTTCAATGAGTGGAGCAATATTTGCACAACACCAAAGTTTTGCTGATGTTAATAGTGGTATCGGGATGATGGTTATTGGTCTTGCAAGTATTATTGTGGGAATGACTTTCATTAAAAAGGAAAAGATTATTTTTCAATTGATAGCAGTTGTTTTTGGAGCTATTTTCTATCGAGCAATTTTGACTGTTGCTTTACAGTTAGGTTTGCCTTCAGGATATTTAAAATTACTTTCAGCTATACTGGTTGTTATTGCAATTGCTTCAACAAATGGAGCATTTAAAAGGAAAAAAAGGAGAAAATAGTTATGTTGGAACTAAAGGATGTTTCTGTTATTTTTAATGAAGGAACTGTTAATGAAAAAGTTGCTCTTAGTGATATTAATTTAAAATTAAATACTGGTGATTTTGTTACGATTATTGGAAGTAATGGAGCGGGGAAATCAACATTATTTCAAGCAATTTCAGGAGCAGTAGAAACAAAAAGTGGATCAATTTTATTAAATGATCGAGATATTACATTTGAACCTGAATATAAACGTTCTCGAGTGATTGGAAGATTATTTCAAGATCCATTAAAAGGAACAGCTCCTAATATGACAATTGAAGAAAATCTTCATCTTTCTAATCAACGTGGTAAACATTTTAGCTTGAGTTTAATGTCACATCGTTATCGTGATACTTTTAAAAAAGCTTTAAAGGAATTAGATTTGGGATTAGAAGATCGTTTGGAAGCAAAAGTAGGGTTATTATCAGGTGGACAAAGACAGGCACTTACTTTATTAATGGCTACTTTAGTAACTCCTGAGCTGCTTTTATTAGATGAACATACGGCTGCTTTAGATCCTAAAACAGCTGAAAAAGTATTGGAATTATCTAAAAAGATAGTAAATGAAAATAATATTACGACATTGATGATTACTCATAATATGGAAGATGCTTTAAAATACGGTAATAAAACAATGATTATGAAGGATGGAAAAATTATTGCTTTGATTGAAGGTGAAAAAAGAGAAAAAATGACTGTAGATGAATTAATTCATCTATATTCCACTTCAGCTAATGAATATAGTGACAAAGTGTTATTAAGATAGTATGACTTTTTCCAGAAGATAGATAAAATTATAATTTATCTACTTCTGGTTTTATTTTTATAAGTAAAAGATACAGTCTTAAAGCCAATGTTATCAAGTTAAGATAATACTATTTTAATTTAATGTTATTGAGCTTGCCTCTTTGTTTTAATATAGCCTATAATATTAACAAAGAATTATTTTTGATTAGGGGGATAGTAGTGAAACAATACATAAATCAAATTAGTTCAATTTGTCATTTAGCTTGGCCAGCAATTGTTCAAGAGGCGATGAATGTGATAGTTTCTTATGTTGATACCGCCATGGTAGGAGCTTTAGGGGCTAGTGCTAGTGCTGCAGTTGGATTGACTTCTACAGTTGGGTGGTTGATTACTAGTATTGCAATTGCTTTTGGAATTGGGATTCTTTCGGTTTGTGCTAAGGCAAAAGGAGCTAATGATAATTTAAAAGTCAAGCGAGTTAGTCAACAGGGGTTATTTATTACTTTGATTGTTGGAATAACTCTTACTATCATATGTTTGATTATTGGACCGTATTTACCTACGTGGTTAAATGGTGATGAAAAAATTAGAGGGACTGCTTCATCGTATTTTATGATTATTTCATTACCGTTATTATTTCGCGTAACAGTTTTGGTTTTATCTTCAGTATTACGAAGTGTTAGTGATATGAAAACGCCGATGTTAATTAGTTTGTATATGAATTTAATTAATATTTGTTTGAATTTTATTTTAATTTATCCGACTCGTAAAATTATGGGAATAACTGTTTTTGGAGCGGGATTAGGAGTTAATGGAGCAGCGATTGCAACGGCAATATCTTTTGTTGCTGGAGGAATCATGATGTTTATTAGATATTATAATAATGAAATATTTGAATTTTATAAAACTGGTTTTCATTTTTATAAAGAAGAATTTTTAGAGTGTTTAACGATAGGAATACCGATTGTTTTGGAAAGAGGTGTTATTTGTTTAGGACATATTACATTTTCTTCATTGATTGCTAAACTTGGGGTTATTCAATTTGCTGCTCATTCGATTGCAATTCAAGCTGAGCAGGCGTTTTATATTCCTGGATATGGTTTTCAAGCAGCTGAAGCAACATTGGTTGGTAATGCTATAGGTGAAAAAAGTGAGCGTAAAGTTAAAGAGATTACATATTTGATATGTGGAATAACAATGGTGTTAATGAGTGTTTGTGGAATAGTTTTATTTATTTTTGCAAAACAATTGATGATGATTTTTACGACGGATTTGAAGGTAATTGAAATAGGTGCAAGAGTATTAAGAATTGTTTCTGTATCAGAACCGATATATGGAATTTTAGTTATTCTTGAAGGAACATTTAATGGAATGGGAGACACTAAAGCGCCTTTTATTTTTTCATTGATTACGATGTGGGGAATTAGAGTATTGGGTACTTTTATAATGATCAATGGGTTTAATTTAGGAGTTGAATTTGTATGGTTGATGATGGTATTTGATAATGTTGTAAGATGTGGTTTATTGTTGTTTAGATTTTTAAAAGGAAAGTGGAAATATCGAATTTATCTTTAAAATTATTATTATTGGTAATAATTGTTTTGGAGGTATGATATGCTAGGATATTTATCGATATTTATATTAGGAGTAATTATTGGTGTTGTAATTATGTGTTTGTTTCAGATTAATAAAAAATAGTTTATATGATTTGCATTTAAATATAATAATGATTATTATATGATGGTAAAGGATGGATGAATTATGTTAGAAATTGGAAAAAAAGCACCTGATTTTACATTATTAAATCAGGATAATGAAAGTATGTCATTAAGTGATTTTAAAGGAAAAAAAGTTATTTTATACTTTTATCCTAGAGATAATACACCTGGATGTACTAAACAAGCATGTGGTTTTGGAGAGTTATATCCAAGCTTTGTTGAACATGGAGCAGAAATTATTGGAATAAGTAAAGATAGTGTAGCTTCACATAAGCGTTTTAAAGATAAGTATCAGTTGCCATTTACTTTGTTATCAGATCCAGAATTAGAAGCTATTAAGGCATATGATGTTTGGAAAGAGAAAAATATGTATGGAAAAAAAGTGATGGGAGTTGTAAGAACTACATACTTAATTGATGAAGATGGTATGATTGTAAAAGCTTTTGAAAAGGTTAAAGCTGCCGATAATCCACAAAATATGTTAAAAGAAGTAGAAGAATAAAATAATTGATGATTTATTGATTGATATATAAATTGTTTATTAGAATGAGGGAATATTATGATAAAACTTATTGCTACTGATATGGATGGAACATTTCTTGATTCAAATAAAAGGTTTGACTTTGAGTTTATAGATATATTTTATGAACTTAAAAAAAGAGATATTAAATTTGTTGTTGCAAGTGGTAATCAATATTATCGTCTTTTTCAAAAATTTGTGCCACTTAGTGAACAAATATATTTTATTGCAGAAAATGGTTGTTTTATAGCTAAAGGAGCAAGACAATTATACTGCAATACAATTGAAAATGAAGATTTAATAAAAATTAAAAGTGTTTTAGCTAATTATAAAGAATTAGTAATTGTGTTATGTGGTAGAAAAGGGGCATATATTTTAAATAAAAATTTTAAGTATAAAAATGAAATTATAAAATATTATTGTAATTATCGCTTTGTCGATTCGTTTGATGATATTAATGATGATATTATGAAAGTATCGATATATGATCAAAATGAAAAAATTAATGAAATAATAAAAAATGTAGAAAAATTATTGCCTGATTATATTAAAATAGTTACTTCTGGAAATGCTTGGATGGATATCCAAAATAAAAATATCAATAAAGGAATAGGGATGGCTTTTTTACAATCATTGTATAATATCAAACCAGAAGAATGTATGGCTTTTGGTGATCAAATGAATGATTATGAACTTTTACAACAAGTTAAATATGGATATGCAATGGAAAATGCAGTTGATCCAATTAAAGAAATAGCTTATCAAGTTATTGATTCTAATGATAATCAAGGTGTTATTCGTAAAATAAAAGAAATATTGGAAATATAAAAATTATATAGTTGAATATGTTATATTAAAAAAGACAATGAGTTAGTATTATGCAAATACTAATTTATTGTCTTTTTTAGTATAATTAAGTTTTCAATTATTGTGCTAATTATCTTTTATTAATAACTAGACTTAATTTACCGATTATTCTAAATCCATTTTGATTTTCATAATTAATAATAAGAGGAGAATAACTAGAATTAGCTGGTTGTAAAATAATACATTGATTATCATCATCTTGATAAAATTTCTTACATGTTGCTATATTGTCTTCCAAAGTAAAACAACCAATATCTCCATTTTTTAAATGATTACATTTTTCAAAAACAATTAAATCACCAGGATTAATATTTTCATCAATCATACTATCACCACTAGCATATTGGCAAAAATATTCTTTATTTAAAGTTAATAATGATTCTGGTAAGGCAATGTATTCATCAATATTATCATCAACAAAAATACCAGTTCCACAGCTAATATCGTTATATAAAGGGATTGTAATAGAATTAGTTATAGTTGGTTGATTAGTTTCATCAATGCCTAAAAAATAAGTTGCTGGAACTTCAAATATCTCTGATAGTTTTTGAATTGTTTCTTTTTTTAAGTTTTCAACACGATTATTTTCATATTTAGCGATAGCAGATTTTTTGACCCCTAAAAGGTTACCTAATTGTTCTTGGGTCAAACCTTTTTCTTTACGTAATTTTTTAATTCGTTGCCCCGTCATGTATTATCACTCCTTGTGTCTTAATTTTACTATTAATTTTAACTTAATGCAAATATTATTTGAATAGTGTCTAAAAAAGATACTTTTTATTGACAAAGAATTACAAATGTTTTATATTAAAAGTGTCTTAAAAAGAAACTAATTTAAAATAAAAATATTTTGGAGGGATAATGATGAATTATAGGAAACTTAATTTAACAGGAAGAGGAATAATTACAGTAACTGCTAGTATTTTGGCTTTAGCATATTTAATGGCTGATTTATCTTGTTATTTAATTGATTTGATTTTATTATAATGGACATACTATTTATGGGTGATAATATGAAGGATAAAAGTATGAATCAAGATGATTATAAAAATCAAATTATAGATGAAAAAGAGCAGTATAAGAATAATTCTAATGCACAAGAATAATTATGTTTAGTGAAACTCATTGTTTAGAAATTTGTAAACCTTTCTAAAACATAGTATAATTATTAATAGGGGTTTTGGAGGAATTACTATGGATGAGTTTTATCTGGAAATTAATTCAATATTTTATCTTAAATGGATTGTGATCCAGGGAAAAAAATATAATTTGAAAATTAAATTTGAAAATGATAATGAGGATACGATTATTATAAAATACAATGATATTGAAGCAATGATTAAATATTATGGTGATGGTATATTTGAACAAAAGATAATTAATTGCTTGAATAATGATGTTGTTTTTTATCTACATTTTAAATTAAAATATTTAAATCATGCAATTAAACTTTTTGAAGATATGATCGATTGTATTTTTGAGGTAGCAAATCGTCCTTTTGTAAGTATTTTGCTTTGTTGTAGTGGGGGATTAACAACAACGCTGTTTGCAAGTAAAATGATGGAGTTGGCTAAACTAAATAAATTATCTTATCAAATAACTGCAACTGGATATTCGAGATTACCAGATATTGCAAAAGATTATGATATTATTATGTTAGCACCACAAATTAGTTATTTATTGCCTCAAGTGGAGGTACTTTTACCGGAAAAAGACATCGTAGTAATTCCTACAAAAATATTTGCAATGAATGATTTTTCAGGTGCTTTAATGATAATAAATGAATTATTGGAAAATAAAGAGAAGAATTAAATTTAGATTTAATGGTGATTGTGTGTTAGAAGATGATGTTGATTTAATATTAAAGCGTTTGAAAGAGTATTTAAAGAATATTGACGGTGAAGAGTTTAAAAAGATTTTTTTGAGCTATGTAGAATATATGGCGAGAAATTATGGCCAAGATTGTTTGATTTGTGAATATGATCAAATGATGAGAGCTGTTAATAAATTTATAAAAAAATATAAATTAGATTTTGAAAGAATTTCACTGTATAAACGTGATATTTTATATCGATGGATAAAATTAGGCTTTAATGAAAGTGATATTTTACAGTTATATTATTTTGATAAGAGTATTGAACTTCTAGAGTTATTTATTGATGAAATAGAGAATAAATACTTGTAAAAGTTGTTTTTATTTGTTATATTTTTATTGAAATGAGGTGGAAGGATGTATAGATTTTCTTGCTAAAAATTAAATGACAGTGATTAACTGTTTTTGCGTGCAAGAAAATATATCCTTTTATTTATACATGCTATCTAATATTTTTTAGCTACAAGTATATATTTTCTTGTAGCTTTTTATTTTATTTATGGGAGGAATGTTAGATGGGATTATTAGAAGTTAAGAATTTGACATTTGGTTATGATAATCAAATTGAAAATGTGTTTGATAATATTAGTTTTAAAATAGATACTAATTGGAAGTTAGGTTTAATTGGCAGAAATGGTAAAGGAAAAACAACTTTACTAAATTTGTTTTGTGGTAATTATGATTATCAAGGAGAGATTACACAAAATTATTTATTTGATTATTTTCCTTTTTTAATCCAAGATGAGAATTTAAAAACAATTGATATTATTGATAATATTTTAGATGATTATCAATTATGGGAAGTTGAAAGAGAATTGTCTTTATTGGATGTTGATTTAATTATTTTAGATCAAATGTTTTCAACTTTATCTAAAGGTGAACAAACTAAAGTACTTTTAGCTGTTTTATTTTTAAAACCACATGATATCGTTTTAATTGATGAACCTACTAATCATTTAGACTATCATGGAAGAAAGATTTTAAGTAATTATTTAAGAAAAAAGAAAGGCTTTATTTTAGTAAGTCATGATCGTAATTTTTTAGATAGTTGTATTGATCATGTACTTGTAATTAATCGAACTAGTATAGAGGTAATAAAAGGGAATTTTTCACTTTGGTATGAGTTAAAAAATAATCAAGATGAATTAGAAATTCAAAAAAATAAACATTTAAAAAAAGATATAAAAAGATTAAAAACAGCAGCTAAACAAAATGAAAGTTGGTCACATAAAGTAGAAGCAACAAAAAGTGCTCGTATATCTGGTGAAAAAGGTGATAGAGGTTTTATTGGGCATAAAGCTGCTAAAATGATGCAACGTTCAAAAAATGTTGAAAGACGTATTAATAGAGCTATAGAAGAAAAAAGTGGTTTGTTAAAAAATGTTGAAACTGTTGAAAAATTAAAAATAGCACCATTAGTTTATTCTAAAAAATGCTTATGTTATTTAGAAAATATTAAAATAATCTATGATAATCGAGCAATTGTTGAAAATGTGAGCTTTAGTATAAATCGTCATGAACGAATTAATTTAGTAGGTAAAAATGGTTCTGGAAAATCAAGTATTATTAAATTGATTATGGGTGGAAATATTGAATATGAAGGTAAAATTAATATTGGATCTAATTTAAAAATTGCGTATTTGTCGCAAGATGACAGTAATTTATCAGGTAGTTTGGATGATTATGCTAGAGATAATGATTTGGATCTTAGTTTATTTAAGACGATTTTGCGTAAAATAGATTTTTCTCGAGAACTATTTTTGCAAGATATTAGTACTTATAGTAAAGGACAAAAAAAGAAAGTAATGTTAGCTGGAGTTTTATGTCAATCTGCCCACTTATATATTTTAGATGAACCATTAAATTATTTAGATATTTTTACAAGAATGCAAATTCAAGAGCTGTTATTATCTTTTGATGCTACAGTCTTATTTGTGGAGCATGATCAATATTTTTGTGATAATGTTGCTACTAAAAAAGTATTAATATAAATAAAAAAGAATTGTGGTTTACTCTGCCACAATTCTTTTGAAATTCGAAATATTTGGATGTACAAACAAAATTAAATTAGCTATTTATCCCATCATATTACAATAATTATATTTCTTAACCACTTATCCAAATATTTCTTTATGAATAATAGTTTTAATCGCTTTTCTTTATCCACTTAAAATATAACTTAATAATGAAAGATATTCAAGTTTATTTCAAAAATTGTAGTTTTTGTATCTTTTTTATTAATTTATAGTATAATATTAAATTAGATGTAATAAATTTATTTTATGTTAGTCTAATTTATAAGTATGAAGTAAACTATGATAAAAAAATAATTATGTTAAGTAGCTTTGGTGCAGTTTTTATTTTATAGGACTGCTCCTTTTTTTATCTGTTTTTTAAACATAATATGGAAAAATGTGTATTATAAATATTGAATATGAATAAAATACATACTCAATTATTAGTATGTTTAAATTTATGAAAGTTAATATAATTTATTAGGGATATTGGCATATAAAGATTCTTAATATAAAAATTTAGACAATTCTTTAAAATAGTTATATTTTTTTATGCATATTGAATTTGTACGTGTAATGAAATAAATTTATTTTTTATTTTTAGTAATAGCGATTTTAAATAAATTAAAATTTAGATTTAAAATATTGAAAAAATGTTAAAATGTGATATATTAATGATAGTTAGCTTAAGCTAACCTAAATGTTAGAATATATTAACAAAACTATGGAGGGTGATATAAATTAAAAAAATACAGTAGATTAATAGTAAATTATGATTTTAATTATAAATTTGTATTCAGTCACGTAATAGGACGGAAATGGAGGAAAAATGAAAATAAAAAAAATTATGGTTGCATTATTAATTACAAGTTTTATGTTAACGCAATCATTACAGGTAAACGCATATAATAATATGAACTATTCAATTCAATCAAAACAGCTTGAAACATTGGAAGGAGTAGAAATTACAAAATTAAACTGGAATTCTAGTGATTGGGCAACAGGATTAGAATTTCCAGAAATCGATAAATATAGTCAAGATAACAAAATTAATAATTACGCATTATCTATAGATACAGTGATTGTCAATAATCACCAGTATAAAAAAGATATGAATGATAAAAATGAAAATTATGTTTTTGAAATATCTGTATATGGTCTTCGTATAAAACCGGGAGCATTTATCGATGGTGAAAATGTGGTAGTTATAAAAGCCTCAGGGTATAAAGATAAAGAAATAATATTTAATAAAAATGGCAATCTATATACTTTGGTTTCACAAAAAATATTAGTGAAGACAATGTTTTAAATTATGATAAATTAGATGAGAAAATAACTGAGGCTAAAAATATTTCACAAGGTGATAAAAATGATGCGGCTTTTGATAAATTAAAACAAGCAATTAGTGCTGCTGAAACTATTAGATATAGTGCTACATCGCAACAAGAAATTGACTCAGCGTTAGAAGAGTTAATTACAGCAATAGATGAATTCAATAATAGCGACATTGACATATCAGATAATTTGAAAGATGGTGTATATACTTTGAACTTTACTGCAAAGCAAGATGGTAAAGATGAAGTCTCAATGTTGCAAGGTGTTTTTGATGAAAAAGTAAAATTAGTAGTGACTAATGGCAAAATGAAATTATCAATGTTAAATATTTCATTGGCACCTTTCTTACTAGATTTCAGTATTGAAAGTAATGGAATATATCCAAAAGCTGAAATAATAAAAAAAGGAGAACCAGAATTAGATGGAACCTATAATTTACAAGAATTTGTCATGGATATAAAAAACCTAGAAGTAACTCATAAAGGAGCAGTTCTTGTTACCATGATGGGTGGGCAAATTACAGATATAGGTAACTATGAAAAATACACAAAATTAGATATAACTTTTGATAAAAAAATTATAGCCGGGTGGACTGGTTATCAATATGAGATTGATTCACAACAACAACCTGAAGGTAACGAACTTTTAACGAGTGTTTTAGTAAAAAAAGGTTATGATACAAACAACGATCAAAAAATTTCTAAAGAAGAATTACAGCAAATAGAGGGATATTTAGATTTAAGTAATTGTAAACTTGATGATATTTCAATGTTAAAAGATCTTTCATCTAAAGTTACAACACTTGATATATCTGCAAATAATATTAAATCATTACCAGATAATCTATTAGATAATATGACAGGTTTAATTAATTTTTATGCTCAAGCAAATAAGATTGATACGATTCCAGTAAATTTCTTTGATAATAATTCAAAATTAGAATGGATTTCTTTATCGTCTAATAACATAAAAAAAATATCAAATAATATTTTTAATGGAGTAACTGCTTTAAAAGAATTGTCGCTTGAAAATAATAAGATCACAGAAATTGAAGAAAATGCTTTTGAGGGATTGACAAATTTGGAAGCTTTATCACTTTCAAGTAATGAATTAGATAACATAAATGAAAAAATATTATCCGATGTACCTAATTTAACAATGTTATTTTTAGATAATAATAATTTAACAAGTGTTCCCGATGGAGTAGAAAAATTAATCTTATTAAATCAACTTTATTTAGATAAAAATAATATTAGTGAGATAAAAAAATCATCATTTACAACACTTGCTGATTTAAAAACTATTAGCTTGAAATCAAATGAAATTAAGATGATTGAAGATGGTGCATTTAGTAATAATACTAAACTAGAGAGTCTTTATTTATATGATAATAATTTAACAGAATTTAAAATAACTTATTTACCAGAAAATATTAGTTTAAATATATTAGATATTCAGTTAAATTATATTGATTCTATTAGTGAAGAAGTTAAAGCGTTATTAACTACTAATAAGTTTAATCCACAAAAAATAGATTCAAAAATTACTTTAGAAAATGATAATAATACTCTTTTAAAATGGTCGCAAAATTTTTCAGCATTAGATTTATTATATTGGTATGATAGCACTACATCAGCAATAGTAGATGAAATAACTAGTAAAAAAGATTATTTAGAATTTATAAAAAATAGTGGTTATGATGGTTGGGAAATAACTGATATTTTGAATGAAGAAGGGTATGATTGGGATATTGAGGTTATTCTTCAATGTAAAGATATAAATGGTGAATATCAAAATGTTGATAGTATCTTAGAATCAGATAGCAATGAAATGATGAAGGGTCAATTTAATATTAAAAAAAGTGGAACATACCGAATTGTAAAAAATATCTATTGTTCAACCTATGGTAATAAAGAATACAAATTTTCTGTTATCTCAAATGATCTGTTTGTCGAAAAAAATATTACTACTGAATCTAAATTCACTCAAGATGGAACATATAGTGTAGAAGTAGATTTGTGGAATGCTAGTAAAGATCAACCATCAATGGCAGCTGATGCAATAGATAAAACAGCAACAGTGGTAGTAAAAGATGGAATAGCAACAATGTATATAACAACAAAAGAAATGACACTAGGAACAATTAAAGCAAGTTTACAAGAATTATA
>OLNH01000797.1_pt1 | contig 22329 bp, 18 predicted proteins | sample 1643101 | NCBI WGS metagenome assembly OLNH01 (sample SAMEA3136758, study PRJEB25190) | human gut metagenome | biome: human gut; feature: human-associated habitat; material: faeces | place: Austria | collected 2013
CTGATGACAATTCGTGTGAGCAGTCTGGTGACAGCTCATGAAATCATTAACAATATGGCAAGCCAGGAAGTCGGGAGAATAGCAATTCAGTAAATGTACTGAAAAAGAGTGGGGTGAGTGGAGATAGTTGACAATATGGGGATGTCCTTGCTGTTCAGCTATACATTTCCCACTACCTGGGCATGTTCAGGACTTTCACCTGCGAGAGCGCGCCCATGGCGCGCAAACGAAACGTGCGCCGCAAGGCGCACTACAAAAAACTCCCATAATCAACTGATTATGAGAGTTTTATGATTTTCTTATGCAATTTGGTGTAAATTTGGTGTAAACACCTTTTCTATACTTTAACAAACCTTTTAAAATCAAGGAATATTGAGCTGGGGAATCACACCCCGCCCCGAAGAATTTTCTTTTTCTGCCAACGATTATAAACCATCTCTGCATAGATTGCAGGCCCCACTTTTCAATACTTTTCTACTTACTCTCATTTTTCCAATACACAGAAAACAGGATAGGCATACAGAAAATCAGACACCCTTTTGCTGGTGCCCTTAGCACAGATGAGATCCAGCATTTACGGAAACTTAGGATCGAGCGCTCTCGCGAGAGTCTTAGTTGCAGTTAATGCTTAGCTCAGCTGTGCGTTACCAGCGGGTGTCTGCTTTCCTGTATGCCTATCCCGTTTTCGTCCCCTTTGCAAACCTCCCCCATGCCAACGCACAGAACCCTGGCTCCTCACATAGAAAATCAGACACCCTTTTGCTGGCGCCTTTAGCACAGATGAGATCCGGCACCTACGTAGACTTTCGCGAGGGTCCGCCGACCCTCGTGAACTTAGTCGTAGTTGGTGACTAGCTCAGCTGTGCGTTACCAGCGGGTGTCTGATTTTCTATGTGAGGAGCCAGGGTTCGTCCGTTCGTCCGTTCGCCCATTTACTCCCCCACAACCTTAATATTCCTGACCGCCCCAAAGCTCTCCGGCGGCCTCCGATCTGTGAGAATCACCAGTTACCTGTTTTCTGTATCTGTCTCCAGAATGATCTTACGGATCGGAAGAATACTTCCCGGTGATACCGACAGCTCGTCCACGCCCATTGCCAGAAATTCTTTTGTCAGGCTGGTGTCCGCTCCCAGTTCACCGCAGATACCTGCCCAGATACCTGCTTTGTGTGCATTTTCCACCGTCATACGGATCATGGAAAGCACTGCCGGATGATGGGCATCGTAAAACTTATCCAGCTTCGGATTCTGCCGGTCGATTGCCAGCGTGTACTGGGTCAGATCATTGGTTCCGATACTGAAGAAATCCACCTCTTTTGCCAGTTCCCCGCTCATCATAACCGCTGCAGGAGTCTCGATCATGATACCCTGCTGCGGATTGCCGAATTCCAGCTGCTCTGCGTTCAGTTCTGCCTTCACTTCTTCCACGATCTCTTTGATCCTTTTCACTTCCCACAGGCTTGTGATCATCGGATACATGATTGCCAGATTGCCGTAGGCGCTCGCACGGAACAGCGCACGAAGCTGTGTTTTAAAGATTTCCGGACGGGTCAGGCAGATTCGGATCGCACGATACCCCAGCGCCGGATTCTCCTCTTTATCCATCTTGAAATACTCACACTGCTTGTCTGCCCCGATATCCAGTGTACGGATGATCACCCGTTTTCCTGCCATCGTCTCCACTGCCGTCTTATAGATACTGAACTGTTCTTCCTCGGTCGGATACCGATCTTTTTCCAGATAAATAAACTCACTCCGGAACAGCCCGATTCCGCCGGCATCATTCTGTATTACAGTTGCAAGATCTTTAATATTTCCTATATTAGCATACAGCATGATTTTCTTTCCGTCCAGTGTAACATTTTCTTTACCCTTTAAAAGCTGCAGCAGTTCTTTTTTCTCCAGCTCTGCCTGCCGGCGTTTCTTCATCGCTTCCAGTGTCTGTGCATCCGGCTCCACATAGATCTTTCCATTCAGTCCGTCTACCACCGCCAGTTTTCCGTCAACCGTGTCGTCAAGCGGCAGTTCTTCCGTTCCGATCAGTGCCGGGATCGCCATGGTTCTTGCAAGGATCGCGGTATGGGAGTTCACCGAACCGTGAACCGTGACAAAAGATAGCACCATATCTTTTTCCAGCTGTACTGTCTCTGACGGAGCCAGATCATCCGCAACGATGATCACCGGTTCATCCGTGACCACCTTTCCCTTCTGTCCGCCATTTAATATCGAAAGCACTCGTTCGGAGATATCTTTCACATCCGCCGCACGTTCTCTCATATAATCGTCATCCATCGCCCGGAACATCTGTGCAAAATTATCGCCGGTCACAGCTACTGCATACTCCGCGTTGACCTTCTGCGTCTCGATGATATTTTCCACAGATTCGTTGTAATCCCCGTCATCCAGCATCTTCTGGTGGATCTCAAAGATCGCCGCATTTGCTTCGCCCACTTCTTTTAACGCTTTCTGATACAGTTCCTGAAGCTGTTCTACCGCTGCTGCCTTGGCTGCCTCATAACGAGCCAGTTCTCCTTTGGTATCTTCTGTACGCACGCGCTTTACCTGCTGCTCATTTTTCCTGTATACACTGATCTTTCCGATGGCGATGCCGTGAAATACACTCTTTCCACTATATACCTGCATCCTGTGCTCTCCTCTCAGAATTTGTCTTTATCCGGTATGCCTCTCTTACTTTCTGTATCGGTGACTAGTGACTTCCTTTTTGTTACCGTACTTCTGAATTTACCTGTCTGTACACATCTTCCACCTGTTCACGACCGGCCAGATATTCGGAAAATGCACTGGCGCTGCCGGTTGCAATTCCCATATGGAAAGCCTCACGGTAATCCTGACGTTTCAGCCATCCGGTCAGGAATCCGGCCACCATAGAATCTCCGGCTCCCACACCATTGACCAGTTTTCCTTTCGGTGCCGGTGCCAGGTAGACCTTTCCGTCAGCTGCAGCCAGAACCGCTCCTTCTCCTGCCATAGATACCAGAACGTTGGTGGCTCCCATCTCCTGCATCTTCTTCGCATAAGGAATCACAGATTCTCTGTCCTTTAATTCCACACCGAAGATTTCTCCCAGTTCGTGATTGTTCGGTTTTACCAGGAATGGATGATATTCCAGTACGTTCACCAGCAGATTCCCCGTGGCATCCACTGCGATCAGTATTCCTTTTCCATCCAGACGTTTCAGGATATTTCTGTAAATGTCATCCGGCATCGATGCCGGAATGCTTCCTGCCAGCACCAGCACATCTCCTTCCTGCAGCTGATCCAGCATTTCAAATAACTGCTGTGTCTTTTCCCTGCTGATCGCCGGTCCCTGTCCGTTGATCTCTGTTCCTTCAATATTCTGCAGCTTCAGGTTGATCCGGGAAATCCCTTCGTCCACCGGAATGAATCTTGCGTTCACTCCGATCTCTTCCACCTGTCTTTGAATCTCATCTCCGGTAAATCCTGCCACAAATCCCAGTGCGGTATTTTCCAGTCCCAGATTCTTCAATACGATAGAAACGTTGATTCCCTTTCCTCCCGGAAGCATCATCTCTGTGGCTGTTCGGTTGGTCATACCCAGCTGAAAGTTATTGACGGAAACGATGTAGTCCAGTGACGGATTAAACGTTACTGTATAAATCATGTTCTTCCCTGCCACTCAAAATGTGTTCAAATATACTCAAACACATCGAGAAATTAAAGTCCTTGCGGATACTTCTTACTGCTTCGATGTGTATGCTTTGGCGATTGTAAACAATACGCTACTCACAAGTTCGTGTACACTCCACAGTCGTAAATTCCTGCGATAGCCCGCAGTACATACTTACGTTTGCGTTTATTATGCAACTTCGTAAGTTAAAGCATCTCTTAGATTAAGAGCAGCATTGAAATCCCTATCCTCGACATAGCCACAATTACAACGGTATATTCTATCTGAAAGCTTCAAATCTTTCTTGATAGCACCACAGCAATGACATATTTTGGATGATGGATACCATCTGTCTACGACTCTTAATTCAATACCGTTTTCATCACATTTTGCTTTAAGCTTGGTTCTAAATTCATAAAACTTCTGTGACGCAACAGCTTTTGAAAGATGTCTGTTCTTCATCATTCCTGATACATTCAAATTTTCAATAGTTATATAAGATGGTTTGGTTTTCACTATCTCGGCTATTGATTTATTGATATAATCAGTACGAATATTATCTATTTTATGATGAAGTCTTTGTACTTTGAGCTTTTGCTTTTGTATATTCTTTTGAGTGGACTCTCCTTTCTTTAAGTTCTCATATTTTCGTGAGAGGCATCTTTGTTCTCTACGCAGTTTCTTTTCCAATTTTTTAATTCTTGCTGACTTATTGATATTTTTATAAGTTTTACCATTGGAAACAATCGCCAAGTCTTTTAAGCCCAAGTCAATTCCTATACCACCATTGCTATTATTGGCAATCTTAGCGTCGGGAATTTCTATAAGAGCTGACACATAGTATCTGCCCGCTTTGATGGATACTGTACCGCTTTTGATTTTCCATCCGTCTTTAGTTGTTGGTATATAACCTTTTTCTTTAATGCGTACCCAACCTAAAGTGGGTATGTTCAACCTATGTCTCTCACATCTACAGTCTTTAGTATTGTTCTTTACGAAATACATTTTTACATCAGATTTACCTTTCTTTTTGAAATTAGGAAAAGCACTTTGATGTTTAAAAAATCTTGTAAATGCAGTACATCCATCTTCAATAGACTTTTTTACAGCTTTTGAATATGCTTCTTTAATCCATATTTTATCAGGATTATTAGGAATATACTCATTATTAAGCCATACGCTGAAACTCTTGCCAGTCATAAACTTTTCACCGTTATCGTGTAAAGTTTTGTTGTGATCGAGATAGAAGTTGTAGACATACCTACAAGTGCCAATAGTCTTGTTAATCTTGATTTTTTGCTCGACCGTCGGATTTATTTCCGTCTTGAAGCTCTTTAGCAATTTCCTCATCCCTTTCTATTTGTTTTTTATACTTACGAAGTCCATACAACCTGCAAGAGAACACATGAAGTATAGAAACAATATCCTGTACGAGTTCTTCCTGTGGTGATAGTTCTTCGTTGTTCACTACCACAATGCTTGTATTAAACTTCATACAGAATTTTTCAAACCAATCGTAACCAAATCTGATAAATCTGTCTTTATGAGTTACTATTATGGTTTTTATTTTCTGTTCCATTACTTCATTTAATAATTCATTCCACTTTTTACGATTGTAATTAAGACCACTTCCATAATCCTCAATACACTGATCTATAATAATACCTTTAGCATCACAAAACTGTCGCAAAAATGCAACTTGATTCTGTAAATCATCTTTTTGATTTCTTGTAGACACTCTGGCATAAATAACTACCTGACGTTTATCATTTTCAATATTTATGCCTTTGAATTGAAGGTACTGGTCATAAGTATAATAACGCCTATCAGTTGGAGTTCGATTTGCCTTTAAAGTTCCTTCTCTGTCCCAGCGTTGCAATGTCTTAACAGACACACCTAACAGTTCAGCAAAATCTTTTGGCTTATAATTTGTGATATTTGATGTATTCATAATAATTTACTCCTTTGAGTATATTTAAACACATTTAATCATATTTGACAATATATTCAATTACTTATTTTTTCCTCCTGCTTTTCTCAGTTCTTTTCTATGTATGTATTATATAATCATATTCATTCAAATCCAAACAAAAAAGATGCCCGCTGTGGATTCTCTTCCACAGTTAGCATCTTTTATTTTTCTTATCTTATACTCGCTTTTGCGATTTTATCACCTTCGTCTACCGAATTCCACGCATGGACAGACCGATCCGTTTTTTGTTCAGATCCACGCTGATGACTTTTACATCCACAACATCTCCTACGCTGACAACTTCCAGCGGATGTTTGATATATTTGTCACTGATCTGGGAAATGTGTACCAGACCATCCTGGTGTACGCCGATATCTACAAATGCACCAAAATCGATCACGTTTCTTACAGTTCCTTTTAAGATCATACCTTCTTTCAGATCTTTCATATCCAGTACATCGGAGCGAAGGATCGGTTTTGGCATATCTTCACGGGGGTCACGTCCCGGACGGCCGAGTTCTTTGATGATATCATGAAGGGTGATCTCGCCGATTCCCAGTTCTTCTGCCAGTTTCTTATAATCTTTGATATAGATGGCAGTCGGTCCGTCACTGAAGTACTGTTCTTTCGTAAATCCCTGTTTTGCAAAGAGTTTTTCCACTGCTTCGTAGCTCTCCGGATGTACACTGGTCGCATCCAGTGGATTCTTTCCGCCCTGGATACGCATGAAACCGGCACACTGTTCAAAGGCTTTCGGTCCCAGTTTGGCTACTTTTAACAGTTCTCTTCGGTCTGTGAAACGACCGTTTTCCTCACGGTAGGCCACAATATTTTTTGCAATCGCTTTGCTGATACCGGAAATGTACTCTAACAAAGATGCAGAAGCGGTATTCAGATCCACACCGACTTTATTTACACAGTCTTCTACCACACCATTCAGTGCCTCGCCCAGTTTCTTCTGGTTCATATCGTGCTGATACTGTCCGACACCGATGGCTTTCGGGTCGATCTTTACCAGTTCTGCCAGCGGATCCTGCAGACGTCTGGCGATGGAAGCGGCACTTCTTTGTCCCACATCGAAGTTCGGGAACTCTTCGGTCGCCAGTTTACTTGCAGAATATACAGATGCTCCTGCCTCGTTGGTGATCACATACTGTACCTTTGTCGGTACTTCTTTTAACATATCCACGATCACCTGCTCAGATTCCCGGCATGCAGTACCATTTCCTACAGAGATCAGATCGATATGATACTTTTCAATCATTTTTTTAACTGTTTCTTTTGCTGCTTTGATCTTGGCTTCTGTGGTCGGTGCAGTCGGATATACAACGGTTGTATCGAGCACTTTACCGGTCTCGTCAACAACTGCCAGCTTACAGCCGGTGCGGAATGCCGGATCCCATCCGAGAACAACTTTTCCCACGATTGGAGGCTGCATCAGCAGCTGTTCGAGGTTCTTTCCGAACACTTTAATCGAACCGTCCTCGGCTTTCTCTGTCAGATCATTTCGAATCTCCCGCTCGATGGCCGGTGCGATCAGACGTTTATAGCTGTCCTCCACAACCGCTTCCAGAATCGGGGTGGTATTCGGATTGTCGGTGCGGATCACCTGACGTTTTAACCAGGAGAGTATCTCTTCTTCCGGTGCATTGATCTTGACAGTCAGAATCTTTTCTTTTTCCCCACGGTTCAGTGCCAGTACACGGTGTCCTGCCAGTTTGGAAATCGGTTCCTCAAAATCATAATACATTTCATATACAGATTTCTCGTTTTCTTTCTTGGCACTGGATACGACAGAACCTGATTTTACTGTCATGTTACGGATCCGGATACGGTAGTCTGCTTCATCGGCAACAGACTCTGCCAGAATGTCCGATGCTCCTGCAATCGCTTCTTTTACATTTTTTACTTCTTTTTCTTCAGATACATAGCTTTCCGCTTCTTCTTCGATGGACTTGTCTGTCATCTGAAGCAGGATCAGATTGGCCAGAGGTTCCAGCCCTTTCTCTTTGGCGATCGTTGCTCTGGTTCTTCTCTTCGGACGGTACGGGCGGTACAGATCTTCTACAACTACCAGAGTCTGTGCCTCCAGAATCGATTTTTTCAGTTCTTCCGTCAGTTTTCCCTGTTCTTCGATGCTTGAGAGTACCTGTTTTTTCTTATCTTCCAGGTTTCTCAGATACAGCAGTCTTTCATGCAGGTTACGCAGTATCTCATCGTTCAGGGAACCGGTTGCTTCTTTTCTATATCGTGAAATAAAAGGAATGGTATTTCCCTCGTCTATCAGTTTGACAGCGGCTTCTATCTGCCACTTTTCTACCTGTAATTCCTGTGTTAATGCCTGAATAATATCCATGTATAGTCTCCTTTTGTAACTGTCTTTGCTTCACAGTTACGTTTTCTTTCATTGTGTCCTGTACTACCTTACCAAAAGGCAGGTTTCTTTGTCAATGCTGATTTTTATTCTGATTTTCCTTCTTTCGACTCCGGAACTTCTGTGGTATACTGGAAGATAACTGAAAAATCGAAACAAATTTGTTTTTCCATTATATTACAATACTATCGATTCTAAAACAGGAGGATTATCATTATGTACAACGATCAACAGCCAAATCCCGGCTCCTGGCAGGAGGAGGAACAACGAATGACTCTGCCGCCAAAGCGTGGGAACGGATTCAGTACCGCATCCATGACCGCCGGAACGCTTTCCCTGTTCTTTCTGGTCAGCGGACTTTCTTTCCCGGTAGGCGCACTCGGCATTTTATTCGCCCTGCTCTCCCGCAAAGGGGATAAGATGGATCCGCAGGCAAAACTGGGATGTATCCTTTCCATCATCGGCCTTTGCCTTGGCATCGCCATCTTTATTTACGCCGCAGTCACCGTCTATCAGAATTTCCCGGAACTCATTCAGCAGTATCAGCAGCTTTATGAGATGTACCAGGGCGGTATGTGATTGTTTATGGAGGGTATTTAACTTATGAATATTTCATCAAAGGAACTGAAAAAAATGACCCGAAACCAGCTTTCGGGAAAATACGGAACATTTATCGGGATCAATGTGCTCTATATCCTGATCACACTGGTCGCTTCTAATCTGATGGACCTGGTGCTTGGAACCTCATCCATCCTGAACCCGCTGACTGCTACTTCAGCCACCGTAGAAACTCTTGGCATCAGCCATACTGTGGTTTATTATCTGTCGACCTTTATTCTCTCGCTGATCCTGTCGGTATTGGATATCGGTCTGTTAAAGACCGCTCTTGATACCGCCAGAGGCTATGACATCCGCTTTCAAGATCTTTTCTTCGGTTTCAAACACCATCCGGACCGTGCGATCCTGGCGCAGGGTGTGATCCTTCTTCTGACCTACCTGTGTATCCTCCCGGGAGGCACACTTTGCATCTGCGGCTACCGTCAGAAGTCCGTAACTCTTCTCCTTGCCGGCGCCGCTGTCCTGTGCGTGGGGCTTGTGATCTACCTGATCTTCTCCCTGATGTTCAGTCAGACCATGTTCTTCCTGACAGACTACATCGACATCGAAGCCATACAGGCACTCAAAGAAAGTGTGCGGATCATGAGAGGAAAGAAGGGAAAACTCTTTTATCTACAGCTTAGCTTCATCGGAATCTACCTGCTGGGCGCGATCGCATGCGGGATCGGACTTTTGTGGGTGATCCCTTATATGCAGGTTACGATGGCAAACTTCTACCGGAAGATCACCGGGGAGGTATAATCGTTCCCCGGACGCAAGAAAGCGGGTATCCATTACCTCTAAGTAAAAAAATCGCATGTTTTTTACATTCTATTCTCTCTTCTGATTTTCCCAAAATATACTACCAAAAACAGCAACTTTCACCACATTAGTTCCTGCCAAAACCAGTGGCGAGCCCCGGAGGGATCCAGGGTGAGACAACACTTTGTGGGCGCTTAGGGCAAGCTTTGAAATCCGACACTTACGGAGACTTTCGCTTGGGTCAGCTGACCCAAGTGAACATAATCGTAGTTAGTGGCTAGTTCAAAGTTGCCCTGCCCACGTTGTCTCACCCTGGATCCCTCCGGGGCTCGTCACGTCCTCTTTAGCAACAAACCTATATCAAACTAATTATTTTACGCCTCAGCCAGCCCAAACGCATCATGCACCGCATTCATCGCCCGAACCGCATCCTCACTGTTCACCAGCACCGTGATCCGGATCTCGGAGGTCGCGATCATATTGATATTCACGTTCTCATTATACAGGCACTCAAACATCTTCGCAGCCACACCCGGGTTGGACATCATTCCCGCACCTACGATTGACAACTTTGCAACCTCACAGTTATAGTCCACTCTCTCAAACCCAAGCACTTCCTGATACTCTTCGAGCAGTTCAATCGCCTCTTTCAGATTATCATGGGCAACCGTAAAGGAAATATCCTTCGTTCCCTCACGTCCCACAGACTGGATGATAATATCCACATTAATATTCTTCTTTGCCAGTGTATTAAATAATTTAAACGCACTACCCGGTGCATCCTTGATTCCGATTACGGAGATACGGTCTGCATCTTTGTCCAGGGCAACGCCGCTGATCAACATTCTTTCCATTTTCTTTACAACCTCCTTGACAACAGTACCTTCAGATTCATTCAGACTGGAACGTACCACCAGCGGTACGCCGTATTTTTTCGCCATCTCCACCGATCGGTTATGTAACACACCTGCTCCGAGAGTCGCCAGATCCAGCATCTCATCATAGGTGATCGCATTTAACTTTCTCGCTGTCGGCACCAGTCTCGGGTCAGCGGTGTAGACACCATCTACGTCCGTAAAGATCTCGCAGGCATCCGCATGAAGCGCTGCTGCCAGAGCTACTGCCGTCGTGTCGGAACCACCCCTTCCAAGGGTTGTGTAATCGTTGTACTTGTTGATCCCCTGGAAACCTGTGACGATCACGATCTTACGGTCATCAAGCTCCCGGCGGATCCGCTCGGTATCGATCTTTTTAAGTCTTGCATTGCTGTAATTGCTTGTCGTGTGCATGGCTACCTGGAATGCATTCAGGGAAATGGCACGTACACCCAGTGCATCCATCGCCATGGCCATCAGAGACACCGACATCTGTTCCCCGATGGTAAACAGCATGTCCATCTCTCTCTTAGATGGATTTGGATTAATTTCTTTTGCTTTGGCAATCAGCTCGTCCGTGTATTTTCCCATGGCAGATAAAACCACTACCACATCGTTTCCGTTCTGATAATCACGGATGCATCGCTTTGCCACATTGAAAATGCGTTCTTTGTCCGCCACCGAAGTGCCGCCGAACTTTTTCACGATTAACATGTTTCTCCTCCTGTGTTTCTACGCAAACAGAAGCGGATCAGCCTGCTGTGGCGTAATCCGCTTCCTGCCTCTGCTGTATTTCCATTCGTGATACCCCCGTTTTCAGGCGCTCTCACATGGATATGCACTAAATGATAAACCCTTTTTTTCCATGCGTCAACCGCTTCCACAATGATTGTTTTCAAAGTTTTTATCCATTCTTTCCTGCACGGTCACATGTTTTTTCCACACGAATTTTCCCTGAAATCTTTGACTCGTTGTCCGCGTAAAAAATGACATGCCCGCAGTCCTTTTTCAGAACTGCACAGACATGTCATTTTCTCATTTTTCTTTCTTAGAAGCGAACCCGGATCATGCCGATAATGTTATCGAACTGTGCTGCTTTCGCTCTGTATTCTTCCTCTTTCATCTTAGAGGTAATAAATCCAAATTCTTTACCAACCTCTGCGACAACCTTCGCATCGATGGTTCCGAACACTTCTTCCACTTTTGCAAGGCTCTCTGTGTAGCTGCCTTTCATGCGGACGAAGAATCTGCTCTCTACCTGACTGACATCGATCATTTCCAGTTTCTCGCTGCTCCATCCCGTCATGATAAAACGGTTCAGGTGTTTGACTGCATCTACCACATCAGCTACAACCGCGCTGGCTGTCGGCAGTTTTCCTGCGCCGCTTCCGTAGAACATCGCATCCCCCAGCATATTGCCATGGATCACGATCGCATTAAATACATCATTGACGCTGAACAGCGGGCTGTCACCGTTGATCATAACCGGGCATACCATCGCATAGTACTTGTCCCCGATCCGCTTGCTGCTGGCCAGAAGCTTGATGGTTGCGCCAAATGCCTTTGCATAACGGATATCCGCGGAAGTGATCTTCGTGATTCCCTCGGTATAGATCTCCTCAAAATCCACATGATGACCGTATGCCAGAGAAGAAAGAATCGCGATCTTTCTGCAGGCATCCCAGCCCTCGATATCAGCTGCCGGGTTGCGCTCCGCATAGCCGAGTTCCTGTGCATTCTTCAGCACATCCTCAAACTCGGAACCATCGCTTGTCATCTTGCTTAAAATATAGTTTGTTGTTCCGTTTAAGATACCGCTGATCTCGTCGACCTCATCTGCGGTCAGAGAACAGTTCAGCGGCCGGATGATCGGAATACCGCCACCGCAGCTTGCTTCAAATAAGAAGTTGCAGTTTTTCTCCTTTGCGATCCGGATCAGTTCCACACCGTGTTTCGCAACCAGTTCTTTATTGGAAGTACATACGGATTTGCCGCTCTCCAGCGCTCTCTTAACGAATGTATACGCCGGATTGGTTCCGCCCATTACTTCCACTACGATCTTGATCTCCGGATCGTTGGCGATCACTTCGTAATCATGAACAATCTTTTCCTGTACCGGATCTCCCGGGAAATCTCTCAGGTCAAGTACATACTTGATGTTGATCTCTTCTCCTGCTTTTTTATTGATGCTTTCCTGGTTCCGGTTGATCACTTCCACCACACCGGATCCCACTGTGCCGTAGCCTAATACTGCAATCTGTATCATCTGTTTTTACTCCCTGCCTAATATTTTCAAATAATGTACACCTGTCTGCTGTTCCATCTGGCCGATCATATCTTCCGCGTCTCCGGCTTCCGGCAAAATCTCCACACTCAGCGTCAGCGTTGCGATTCCGTTAATTGGAATACTCTGATGAATGGTCAGGATATTTCCTCGAAATTCAGCAACGGTGCGCAGAATATCCGAAAGTATCCCCGGTTTATCATCCATCTGCAAAATAAAGGTAACTGTTCTTCCTTTTGCCTGATCATGAAAAGGAAAAATATCGTCTTTGTATTTGTAAAAAGAACTGCGGCTGATGCCTACCTGCTCGGTTGCCTCCTGCACCGTGGTTGCCCGCTCGGAATCCAGAATCCTCTTGGCTTCAACCACTTTTAAGAGTACCTCCGGCACTGCTTTCTCTCTTACCACATAATATTTTGTCTTTTTTTCCATGTCTTCTCTTTCTTTCCTGTGGCTCTGCATGTTCGTATCAGAAACACATTTGTAGTCACCCAAAAGATATTACCATACATTGTCATCCGGTGCAAGAATTTTTTCACAAATGAAACAAAACATCTTTAGCAAGTCTGAATCGTATAAAATGTTACAGGCTCCGACCGCCACCACCGTGTGAGGTGCCACTGCCGGAAGTATGTACGGAACTCTGTCCGCCGCCACCTCCGCCACCTCCGGACGGTGGTTCCCGCGGGATTCTCCGCTGTGTAATGCTTCGATGGCGGAACTGATCATCCCTTCTCGTAAAATGCACCTTTGCCCGGCTCTCATACGGATACCGATACGTTTTTCTTTTTAACCGGTAAGATCCCAGAACAGCCGCTGCAAATCCTCCACCGCACAAAAGTGCGATCACAGCCGCTCCGATTGCTTCATAGACCGTAATACTGCGGTATCTTGATATCTTTCCCGTCTCAGTATCATAATTATACTGATCCGAAGGAATGCCGTCTTCCAGATAGCTCTCTGTCTCATTCAGCATCTCCAGAATACCATCTGCATAATTCTTTGCTTTCAGACTATCGTATCCGGCATCGATCACCACATCAATTCTCTCATCCGTCAGATACCGGATCATCTTTCCCGCCGTGGAGATCCACACCGAACCGTTGTCCAGGTCGATCAGATACAGGGCTCCGTCCTCCGCATATCCGTTATAGTCATAGTAATCATCCGCATACTCCTCGGAGGTCTTGCCTTCCGCATCTTCTGTCGTCACTACCACAAAATCCATGTTCCAGTCTGTCGTAAGTTCCACGATCCGATCGGTAAGTTCCTGTTCTTCCTCCTGTGAAAAAAGTCCTGCCTGATCGTCTACCGTGGTTTTATCCGCCCACACAGCCACCGGGACCAGCAACAACAGCAGAAGCATCAACAGAAGGTATCCCGTCTTTTTTCTCATTCTCATAACAACAATCCTCCTGCCAGTCCCAAAAGGAATACCACACCGGTGATCAATGTCGATACCAGACTCAGTTTCTTATAATCCACCGGAAGTTCTCCACACACCTTGCCGTTTTGTCCGTTAATGGTATAATAATAGATTTTTCCGTTTTTGCCCTTGTAGGTCATCACCCACACAGGAACCAGAGCATAACGCCACCGCTCCTGTCGGTTGCCCACCTGCTGATGAACCGGTCGTACCGTCGTGTAACCGCGCATATCATTTTCGAGTACTCTTTTTGCATATTGTTCCGTATCCCGTGCGATCTCCGCTCCGAACGCTTCTTTTTCAAGATCCCGGCGCTCCGCCTGAAAACCGGAGAGATAACCCATAGAAAATTGTTTTGCCGCCTTCCGGTCATACGGCTGCACACCTTCTACTAACTTCCGATTGGCTTTTTGCAGGGCGATCTTCGGCATATCGTCAAATTCCACATTTCCTTCCCGGTACACCCGGTAGAACTGTGTTTCCGTATATTCCGTATCACCGGTCCTCCAGGTGCGGACTTTGGTGGCTTCCGCCTCCATTGCGGCATCTCCCCGCCAGTCCACCATCCAGTATGGAAAGTACACACCGCTCATTTTTTCAATCTGTTTTGCGCTGAAGAATCCACGGGGAACAAATTTCTTCTTTTTCATATTCTGTAAAAAGATTTCCTCCGCTTTTTTCCGGTCTATCGCAAAGGGAATGATCTCCTGGGGCAGATACTCTCCGGAAACTCTTTCCGATAATACCACCGGGCTCTGACAATAATAACATTCTGTGGCCGCTGTTGTCGGATCTGTCACAATCTCGGCTCCACAGTTCGGGCACACATACACTGCCGCTTCTTCCTGTTCCTGCCCTTTTGCAGAATCAGCCGCCTCAGATTCCTGAGACGGCTGTTTTCCTTTCTGCATCGTATCGATCTGTTCCTGAGAAAACTCAGAATTACAATAAGGACAGGAGTAGTTTTGAGTATTTGGATCAAATACCAGTTCGCCCCCGCAATTGGGGCATTTGAAACTGACTACCTCCATGATTTTCTCCTCATCTTTCTGTACGGATATACTTTCTTTATCTTTTCTGCATCTCTTCCTGCAAAAGTCTTATGGTCTTGATTTTCCACATTCACTGCAGAACTTTCCTGTATTCTTCTGTCCGCAGCTGCAGATCCATGCTCCGGTCTGGCGGGGACGTCCACACTCACTGCAGAACTTTCCTGTGTTCTTCTGTCCACAGCTGCAGATCCAGATATCCGGCTCATTCTGTGCATGATGTGCTGTCGCTGCCTCCTGCTGCATCTGCTGGTTCCGGATCATCTGCTGCTGATTGGCTGCTGACATGGAAGCTGCCATATTGCCGCCCATCTGTGCGCCCATCTGCATTCCCATGAAGCCCATGGTACTGCCGTTTGCATTGCTTCCTGCGGCTTCCATTCCTCTTGCAAAAGCTCCCTGCATATAACCTTCCCGAATGGACGGATCTTGGAGCATAGCTCCCTGATTTCTCATATTCAGAAGTTCCTGAGATTTGTCATCATAGGACAGGCTCGCGATAGCTACCGCCTGGATCTCCATACCTCTGGTCTGTTTCCAGTCTTCATCCAGTGTTTCCGCCATATATTTTGACAGTTCCCGGCTCTTTGACTGCACATAGGAGATCCGCATACCATCTGCTGACATCTGATTGATGGAAGACTGCAGTGCATCCAGAAATTCATACAGATACTGTTCGTTGATATCTGTGATCTCTACCTGATCTTTATTTTTCGGAATGGCTTCCACATAGAACTTGATCGGATCCGTGATTCGGATCGAATAAGTTCCGTGGGCTCTCAAAAATAATTCTGCATTATAAAAATTATCAAAATAGCTGATGGGGTTTCTGGTTCCGAAACGAATTCCTTTAATCTCCTGCAGATTCAGATACAGCACTTTCTGTGAAGTGGGTGCTGTACCGCCAAAACGAAACCGGTCAAAAGAATTCTTCACCACATCGTCCAGGCTTCCACTGAACATGGATGGCATAGAAGAATTATCCACGGTAAAATATCCCGGTTCCGCACTGTAATCCACGATCCGTCCGCCGTCTAACAGCATCATGAACTGTCCCTCATATACATGAATCACTGATCCGTTAGAGATGCTGTCTTTTCCACCCTTTCGGTTCGCTCCTTTTCCGGTGCGGATACCTGCAGTCAGTACTGTCTGATCTCCCATATTTTCCGGCTCTATGACTTCCAGCCACTGATCAGCGAGTGTTCCGCCAATCGTCTGTCTGATAGCTCTGATAATACCCATACGCCATTCTCCTTTTTTGTGTACTCCCATCTTTCCGTTTTCTCAACAGTCATGGAAAGTGGAATCGTTATTCCATTTCTTCGGTTGCGTTCTCCGGCTGTTTTCCGCCAAGGGCAATCCACTTGAGATAGCCGTTGATAAACGGATCCAGATTACCATCCAGAATGCTGTCCACATTACCACTCTCCACGCCGGTTCTGTGATCTTTCACCATCGTATACGGCTGCAATACATAAGAACGAATCTGATTTCCCCAGCCAATCTCTGTCACTTCGCCACGGATGCCGGAGAGTTTTTCCATATTTTCCTGCTGTTTTAACAGATATAGTTTGGCTTTCAGCATCTGCATAGCCTTGTCTTTATTCTGAAACTGAGAACGTTCATTCTGACACTGTACCACGATTCCGGTTGGAATATGTGTAATACGGATGGCAGAAGAGGTCTTGTTGATATGCTGACCACCGGCACCGCTGGATCGATACGTATCGATACGCAGATCATCTTCCTTAATATCCACATCCAGATCTTCATCAATATCCGGCATAACATCGCAGGATACAAACGAAGTCTGTCTCTTTCCTGCCGCATTAAACGGTGAGATGCGTACCAGACGATGTACCCCTTTTTCTGATTTCAGGTAGCCATAGGCATTTTCTCCGTGTACCTCAAATGTTACAGATTTGATGCCTGCCTCATCGCCGTCCAGATAATCCAGAACTTCCAGGGTAAATCCTTTTTTTTCCGCCCATCTGGTGTACATACGGTAGAGCATTCCTGCCCAGTCACAGGACTCGGTTCCGCCGGCTCCGGCATTCAGCTTGATGATGGCATCTTTTTTATCGTATTCTCCGGATAACAGGGTTTTCATACGAATATTTTCAAAATCTGCCTCAAACTGATCCAGAATCTCCTGAATCTCCGGGATGACCGAAGCATCGTCTTCTTCATATCCCATCTCGATCAGAGTCTCCATATCGTCTCTCTGGCTTTCCAGATTTTCATAGATCTCCTTATCATCTTTCAGGCTTTTGAGTTCTTTCATCATTTCCTGGGAGCGTTCCGGATTATCCCAGAAATCCGGCTCTTCCATCTTTCTTTCCAGCTCTTCAATCCGCTTTTCCTTATTGGCCAGGTCAAGGGAATCCCTCACTTCCACTAAAGGTTTCGCATAGGAATTCAATATTGCTTTAAACTGATCTAATTCTACCAAAGGGGGCACCCTCTTTCTTCATACAATTTTTATATTCAGCAGCCGTTTTTCCTCTGCCGTATCGGTTCTGCACGCTTCCTTCTATACAGGCTTACGTCCACAGCACTGTTTGTATTTCTTACCGCTTCCGCATGGACACGGATCATTCGGGTATACTTTCTGCTGGGCACGGCGAACCGGACCTTTGGCTTCTTCATCTTTGTTGGTTCCGGTTACTTCCGCTACCTGCTCACGTTCTACTTTCTGCTCGATTCTAACATGATACAGCAGGCGAACAGTATCCTGCTGGATGCCTGCGATCATCTCGTCAAACATCTCGAATGCACTCATCTTGTACTCAACCTTCGGATCCCTCTGTCCGTAAGCCTGCAGGCCGATACCCTGACGCAACTGTTCCATATCATCGATATGATCCATCCATTTTCTGTCAATGACCTTCAGAAGTACCACACGTTCCAGTTCACGGATCTGCTCCGGCTCTGCAAACTCAGCTTCTTTTACTTCGTACAGTTTAATAGCTTCTTCTTTCAGGTTCTGTTTTAACTGATTCTTACGGATCCCTTTGACATCCTCTTTGGTGATTGTCTTCACCGGAATGATCGGCTGCAGAATCGTATTCAGTTCAATCAGATCCCATTCATCAGAATCCACCTCGTCACTGATACACATATCTACCGTATTTTCCACGGTATCGGTGATCATCTTACAGATTGCATCACGCATATTGTCTCCGTCGAGTACGCGACGTCTCTCTTTATAAATGATCTCTCTCTGTTCGTTGTTTACCTGGTCATACTCAAGCAGATTTTTACGGATACCGTAGTTATTACTTTCAATCTTCCTCTGTGCTTTCTCAATAGCGCTGGAAAGCATCTTATGCTCGATCTGTTCGTTTTCCGCAACACCGAGACTGCTGAATACGGACATCAGTTTTTCAGAACCGAACAGACGCATCAGATCATCTTCCAGTGAAATATAGAAGCGGGATTCTCCCGGATCTCCCTGACGACCGGAACGGCCACGCAACTGATTATCGATACGGCGGGACTCATGACGCTCCGTACCGATAATCTTCAGACCACCGGCTGCTCTCGCTTCCTCGTCCAGTTTGATATCGGTACCACGACCTGCCATATTGGTCGCGATGGTAACTGCACCTGCCACACCGGCCTGTGCAACGATCTCAGCTTCCAGCTCATGGAACTTCGCATTCAGTACCTGATGTGCGATTCCCTCTCTCCGAAGCATGTTGCTCAGCAGTTCGGAGGTCTCGATCGTGATCGTACCTACCAGTACCGGCTGATTCTTCGCATGTGCTTTTTTGATCTCTTCCACGACCGCACGGAATTTTTCTTTCTTGGTCATATATACCGCGTCATCCAGGTCGACACGCTGAACCGGACGGTTTGTCGGAATCTCGATAACGTCCATACCATAGATCTCACGGAACTCCTGTTCCTCTGTCAGAGCCGTACCGGTCATACCTGCTTTTTTCGCATATTTGTTAAAGAAGTTCTGGAATGTAATGGTGGCCAGTGTTTTGCTCTCACGGCGTACCTTTACATGCTCTTTCGCCTCAATCGCCTGATGCAGACCGTCGGAATATCTTCTTCCCGGCATGATACGTCCGGTAAATTCATCAACGATCAGTACCTGATCGTCCTTTACGACATAATCCTGGTCACGGAACATCAGGTTATGGGCACGCAGTGCAAGGATTATATTGTGCTGGATCTCCAGATTCTCCGGATCTGCCAGGTTTTCAATATGGAAGAACTTCTCTACTTTCTTCACACCTTCCTCGGTCAGGTTTACTACTTTATCTTTTTCATTGACGATAAAATCACCGGTCTCGATAATTTCCTCGCCCATGATAGCTGTCATCTTGGTCATCTCACCACTGGCTTCACCACGCTGCAGCTGTCTTGCCAGAATATCACAGACTTCATACAGCTTGGTGGACTTTCCGCTCTGTCCGGAAATGATCAGAGGCGTTCTCGCCTCATCGATCAATACAGAGTCAACCTCATCGATGATTGCATAATGCAACTCTCTTTGTACCAGCTGCTCTTTATAAATAACCATGTTGTCTCGCAGATAGTCAAAACCATCCTCATTATTGGTAACATACGTAATATCACATGCATACTGTTCCCGTCTCTCGTCATTTTTCATAGAGTTCAGGATCACACCGACTTTCAGTCCCAGAAACTCATGGACTTTACCCATCCACTCCGCATCTCGTTTGGCCAGGTAATCGTTGACGGTTACGATATGCACGCCTTTACCTTCCAGCGCGTTCAGATAAGCCGGACAGGTAGAAACCAAAGTCTTACCTTCACCTGTTCTCATCTCCGCGATACGTCCCTGATGCAGAATAATACCACCGATCAGCTGTACCCGGTAATGCTCCATATTCAGCACACGCTTGGAAGCCTCACGCACCGTAGCGAATGCCTCCGGAAGCAGATCATCCAGCGTCTCTCCCTCTGCCAGTCTCTCCTTGAACTTTCTGGTCTGATCCTTCAGCTCCTCGTCCGTCATCGCCTGCATAGTCGGCCGCAGCTCCTCAATCTTATCCACCAATGGCATAATTCTTTTCAACTCTCTGGAACTGTGCGTTCCAAAGATCTTTTCAGATAATTTCATCAATCTACTCCTATAAAATACAATTTATTTTTTTGGTAACTGTTCAACACCTTCACAGTTACATTTCTTGTTACTATTTTCACTCTCCATAAAATTTCCCGGTGCATCCACCCTGGCCTCTTTCCAGTCTAATGCACCATGCTATATTCTAACACTTTACCGAAGAATGCACAAGTAAATTGTGCATCCTCACCCCGCATCCCTCACTCACATATCCCCTGTGGGCAAATTTCCCAAATATCTCCCAAATATCGCACCTATTCCACTTACCTTCCCTTTCCGGGTCAGTTTTTTCCACCGTCAGCCCGTGGGAGTTGGATCGTGGGGCAGAGGCATTTTGCGGACGCTTAGGGTAAGCTTTGAACTGTCCGCTGCCTCCGCCCCACGATCCAACTCCCACGGGCGTCCGTCTTAACCCAACCCAAAAAGAGAGAGAGCCACCACCCAGTGACTCTCTCCCGTTTACGCTCTCAACAATTTTAACACTCCGGCTCAATCAACCCGTAAGTGTTCCCCTTTCTCTTATAAACCACATTCACCTCATCTGTCTCCGCATTCCGGAACACATAAAAATTATGTCCCAGCAATTCCATCTGCACGCATGCATCTTCCGGATACATCGGTTTAATACCAAACTTCTTGGTACGAATGATATTAACCTCTTCGTCCTCCAGGAACTCATCCTCCACAAACTCTTTCTGGAAGTTTCCTCCTGCCTGCTGCTGATTAACAATCTTGGTTTTATATTTGCGAAGCTGACGCTCAATAACTTCTTCCACCAGATCAATGGATACGTACATATCACTGCTCACCTGTTCGGAACGAATGATGTTTCCTTTTACCGGAATAGTAACTTCAATCTTCTGTCTGTCTTTTTCCACACTCAAGGTTACATGAATCTCTGTCTCCGGAGTAAAATACCGTTCCAGCTTGCCAAGCTTTTCCTGTACGGCTGATTTCAGTCCCTCTGTAATGTCAATATTTCTTCCAATGATAATAAATTTCATGCTGTCCAACCCCTTCGCACTTTATTTTACAAGTAACTGTTTCTGCTTTCACAGTTACGGAGTCAGAATCGATAAATACCACGGTCAGCGATCCTTTCCGGCTCCCTTGTAAGTGTTTTTATTATACCAATAATGCTTGAATTTTGCAACTATTTCGTGAAAATTCATATTTTTTACACATCTTTTTCTGTCAAATCCGGGGGCAATTTTCCAACTGTTCAGAATCTGTTATTTTTCGAAATAATTTTCACTCTTCTGACAAATATCCAGTACATCCTCCCACTTCATACTGCCACCGAAAAGATCCAGTGCGCTTCCCACTGTTACGTCCACACGATTTTTTCCCGCCATACGCAACGTCTCCAGATCCTGAAAACTGCCTACGCCGCCTGCATAGGTCACCGGGAGCTGATGATTCTTTGCCAGGAGCTTCACCAACTCCACTTCTATCCCGGAAGCCTTTCCCTCCACATCCACCGCATGAACCAGAAATTCATCACAGTGGGAAGAAAATTCTTCAATCGTCTGTTCCGATACGGGTACCTGCGTAAATTTCTGCCAGCGGTCTGTCACGATATAATATTGTCCGTCTTTTTTCCGACAGCTCAGATCCAGAACCAGATGTTTCCTTCCTACTGCACGCTCCAGTTTTTCCAGATTCTCCCAGTTGATCACTCCATTCTTAAATACATAAGAAGTAACGATCACATGACTGGCACCGGCATCCAGAAAGCTCTCTGCATTGTCCTCCCGGATCCCGCCACCGATCTGCATCCCACCCGGATAGGCTTTCAATGCTTCTACCGCCTGCTGTCTTGTGGCTTCATAATATGGAGAAGTTGCAGGATTTAACAGAATAATATGCCCTCCCCGAATCCCCCGGGACTGATAGAGCCGTGCAAAAAAGGGAGCATCCTGCTCAGCTACATAGTTTTCCTGAGCCTGATCTCCCTGATCCTGCAGGCTGCCGCCTACAATCTGTTTTACTTTTCCGTTGTGAATATCGATACATGGACGAAATCTCATAATCTTCCCCTCTCTTCTCCTGTTCTCTTTGTATGCTGTCACGTTGTAACGTGGTAAATTTCTATTATCATATCATGTTTCCATATACACGGCAACATGTCATCTCAACATCTCATCTTAAAATGTTATCGTTACTATTCACTCCGTTCTCAGTAACACGCTTCGCGATGCACAGAATTTATGCTGATCGCATAAATTCGCGCGG
>OLNH01000798.1_pt1 | contig 22327 bp, 24 predicted proteins | sample 1643101 | NCBI WGS metagenome assembly OLNH01 (sample SAMEA3136758, study PRJEB25190) | human gut metagenome | biome: human gut; feature: human-associated habitat; material: faeces | place: Austria | collected 2013
AAAATGTATTTGCTAATCCAAATGTAACTCAAGAAGAAGTTGATAATGCAAAAGATGTTCTTATAAAAGCAATTGCCCAATTACAAACAGTAACAACTGATAACACAGTAAAAACACAAATAAGTAAAGGGGATACTGCAAGTGTAAAAACGGGAGACAATGGTTTAGTTGCAATGTTCGCTGGATTAGCATTATTAAGTGTAGCTGGATATGCAGTATTGAAAAGAAAAGAAAAACAATAAGAATTAAATAATTGGGTGTTTTCTTAGATAAAAGAAAGCATCCTTTTTATGTATCTTGAAGTTTTAATATTTAATTTTAGCAGAACTTTTTGATTATCAATTTAGTATTTTATTATTGTAAATAGACATGTTAAAATAATGATATCAAAGGTGATAAGGAGGGATAAATTTTGCAATTTAATCGAAAAATTTTTTTGTCAATCGTAACTTTACTTACTATAATTGTATTTATTATTGCTTATTTATTTTATGTTATGCCAATAAATGGTCATAGGGTATTTGGTGTTACATATATGACGATGAATAATCCTTTTTATGAAATAATTAATAATGAATTGAAAAAAAATATTGCGAAAAATGGTGATCGATTAATTACACTAGATCCTCAATTAGATATTGATAAGCAAAATAAACAGATTTATTCATTTATTGAACAAAAAGTAGATGGAATATTTATTAATCCAATTGATGCTAAAAAAAATGAACCAGCATTGAAAGCTGCTAAAAAAGCGCATATTCCAATTATTACAGTCGATGCACCGGTTACAAATAAAGATTTGGTCAATTGTACGGTAGTTTCAGATAATTATAATGCTGGTGTACAATGTGCAAAAGATATGATGAGTAAATTGAAAAGTGCTAATATAGTATTACTAAAGCATACAACGGCTTTATCTGCCAAACAAAGAATTGAAGGTTTTTTAGATACAATTAATGCTCATTCAGAATATAAAATTATTAATCAAGGAGAATGTAAGGGACAATTAGAAAAAGCAATGCCGGTTATGCAAAGAATTTTAAAAGAAACACCAGAGGTTGATGTTGTAATGGCATTAAATGATCCTAGTGCCTTAGGAGCATTGGCAGCATTGGAATCAATGGGATATGAAGATGTGATGGTATATGGAGTTGACGGAACTCCTGATATTAAATCATTAATCGAAGAAAGTCCGATGGTAGCTGGAACAGTAGCACAATCACCAATTTCAATAGGTAAAATAGCTGCAAAAAATATGTATGATTTATTATCAGGTAAAGAGATTGGTTCAAATATTGTTATACCAGTAGAAATTATTACTAAAGAGAACATTGCACAGTTTAATAAAACGGGGTGGCAGTAATGAATAAAAATTATTTTCAGTCTTTATTGTCAGTTAGATATTTAATGATTTTATTGAATTTAATAATTGTTATATTTTATGGATTTGTTTTTTTATTTACAACAAAATATATAATTACAAATCAATTATCAAGAAATTTTTTAGATACTGTTAATAGTATACCAAGAAATCCTCTTTTTGTGCTTTTAGTTTCAATTTTATTATACCTAGTACTTGTTTTTATGATTTATTATCACAATGAAAACAAAATTATAAATAATAAATTTCATATTTTTTATAATGTTTTGGAATTAGTTATTTGCTTTGTTATAATTTATTTGTTGAATATGAGTTATAATGGAATTATTTTATTGGTATTTAGTGACTGTATTTATCATTTTAAAAATGAAAAAACAAAATGGTTTTTATTAGCATTAGTAATAATATATTTAATTTCTAATTATGATATTTTTTCGATGTTTATTTCTATCCCTAATCCTCAGGCTTATTTTGAAGCTTGTGAAGCTTCAATGACAGGTATGTTAATGGTAAGCAAAAATTTGTTAGAGACATTAAATATATTATTATTTGTTGCCTCTACGGTATTATATATTGCTGATCAAATTCAGGAAAATGAAAATATTTCTAAAGAATTAGATATGATTAATCAAGTAAATCAGGAATTACAAAATTATGCAGCTATTACTGAAAAGATTGGTGAAAATAATGAAAGAAAGAGACTTGCACGTGAAATTCATGATACTTTAGGGCATGCACTAACAGGGATTGCGGCTGGAATTGACGCATGTATAGCAATGATTGATATTAATCCTCAAACAACCAAACAGCAACTACAACTTGTTTCAAAAGTTGTTCGCCAAGGAATTAGTGATGTTCGTAATTCCCTAAATAAATTACGTCCAGGTGCTTTAGAAGCCAATAGTTTTAAGGGAGCTATTGAAACAATGATTGATGAATTCACAAATTTGAGTGATTTAGTAATTAATTTACATTATCAAATTGATAAACTTGATTTAGAAAATACTACTGAAGATATATTATTTCGAATAATTCAAGAAAGTATAACTAATGCAATGCGCCATGGAAGAGCAAAATGCATTGATATTGAAATTTTTGAATATGAAAATTTATTGTATTTAAAAATAAAAGATGATGGGATTGGCTGTAAAGAAATTCATTATGGATTTGGTTTAAAGCAAATGCAAGAAAGAGTAGCAATTATTAATGGCGAAGTTATATATGATGGACATGATGGTTTTTTAACAGAAGTTAAAATCCCAATAGGAAGAGGTGAAAGATATGATTAAAGTTGTTATAGCAGATGACCAGGAATTGATAAGAGAATCGTTAAAAATTGTTTTAGGTACCCATGAAGATATTCAAGTTGTTAATATTGCTGCTGATGGATTAGAAGTTTTAGATATTTTAAAAAGGGAATCAGTTGATGTGATTTTAATGGATATTCGTATGCCACGTATGGATGGGGTAGTTTGTACTAAAGCGATTAAAGAACAGTATCCTAATACTAAAATTATTATTTTGACAACTTTTGATGATGATGATTTTGTGTTTAGTGCTTTGAAGTATGGTGCAAGTGGTTATTTGTTGAAAGGTGTGGGCATGGATGAGCTATATCAATCAATTTTAACAGTTTACCGTGGAGGTGGAATGATAAATCCTGATATTGCTACCAAAGTTTTTGGGATGTTTTCTAAAATGTCACAAAATAATTATTCTATTCAAGTTGATGAAACAAATATTGATGAAATTAGTAAACCAGAATGGAAAGTTATACAGCAAGTTGGTTATGGTTTTTCAAATAAAGAAATTGCCCAAAAATTATATTTATCTGAAGGAACAGTTAGAAATTATTTAAGTTCAATTCTTTCTAAATTAAATTTAAGAGATCGTACACAATTAGCGATTTGGGCTGTACAAACTGGGCAAACAACTAAGAGGGTTGATGATGAATAAAAAAATAATTGGTTTATTTATTTTAGCGGTTTGTATAGCTATGGCAATTATTTATCAACCGGAAAAGATTACTATAAAATTGGGTGTTTTTTCTGGTAGTAACTGGGATGTTCCTAGTGGTGAAAGTAATCAAATTGTAGATAATGCAATTAAAATATTTGAAGAAATTCATCCTAATGTTAAGGTAAAATATGAAAGTGGTATTTTAAAAGAAGATTATTCTTCATGGTTAGCAGATAAGATTTTAACTGGTGATACTCCTGATGTTTATATTATTTTAGAAGAAGATTTTAGTTTATTAAGTTCGATAGGAGCATTAAAAAATCTTAATTCATACATACTTAAAGATAAAAATTTCGATGAACAGGAATATTATAAAAGTGTTTTAGAGGCAGGAACGTATAATGGATATCAATATGCATTACCGTATGAGTGTGATCCAACCTTGATGTTTGTAAATAAAACGTTATTACAAAAAGAAGGAATTGAAATACCTAATAATGATTGGACATTAGATGATTTTTATGAAATATGTCAAAAAGTAACTCGTGATAGTAATAATGACGGTATTATTGATCAATATGGTTGCTATGATTATGATTGGTTAGACTCTATATATAGTCATGGAATTCAAATATTTAATGATCAAGGTACAAAATGTGATTTAAGTCAAGACAGTGTAAAAGAATCAATAACATTTGTTCAAAAAATAAATAATTTAAATCAAGGTCATATTGTTAGTAGTGATGAGTTTGATAAAGGTCAGGTAGCCTTTTCACCAATGCCCCTTTCTCAGTATCGAACATATCAGCCATATCCATGGAAAATAAAAAAATATTCACGCTTTGAATGGGATTGTGTAAAAATGCCTACACATGCTAAAAATGTTGAAAACAGTGAAGTTTCAACTTTGCTAATGGGAATTTCTTCACGCAGTAAGCATGACAGTTTAGCGTGGGATTTGCTTAAAACCCTTACATATAATCAACATAGTCAAGCTAAATTAGTTGAATATTCTCAAGGTTTATCACCTTTAAAAACAGTTGTCGAATCAAAGGCAACAATTAATTTATTAAAAGAAGAGTCCGGCGATAGTCAGGTGAGTTTAAATTTACTTAATGAAGTCATGGAAAATACAACAAGTCATGGTAAATTTAAAAAATATGAATCGGCTCTAGATCTTATTAATACAAGAGTAGATCAGATTATTTTAAACAATGATGATTTAGATACTTCATTGACAAAATTACAAAAAGAATTAAATCAATATCTTAAAGAGTAGCACAAGCTACTTTTTTTTATGACAAATGTCATATAAATATATGACAAATATTATAAAAAAAATATGACATGTCACAGATGGAATGTAAACGCTTAGATGTTAGAATAAATGTGTCCTAGAAAGGAAGGGGGAAAAGAAATAATGAAGTATGTAGTTTTAGTAAGTCATGGAGAATTTGCAAATGGTTTAAAAAATGCTTTATCAATGCTTACTGGGAATAAACCCGAAATTATATCAGCAGGATTAAAAGATGGTATGGATGCTGATGCTTTTGCTAAAGAATTATTAGATAAACTAGATGTAATTGATCAAGATGATGAGGTTATTTTACTAGGCGATCTAGTGGGTGGTTCACCATTAACAACAGCAATGGATATATTGAATCAAAAAGGAATGTTAAACAGTGCAATTGTTATTGGTGGAATGAATTTACCTTTAGCACTAACTACTGTGTTGATGAAAGATGCATTTGATAATGATACACTGATAAAACAAATTTTATCAGAAGCTCAAGAAGGTTTAAAACAAGTATGTATAACAACTGATGAAGAAGATGATATTTAAAAGGAGGAAAATAATATGTCAGTTTCATTTATTCGTATTGATGACCGAATGATTCATGGTCAGACTTGTACACGTTGGGCGCGTGAATATCCTTGTGATGGTTTAGTTGCTGTAAATGATAAAGCAGCATCAAACGATGTATTAAAAGCAGCTTATAAAGCTGCTAGTGGTAAAAAAACTTTTGTTTGGACATTAGACGCATTTGAAAAAAAATCACAAAAAGTTTTAGATAGTGATACACAATATTTTTTAATCACTAAAAATCCAATTGATATGTGTAAAATTTTAGTGGATCAAGGTTTTAAATGCGGAATTGATACAGTTATTGTTGGTCCATGTAATGATCGTGAAGGGGCGGTTAAACTAGGTAACAATCAATCAATTACTCAAGAAGAAGCAGATGCATTCGAAAAAATTGCTCAAGCTGGTTATAAAATTAAATTTGCTTTATTACCTGATGTTTCTATTGGAACATGGGATGATTTTAAAAGTAAATTTGGTTATTAAAATAAAGGGGGATAATTATTATGGAAATTAGTTGGATTCAAGCGGCCCTACTTGGTTTATTTGCTTGTTTATCAAGTATGCCAGGATTAGGAGGAACTTCTTTTGGTAACTATACATTGGGTAGACCACTAGTTGGAGGTTTAGTTTGTGGTATTATTTTAGGAGATGTTGCAACTGGAATCTTAGTTGGGGTAGCAATGCAAGTTGTTTATATCGCTTTAGTTACTCCAGGGGGAACAGTTTCAGCCGATGTTCGTGCTGTTAGTTATATTGGAATTCCTCTTGCGATGATTGCCTTAAAAAGTTATGGATTAGATGCTGCATCAAGTGATGGACAATCTTTAGCAACATCTTTTGGAACAATGGTTGGAACATTAGGAACTGTATTATTTTATGGAACAGCAACAATCAACTTGGCATGGCAACATATTGGATGGAAAGCTGTTGAAAAAGGTAATTTTAAAAAATTATATGTAGTTGATATGGTTTTACCATGGATTTCTCATATTATTTGCTCATTTATTCCTGCAATGATCATGTGTAAAATGGGAGCACCAATGGTTGATTTGATTAAAACATATTTACCAATGGATGGAATTGCAATGAAAACATTATTTACAGTTGGATCATTATTACCATGTGTAGGGATTGCTATTTTATTAAAACAAATTGTTACTAAAGCAATTGATTTTATTCCATTTTTCTTTGGTTTCACTTTAGCTGCTGCTTTAGGAATAAACTTAGTATCTGCAACAATTATTGCAAGTATGTTTGCTTTAATTAACTATAAAATTAAAATGCTTACATTAAGAAAAACAACGATGGTTAGTGAAAATACAAGTATTGATGATGATGACGAGGAGGATATTTAAGATGGAAAAGAAATTAACTAAGAAAACTCTAAATAAATCATTTCATAATTGGTATTATGGAAACTTAACTTGTTTTTCACAGGAGCATATGCAGACTTTTGGATATTTATGTTCAATGTTACCAATTGTAGAAGAGTTATATTCAAAAAAAGAAGATCAAGAAAATGCAATGAAGACATATACAGCATTTTTTAACACTGAACCACAGATAGGTTCTGTTATTGTAGGGATTACAGCAGGACTTGAAGAAGCTCGAGCTTCTGGTGCTGAAGATGTTGATGATGAAACAATTAATGGTTTACGTGCTGGTTTAATGGGACCATTAGCAGGAATTGGTGATTCATTAGTTGTTGGTACAGTGATTCCAATTTTATTGGGTGTTGCAATGGGAATGTCTACTGGAGGTTCACCATTAGGAGCAATTTTCTATATCATTGTATGGAATTTATTTGCTTACTTTGGAATGAAGTTCTTATATTTTAAAGGGTATGAATTAGGTGGTAAAGCAGTTGATTTTCTAGTTGGGGATCAAGGTAAAGCTTTAAGAGAATCAATTACAATGTTAGGTGGAATTGTAATTGGAGCAGTTGCTGCAACATGGGTTTCTATTGAGACATCATTTGAAATGACTGCAGCAGGTGCTAAAAAACCATTTTTAGAATTACAAAAAACACTTGATGGTGTTTATCCAGGTTTTTTAACTGCAACCTTTGTACTATTGTGTTGGTATTTGCTTGCAAAAAGAAAAATGTCACCAATTAAAGTTATGTTATTATTAGTAGTTATTGCTTTTATTGGGGTATTAATTGGATTCTTTAATCCAGGATTAACATATTAAAGGAGAAATCGTTTATGGAAGCTAAGTTAAAGCAATCATATATTGAAGAAATTAAGTTTCAAACAAAAATGTTAAATAATTTAAAAAGATGGTTAAAAGTATCAATTATCCTTTCCTCACTATCCTTCGCATTTGTTCTTTTTGGCCCATCACTTGATTTTGTTTATCAGATTATTGGTATAATTGGAATGATTTTAAGTACTATTGCTTGTGTGTTGATTTTACTTGGCTATAAAAACGGTAGAAATAATGTTAATAAAATTATTGATAGTTTAAATAAATAAGGTTTTATTCTTTTGAGGATAAAACCTTTTTAAAAAGGAGAATATAAATGTATCAGGTGGTTTTTAGTGATGTTGATGGAACTTTACTTAATGATCAGCATTGTATAACGCCATTAACACTTCTTGCAATTAAAAAAATTCAACAACAAGGAATACCTTTTGTTATTGTATCTGCACGTAGTCCCTCAGGAATCTATCCAATTTTAAAAGAAAATAATTTAGTTTGTCCTATGATCTGTTATGGTGGTGGAATGATTTTAAATCATGAAAATGAAATTATTTATGAGAAGGGAATGGAAACATCGTTAGCATTAAAGATTATCAATTATATTGAAGCTAATAATTTTGATATAGCTTGGTGTATTTATTCATTTGATGATTGGCTTGTTAAAGATTGTTTAGATCCAAGAATTATAAAAGAAGAACAAATTGTTAAGGCCAAATCTCGTCAAGGGAATCAAATAGAAATTAAAAAATTATCTAAAGTACATAAAATATTGTGTATTTGTAATCATGAACATATAAATGATTTAGAAACAAAATTAAAAATAATGTTTAAAGAATGTCAAATTGTTAAATCATCAAATATACTTATTGAAATTACACATCAAAATATTTCTAAAGCATTTGCAATTAAAAAATATTGTGATTTATTAAACATTAATATTAAAAATACAATTGCTTTTGGTGATCAATATAATGATTTAGAAATGCTGAAAATAGTAGGTTGTGGAATTGCAATGAAAAATGCACCTTTAGGAATAAAAAAAGAAGTGAAACAAGTAACTAAAGATAACAATCATGATGGAATATATTTTGCATTATCAAAATTAAATTTATTTAAAGAGTTATAAAATGAGTTATGACCGTTTTCCAGAAACAAAAATAATTGGCTATGATCATGAAGTTTTTAATGATGAACAAGCAATTTATCAAGAATTATTAAAATATAAAGATCTACATTGCATAGTTGTAGACTGTTATCCAGGGGTTGATGATGAAATATTTAGATTAATTAAAAACATATATCAACCGGAAATCACTATTAAAAGTGAAGATATTTTTTATGATAGTAAGATACTTAATGACAAAATGAAATCGAACCTTACGGATGATCGAGTAAGGGGAGTAATGTATTATGGTGTTATGGAAGATTTTGTTGATCACGATAAATTAGTAGAAACAAAGAAATTATTAGCTAGTAAAGATAAAAAGATTTTAATTTATGGTGTTGGAGCTGGATTAATTAGTACAGGTGATTTATATATTTATTGTGATTTAGCACGTTGGGAAATTCAGCTACGGTATCGACAAGGAATGCCAAATTTTAAATGTGATAATTTTGATGAAGATATTTTAAAAAAGGTAAAACGTGGTTATTTTATAGAATGGCGAATTAGTGATAAACATAAAATAAAAATGTTTAATAGTATTGATTATATAATTGATAGTAATGAAAAAGGTCATCCTAAAATGATAACGGGTTTAGCATTAAGAGAAGGATTAAAGCAGCTTGTTAAACAACCATTTAGATTAGTACCATATTTTGATCCAGGTGTTTGGGGCGGGCAATGGATGAAAGAACATTGTAATTTAGATCCGCATGAAAAAAATTATGCTTGGAGTTTTGATGGTGTTTTTGAAGAAAATAGTTTATATTTACGTTACAATGATACCCGTATAGAAATACCAGCAATGGATCTTGTATTGTATTTACCAATAGAATTATTAGGAATGAAAAATTATTGTCGTTTTGGAGCAGAGTTTCCAATTAGGTTTGATTTTTTGGATACAATTGAAGGCCAAAATTTAAGTTTACAAGTACATCCTTTAATGGAATATATTAAGTCCCATTTTGGAATGACTTATACTCAAGATGAAAGTTATTATATATTAGATGCTGATGATGGAGGTGTCTATTTAGGGCTTAAAGAAAATATAAATTTTAATGAAATGGTTGATGATTTAAAATTAGCTCAAGATGGAAAGTGCATTTTTGATGCGGATAAATATATAAATTATTTTCCTGCTAAAAAACATGATCACTTTTTAATTCCCGCTGGAACTGTTCATTGTTCGTCATCGGGGTGTATGGTTTTAGAAATAAGTGCAACTCCATATATTTTTACTTTTAAACTTTGGGATTGGAATAGGTTAGGGTTAGATGGGTTACCTCGACCAATCCATCTTGATGACGGTATAAAAAATATTCAACAAAATCGCACAACTAGTTGGGTAGAAAAACAGCTTATTAATAACATTCAAGTTATTTGTGATGGTGATTATTTAGAAGAAAAAACTGGTTTACACGAATTAGAATTTATCGAAACGAGAAGATTTACTACATCTACAATAACTTATCATGATTGTCAAGAAGGCGTTCACATGTTAAATTTAGTAGATGGTAAAGAAGCACTTGTCGAAAGTCCAAATCATGCATTTGAGCCATTTGTTGTTCATTATGCAGAAACGTTTGTTATCCCTAGTGCAATAGGTAAATATACAATTAGACCTGTTGATAATGAAAAGATAATCTTTATTAAAGCTTTTGTTAGAAATTAAAATAATAAAAGAAAGCTAGCTTTATTATAAAGTAGGCTTTTTTTGTTATAATAGTTAATAGTATTTTTAAAAGATGTATAATGTATTTAAGATAATTGTTTTATTCAAATTATCTAGAGCGTTATAATTTTAGTGATATGCTTTATGGATGGTTAAAATAATGAAATTAAATTTATATAATGTAAAAAATATTAAAGATGATGAAAGTATTGGTAGATGTGATTTTAAAGATATTTTATTAGATGGATTGATTTTAGAAGATATTAGAAATGAAAGTTATCCTAATTTAAAAAAGTGGCTTCGTTATCAATTGTTTCAAAGAAAAGATGCGGATAAGATATTAAAAAAATCAGATGTTATTTTAAAATTAGAATGGTACAAAGAAGATGTTGATATTAATAAACGATATCTTGATTGTATTTTTTCAATGAAAACATATTTAAATATGTTTTTAAAATTATATAATTTACAAGCAACTAATTATGCTTGGTTATTGATTTATTTTGATGATGTTTTTAGTAATGAAAACATCAATAAATTTTGTAATGAAAATAATGTTAAAATCAAAGATTTTAATGTTTTATTTAATGAACTTGAAAAATTTGCGAAAAATACACATACTTTAGGTAATTATATGCCTGTTGCAGATAATAAATATAATCAAATAAAAGGTAGTAAGTGGGTTTATAATGATCGAATAGAGTGGTTTTTAAAAGATATATTTAATGATGTAAATAGTAATTATTATAAGTGGTTTGATAATAATATTGAAAAACTTGATTTAGATGGGTTGTTTGATGATGTTGATAAAAGAATAATCTCTAGTGAGTTATTGAATTTTGAAATTCATAAAACAAATAAATTTACAGTAAATGATATAATAAAATATTATCAATATCTTAGAGTTGTAAATAAATGGATTGAAAAAAGAACAAATATTTTAATTAATAAAATTATTATATAGAAAAATTTGCTTAGAAAATGAAAGATAATTATTAATTGACGAATTTAGTAGATTCATATAAAATTAGTGATTGTGTGAAAAAAGGAGACAATTTATGAAAAGAGAAAAATTATCTTCACGTCTAGGCTTTATTTTATTATCAGCAGGATGTGCAATCGGGCTAGGAAATATCTGGCGTTTTCCATATATGGTAGGAGAATATGGTGGCGGTGCATTTGTACTTGTATACTTATTTTTCTTAATTGTATTAGGTCTACCAATTATTGTTATGGAATATTCAGTAGGGCGTGCTTCGAAAAAAAGTATTGCTCAAAGTTTTCAATTATTGGAAAAAAAAGGACAAAAATGGCATTGGTTTTCTTATGTAGCAATGATTGGAAATTATTTATTAGTAATGTTTTATACTACTATTTCAGGATGGATGTTAGCTTATTTTGTTAAAATGTTAAAGGGAGATTTTACGGGTTTAACTACAGTAGAAGTAGGTAAAGTATTTACAGATTTACAAGCTGATCCAATGACTAGTATTTTTTGGATGATTTTAGTTGTAGTAATAGGATGTTTGATTTGTGTCCTTGGATTACAACGTGGAGTTGAAAAAATTACTAAAGTAATGATGGGATTATTACTTGGTGTAATGATTTTATTAGTTATTAAATCACTTAGTTTAAGTGGGGCAATGAAAGGTGTTGAGTTTTACTTGATCCCAGATTTCAATGCTTTAAAGGAAAATGGAATCTTTAATGCGATATATACAGCCATGGGACAAGCATTTTTTACTTTAAGTGTTGGAATGGGTGGAATGGCTATTTTTGGTAGCTATATTGATCGTGATCATTCTTTAACTGGAGAAGGATTAAGAGTTTTAGCTTTAGATACTTTTGTTGCGGTAATGGCTGGTTTTATTATTTTTCCTGCATGTATGTCTTTTGGTGTTGATGCTGGAAGTGGACCAGGGTTAGTATTTGTTACTTTACCAAATATTTTTAATGTTATGGATAATGGTAGAATTTGGGGAACATTATTTTTTGTTTTTATGAATTTTGCAGCATTATCAACAATTATTGCTGTATTTGAAAATATTGTTTCTTTTTCAATTGATTTATTATCTTGGTCAAGAAAGAAAAGTGTTATTGTTAATTTTATTATTATTGTAATAGGAAGTATTCCATGTGCAATTGGTTTTAGTGTTTTATCTGGTTTTCAGCCTTTTGGACCTGGTAGTGCAGTATTAGATTTATTAGATTTTCTTGTATCAAATGTAATTATGCCATTTGGTTCATTAGTGTTTTTATTTTTCTGTACTAAAAAGATTGGTTGGGGTTGGAAAAATTTTATTAGTGAAGCTAACGCTGGTAAAGGAATGAAATTTCCTGAAAAAACTAAATTTTATGTTAGTTGGATATTACCAGTTATTGTAATTTTTATTTTTATTAGTGGTTTATGGGAAAAGTTGTTTATGTAATTGTTTGAAAATGATTTTATAAGATTGTATACTTAAAGTGACGATAATAAGAAGTGATAAATTTTAATAATTGATATTGAGGTGATTATTATTATTTATCTATTTATTATAGGAAGTGTGATTGCAAGTTTTGCAAATGCTTTGATATATCGAATTCCAAGACAAATTGATATTTATAAAGGACGAAGTTATTGTGAAAATTGTTATCATAAATTATCTTGGTATGATTTGATTCCAATAGTTAGTTATTTATTATTAAAAGGGAAATGTCGATATTGTCATCATGAGATTTCAATTAATCATCTGCTATTTGAGTGTTTTGGCGGATGTTTGATGATTTTTTGTTTTTATTATTTTAGTTTATCATTTAAGATGATCTTGATATTTTTAATAGTGATGAATTTAATTGTAATAGCAATAATTGATTATAATACCATGGATATTTATTTATCGACGATTTTGTCTTTATTAGTCTTAGTTATTACATATAGATATTTAATAGGTGTGAATTTTGTTGAAATTGCTATTGCAGCACTACTAATAAGTCTAATTATGTTTATTTTTAATTTCTTTATTCCTGATAGTTTTGGTTTTGGTGATATTGAATTGATGTTTGTTTCAGGAATTTTACTAGGAATTAAAAAAAATATTTTAGCTTTTTGTTTAGGGGTTATTATTGCAGGATTATATGTAAGTTATTTATTGATATTAAAAAAAGTGGATGTTAAAAAACATATTGCTTTTGCTCCTTTTTTGGTTGTAGGAATTGTTGTATCATTATTTTATGGAAATCAAATAATTATGTGGTATATGTATTAAAAAGCCTAAAAGCTATCATTTTTGATAGTTTTAAGCTTTTAATTTTTTAAGATTTATTTATAATCAAATATTTTCTTTTTTGATAAATTATCTTTTATGTTTGCTTTTTTAATAATTTCTATTGTTTTTAAAGTAAAAAGAGTAGTCAACAGGGTGACCCCAAACAAAATTAAAGGGTGAAACGAAAACCTCAACAAAAATTAAAGGAGGTCGTTCACCCCAGTTTAAATTATAGCGCCTTAAAATTTAGTGATAGTATTATATTTTAACATTTTTTTTATTCTCTTTTTTATATATTTTAATTTAAGGATATAGTAAGGAGGATATAATGGAAGCTTATCAAAAAACTTTTAGTCAAATACAGCATGAATTATCAGTAAATGACCAGGGTCTTAGTCCAAAAGAAGCGTTAATTAGAATGCAAAAATATGGTAAAAATGAAATTATTGCAAGTAAACAACCGAGTGTGTTTTCAATATTTATTGACCAGTTTAAAGATCTTTTAGTAATTATTTTAATTGTTGCAGCTTTGATATCAGCGTTTACTGGTGAAATTGAAAGTACGTTAGTAATTATTGTAGTAATTACTATAAATGCAATATTAGGGACTATTCAAAGCGTAAAAGCGCAAAAATCACTTAATAGCTTAAAAGAATTATCAATTCCTAAAGTTAAAGTAATCCGTTCAGGAAAGAAAATGGAAATACCAGCTAATGAATTAACAATAGGCGATATTGTCGTTATTGTAGCAGGTGATGTGATTTCTGGTGACGGTCGTTTAATAGAAGCTAATAACTTAACGATAAATGAAAGTGCATTAACTGGAGAATCAGAAAGTGTCGAAAAACAAACTTTACCTTTACATCATGAATGTTCAATTGCTGATATGAATAATATGGTGTTTTCGGGTAGTTTAGTTACAAATGGAAGTGGCAGCTATGTTGTAACTAAAATAGGAATGAATACCCAAATTGGTAAAATAGCAACTATGCTTAATGAAACTAAGCAAAGAAAAACTCCTTTACAAAAGTCTTTAGATGAATTTTCATTAAGATTATCAATTGGAATCATAGTTATTTGTATTTTTGTTTTAGTGATGAATGTTTTGTTTGCTAAAGAACAGTTATTAGATGCTTTAATGGTGGCTGTTGCTCTAGCTGTGGCAGCTATTCCCGAGGCCTTAGGGTCAATTGTAACGATTGTATTATCTATCTCTACGCAAAAAATGGCTCAAGAAAATGCGATTATAAAGAATTTAAATGCAGTAGAAAGTTTAGGGTGTATATCGGTTATTTGTTCTGATAAAACAGGAACATTAACACAGAATAAAATGGAAGCTACTGACATATATACTCGTGATCGAAGAATTAAAATTAGTGAGTTGAATCATCGTGAATATAATCATAATATTTTATTGAAGTCTTTTGTAATCTGTAATAATGCATCAATTTCAAATGGTAAAAATATTGGTGATCCTACAGAAATTGCTTTGTTAGAAGCCTATCATAATTATTGTTTTAATCATGATTATGATTTAAAAACAAAGCGTCGTTTAGAACTTCCTTTTGATTCATCACGAAAATTAATGAGTGTTGCTTCAAATAATCATTTATATACTAAAGGAGCACCTGATGTTTTATTAAATCGTTGCAAAACTATTTTAAATGATGGCTATAAAGAGATTTTAACTAATCAAGATAAAAAGAAAATTTTAGAGCAAAATGATTTTTTAGCTAGTGAGGGTAAAAGAGTCTTAGGTTTTGCTTATAAAAAATTTTATCGTAATACTTTGACGATTCAAGATGAATACGATTTAGTTTTTATCGGCTTAGTGGCTTTAATAGATCCACCACGGCCTGAAAGTTTTCAAGCAGTTCAAGATTGTATTAATGCTGGAATAAAACCGATTATGATTACTGGAGATCATGCAACGACAGCTTGTAGTATTGCTATGCAAATTGGAATATATAAACCTGGCGATAAATGTCTCGATGGTAAACAATTAGATAAAATGACTGATAATCAGCTGTATGCTTATTTACCACAAATTTCTATTTATGCCCGTGTTGCTCCTGAACATAAGATTAGAATTGTTAAAGCGTGGCAAAAAAGTGGAAAAGTTGTTGCTATGACCGGTGATGGAGTAAATGATGCACCAGCTTTAAAGCAAAGTGATGTTGGGGTAGCGATGGGGATTACAGGAAGTGAAGTTGCTAAAGATGGGGCAAGTATGGTTTTAACTGATGATAATTTTGCTACTATCGTTAACGCAATAATGACAGGACGAATTGTTTATACTAATATAAAAAATGCAATTATTTATCTATTGTCAGGTAATTTATCAGCAATTATTTGTGTATTAGTAACTTCATTTTTAATCTTACCGACACCTTTTTTACCGGTTCATCTACTATTTATTAATTTAATAACTGATTCATTGCCAGCAATTGCAATTGGGATGGAAAAAGGAAATGAGGAAATTCTAAAACAAAAACCACGGAATATCAATAAATCGTTATTAAATAAAGAAACAATTTTACAAGTTGGCTTTGAAGGTTTAATCATTAGTATTTTTACGATGTTGAGTTATTTTATGGGACTTCGAAATAATGAATTAACTGCTTCGTCAATGGCTTTTGGCACTCTATGTTTAGCGCGATTGTTACATGGTTTTAATTGTCGTAGTGATTTACCACTAATAAAATTATCGTTAAATTATTATAGTTTACTAGCATTTTTAATGGGAGGACTTCTACTAATCTGGATTCTTATTTCACCTAATTTTCATTCATTTTTTTCTATTAGTGAATTAACGTTAAGACAATTAGCGATGATTTTTATTTTTGCAACATTACCTAGTATTATTATCCAGTTTTATAAGATGATAGCTTCTAGACATAATTTTTAATTGATCATAGTATAATATACTGGTGATTAAATGAAAAAACGATATATATCATTGATTATAATAATAGTCTTGGCAATTATAATTCAATTAGTTTGTATTAGCATTACGCCAGCGTTTATTGCCAGTAAAGAAGTCAATCGTTTTTGTCAGATGATCATCAATAATACACCATTTCCAGTAGAATTAGAACATGATGATTTAATTGCAATAAGCCGTAATGGTGATGAAATCGTCGCTATTAATTTTAATACTAATTATGCTTCAAGTCTTGGAGTATAATTAGTGAATCAGTTAGAGGATCTTTTTTATTCAATTGAAGCAGGTACCTATCAAAAAGAAGATAATTCGTTTTATCAAAATAAATTGCAGCAAATGAGTGATGATGGAGGGGTAATTGCAACTATCAGATTAGGTCTTTTAACTGATAATCCGTTTTTGGCTAATGTTGGACCAAAGATAAATCTTAAATATAAAACCATTAGTGCCATTACTAGTACAGTTGAAGAAAATATAGAAAACTATGGTGTTAATCATGTTATGGTTTCGTTAAAGATAGTTATTAAAATTAGATTGATGGTGTTATTTCCTTTTTATAATGAAGAATTTTCACATGAATATGATTATCCACTTGTGATGGAAGTAATAGAAGGTGAGGTGCCAAATTGGTATCAAAACTAGATATTTTGCAACGTTTTTATCAATTTCTTTAGCTGTTCAACCGTATCATTGGAGCGTAGCAATCAGCAGTTTGCGGTCACGCAAACTTACCTGTCCCCCTATGGGAGTTCGGGCATAGGGGGAATGAAAGGGGGTGACGGAATGGTACACAGATAAAAGATAGTCACGCTATGAATTTCATTGAATGACGTGGTAACGTCAAGAATGATGAGCATCGTAGTTTTGAATAAAAAAATATATTTTCAAACAGACAGAACCTTTAGAAAATATAAACAAATAAAGGAAAATCCTCAAGTATCACTTTGCATAGATAATATACAAATGGAAGGGTATTGTGAACAGGTGGGAATTCCTTCTGATAATGCAGAATTTGTTGATGTTTATAAAAAGCATTTCCTGAATTCATATACCAGATATTCATGCTTAAAAAATGAACGCTTGTTTATGATGACACCAACATTCGTTGAAAAATGGTTATATATTGACGGGATTCCATATATAGAAACTCTTGATATAGTGCACAGGCAATATGAATTAAGACAATATGTGGGAGTATGATTTTATTTAATGAATGTGGTTATATAAATCCTAAGTTGTCCCTGAAAAATTTGGAATTGTTGGAGGATAATTGATTGTGAATAAGATATGGGCTGAACTAAATAAAACAATGCAAACGCAAATCAAAAAGAAAGATACCTATGAAGCAGGTATTAACACATTATTTGATTTGCGAAATCAGTTAATGGAAACCTTAATATCATTTAATGAGCAATTAAGTAGAGAAGATTTTGATGCAATTCCATTTATAAATGCAGACGGTTATCATAGTAAAACGATTGCATATTCAATTTGGCATATTTTCCGTATCGAAGATATAGTTGCACACACATTGATAAGTGAAAACGAGCAAGTGTTTTTTCGGGCAATTATCAAGAACGTATCAATTCACCTATAATCACAACAGGAAATGAACTTGTAAAAGAGCAGATTGCTGACTTTTCAAAAAAGCTTAACTTGAAGGAACTTTATTCATATATTTTTGAGGTAAAGGATAGCACCGAGAAGATAATCAGCAGTTTATCCTATGATGAATTGAAAAAGAAAATATCGGAAGAAAGAAAAGAATACTTAAAATCATTGAATGTTGTAAGTGATGATGAAAATGCAATTTGGCTTATTGATTATTGGTGCGGTAAAGATATTCGGGGACTAATACAAATGCCGTTTTCAAGACATTGGATTATCCATATAGAAGCAAGTTTGCGCATAAAAAACAAGATACATTCATAAGTGTAAATCCCTGTTTGTATGACGAGCAATAAAATGGAATTTGTGGAGGTGGCGAAAATGAAATTGAAAAATCCCATGCTGGTAGTAACAGATATAGACAAATCAGTTGAGTTTTATAAAAAAGTTTTCGGGCTTCATGTAATTATGGATTTTGGAGCAAATAAAACTTTGACAGGTGGTTTGGCTTTGCAGACAGTTGAAACATACAAAGACTTTATCGGTAAAAGTGATGTTTCTTTTGGTGGCAATAACTTTGAAATTTACTTTGAAGAAGATAATTTTGATGAATTTGCGGATAAGTTAAAAAAATGTGATATTGAATATGTTCACCCTATTATAGAACATTCATGGGGACAGCGTGTTGTTCGTTTCTATGACCCAGATAAACATATTATCGAAGTTGGAGAGAACATGAAAATAGTATGCAAGCGTTTCTTAAATAGTGGGATGACACCAGAACAAGTAGCAAAACGCATGAATGTGCCTATGAAATTTATAAATGCTTGTATGCGATAAATCCTAATTTATATAGCAAATGATAAAAGAAAATTTGTAGTAATGACAAATGTTAATTTGCGTTGCTTGTAGCAACGGTTGTTTTGATATTTAATAGTTGTATCAAAACAAAGGAGGCACAAGTTATGTTGAATGAAAATATTAAGAATTTACGGAAAGCAAAAGGGTTATCACAAGAAGAGCTTGCTATAAAGCTGAATGTAGTAAGGCAAACGGTATCTAAATGGGAAAAAGGGGGTTCACTTAGATAAAGATACCACATCAATCCCACGCTGACTTTTGCTCAACCGATACAGCCGGAGGGCTGGATAACAAGAAAAGGCGGTATGCGCCCCGTGGAGGGGTAGCGTACCGCCTTTTCTTGTGGAGGTTTCCAAAGGGGGCAACGCCCCCATTTGGCACACGACTTTGCGAAGCAAAGTGTAGTGTGTTATACGCTCTGTCGGCGTTGCCGTGAAAATGCCGTTGCCGCCGGGGAGGGCAAGGGCATTTGAAGCGGCAGGAAAACAGGGCTGTGCTTGCGTGGCGTGGAGCCGCAAGCGCAGGTCTGGTTTCATCAGCAGACAGGGCGTATATGAAAGCCCCCGTCCCTCGTCCTACGCTCCGACTTGTGGACAAAGTGTCCCGAAGTTGTGGCCACACTCCCGGAAAAGTAGCAGGACAGCGGGCAACCGTCAAGGCTGAAATGAACGGGGTTACACCCGGCCTTGACCGCCGCCCGCCGCCCCGCTGGATGGGTGGACAAGGCGGCCAATCCCTCAAAGTGCTTGGCCGCGCTCTTTCTGATTTTGAGGTATTCAGTTTTTCAAAATTGAATAATCAAAATAAATTTTTTCGATTGAAAAAATTTTATTTGTTATCATCTTCAATGCCATATTTTTTCTTTTGCCGAATCACATAATTACTGATTTTTTCATCATATAGTGGATACTGGTAATCCAACTGGCATGCCACTTCTGACGAAACCTCCCGGAACAATGCCATACATTGTTCAAAGGATTCCCACATATGGGGATAGGAATCCATATTATAAGTGGACATAAGTCGTTCCCACAATTCCTCTGGGACATATTGCTTCATAAATTTATAGTTTTTTCCCAAACTGAAATGAAATCCCTGTTTGATACCAATCAGCCAGGAAATCATGCGAAGCAATTCTTTTCGTACTATATCATTCATATGGTCAATAGCAAAAAGAATTTCTTTGCGGCATAAGCCCTTTACTACATATGTTGTAGTATTCCAAAATTCATTACAGCAATCGTCAAACATTCTTTGAGTAGGCTTCTGCAAGTGGTAGTCTATATCCGTTGGTATTGGCGGCTTTACGATACGGTTGTCTTTATCCAACAGTAACTTTACCAGTTTATCCCATGTAAAATACTCGTCTATCAGTTCCAGCGGCAGCAAAGTTAAATCTATCTTAACATCATCAGTAAACAGCATTAAATATGAAAATCCCTTTTCTACAGCTGGAAATAATTCCATATCTTCCGGCTTTTGCAGAATCAACCTTTCACCAAATATATCTAGCCATTTATCATCACTTGTGAAGCTGTCCATATCCGTAACAAAAAAAGTAATATCAAAATCCTGAAAATCATCAGGCGGAATATTTGTATTTGTTCTAGATCCTTCCAAAGTAACCATGCGAATGCGTTTGTCTGTTTTTGCAAAATTCAAAACAATATCATAAACTTCCTTTTCTGATCTCATTTTTATCTCCTCCAATTATTGAAATAGGTGTGAAGCCATTTTAGGGCTTTCCCGCCTTGATTACCCTTTAGCAAAGACGGGCGGGACTGTCAACGGCGGCGCATTTATGCGCCGTTCATCTTGACCGTTGACTGGCTCGGCTGGCTTTGCTATCTCTCCGATAAACCTGAATTCATTTAATGTACTTATTTTTAGTGCATATAAAAGGTTATATCAAATTTTCCCGACTGCTTTGTGTTTTCATATATTTTAGTATCAAGTCCGCCAATTTCAAAACCGCAAGCCAAATAAAACAAGCACGCATTCAAATTGTTGTCCTGACCAACAGTATACAAACCTGCATACCCATTTGCTATGGCATATTGATAAGATGCCTTAATTAGCTGTTTACCAATACCTTTACCACGCATTTTGCATTTGACTTTCAAGTCGTATAAAAAAAGACAGGGATTGAATACAGGAGTCAATATTGCTAATCCAATACAATCCGCTCCCTCATATGCTCCGATAAAAACATAGTCTTTCATCTCATGATAATTGTAGTTTTCATCTGGGAATGTCATTTCTTCAATCTGTTCAGAAGGCAATAGTTTTTCTGTATGTTCCCATCTGTCTCCGTTGTAGGTAATAACCATTCGTCCCCTAATGGGAAAAGGTTCGTTGGGAATATTTATATCTGCGGCGTGTTTTTCATCAATAAATCTAATTTCCACTCCTTACACCTCACTAAATCAAATTTTTCCGTTCTCTTACTTTCTCCCTCGCTGCGGCTTTGGATTTTTCAGTAAATCCGATTTCTGTGCAATCTTTTTCAACCACTTCTTTTCTTCCTCTGACAGTTTCCCATAGTTCAGCTTGAGCCGCTTACAGATAAATGCCATAGCCGCCTGCTCCGGGTCGCTGTCCTCTCTGGTGGTTTCCTCTGCGGTCTGCAAAAAATCTTCCAGTGGATTGTCCTCCGGGACACTGAAAAAATCGTCCTTGTGGGCTTCCCGCAGGTCGAAGGCTATCTTGTTTATGTCCTGCTGTATCACATAGCGGCAAAAGCTGTCGTCGTCAATGTGGGCGGCGATAAGCTGTCGCAGCTGCGGGTCAGTCAAGCCGGGATTGTGTTGTTTCATAATCGTTGCACTCACGGCGTCCACAATGGCGTTTGCACTCTGTACCTGTTTTCCCGCCACGCCGTTCACATAGATTTCAAGGTCGGCCATGAGCCGGGGAAAATCCGGGTGGGTCGCCAGTTCACACAAAAGGGAATTGTCCACCAGCCCGCTTTTCAATAGTTCAATCATATCATCACTCAAATGCAGGTCTGCAAGATCGGCGTTTGGGTGATTTCTTGTTTGAGAACGGCCCAGCAGATAATCAACAGTCACTTCGTAAAACTTTGCCAACTCAATAAGGGCGTAATGGCTGATGTCCTTGAAGTTGTCCCCCTCATAACTCCCTAAAGCGGACTTGGAGAGGTGGGTTTTCTCCGCAAGCTGTTCCAGCGTCAGACCGCGTTCCACACGCAGGTCTTTCAATCGTTCTTGTATGGATAGTTCCATGCGCTCCCCCTTGTCTGCAAATATCATTTTTATTATACCACAATTCCGAAAGCGTGGAAATAGCCTGTTTTTTAGGCCAATTTCCTACCTTTCGGATATACGGGACGGGCGGTCATTTAGGTGTAGACTTAGGGTAGTTCATCGATGGACAGCACCTTGAAAACAGAATGACCGT
>OLNH01000800.1_pt1 | contig 22256 bp, 17 predicted proteins | sample 1643101 | NCBI WGS metagenome assembly OLNH01 (sample SAMEA3136758, study PRJEB25190) | human gut metagenome | biome: human gut; feature: human-associated habitat; material: faeces | place: Austria | collected 2013
TCCAACGAAAGGAAGTTATACAAATGAGTCAGTCATCATTCGGAAAAAAATTCGTGGTTACCACCTGGGGAGAATCTCACGGCAAGGCTATCGGTGCCGTTCTCGACGGCTGTCCCGCAGGTCTTTCTCTCTGCGAAGAAGATATCCAGGTTTTTCTTGACCGGAGAAAGCCCGGTCAGAGCCGTTATACAACTGCCCGTAAGGAAGGAGATCTGGTGGAGATCCTTTCCGGAGTTTTTGAAGGAAAGACTACCGGTACTCCAATTTCTCTTCTGATCCGCAATACAGATCAGCGTTCCAGAGATTACGGAAATATCGCATACTCCTATCGTCCCGGTCACGCAGACTTTACCTTTGACCAGAAATATGGATTCCGTGATTACCGTGGAGGTGGACGCTCCTCCGGAAGAGAAACCGCCGGACGTGTGGCAGCCGGTGCCATTGCCATCAAGCTGTTAAACGAACTTGGCATTACATTTACTACCTACGCAAGATCCATCGGTCCTGTGGAAATCCGGTCCTTCTCAGAAGAAGAGATCCGAAATAATGCACTCTGCATGCCAGATGCCGACGCAGCCGCAAAGGCATCTGCCTATCTCGAACAATGTCTGAACAGTCAGGACAGTGCTGGCGGCGTGATCGAATGCCGCATCAAAAACGTTCCTGTCGGTCTGGGCGATACGGTTTTTGACAAGCTGGATGCTACCCTCGCTCATGCGATCATGTCCATCGGTGCTGTAAAAGCTGTTGAAATCGGTGACGGCATCAATGTGACACGCCTTACCGGTTCCGAAGACAACGACGGTTTTGTACAGAAAAACGGCATTATTTCCAAAACCTCCAACCATGCAGGTGGTATTATGGGTGGTATGAGTGACGGCAGTGATATCATACTCCGTGCACATATCAAACCTACTCCTTCCATCAGTCAGTCTCAGTCTACTGTGACCAACACCGGAGAAAACCTGGAGCTTGAGATCAAGGGCCGGCATGATCCGGTGATCGTACCGCGTGCAGTAGTCGTTGTGGAAGCTATGGCAGCACTTACCATTACAGATGCACTTTTTAACAATATGAGTGCACGGATGGATCGTATCCACGAATTTTATCAGCGGTAATTTCACATTTTGACCTGTCAGATAAAAAATTATAAATGCGCAAAAAAACAGACTCAGGGAAAGTTCCTACTCGTCCCTGAGTCTGTTTTTGTTTGCCTGTACAAGACTTACTTTGATCAATCCTGTTCTTAGTCCAACTGCTCGCATGTATCCGGTACCGGCCAGATATGGATACTGTTCGGTGTCTCGATCTTTCTCGGTTTTTCGTTCATCATGATGATATTCTTTTCATAATCCACAGTGAAAACGGTAATACTGTTGCTGGCATGATTGGCAACAGCAATATGCTTGTTATCCGGGAAGATCATAAGATCCTTCGGGTAATCACCACTGATCGGAAGTGTAAATTTCTTGGTCAGAAGGCCTGTTTCCTGGTCTACTGCATACATAGTCACAGTATTTTCACCTGCTGTTGTACAGAAAAGATATTTACCGTCCGCGGAAAGAGACATACCGGAAGCTGCGTTATGGAGCGCATCATTGGAATCCTCTTTTCCAAGAGTGGTAATGCTCTGAAGCAGCTGAAACTCCGGATTCTTACCACTTCCGTCATAGCTGTATACCTTCACCTCATTGCTGAGCTCAAAAAGAAGATATGCAAATCTTCCGTCATCACTGAAACGGATGATACGAGGGCCGCTCTCTCTCGGGCAGCGAAGAATGTCAACCAGCTCCAGTTTGTCTTTCTTCTTATTGATACGATAGATCTTAACCTGATCGATACCATTATCTACCGCACAGAGATACTTATTATCCGGTGTCGGACGTACACAATTAACATGCGGACGGAAGTTACGCTCTGCCACGCTTCCAAGTCCCTTGTGGAAAACGCCGTCCATAACACTTCCCAGACGGCCGTCTTTATGTGTATGTACAACCGTTACCTTACCATCATGGTACCCTGCCACATAAAGATATCTTCCGTCCACATCTGTTGCAAGATAGCAGCCTCGCATTCCGTTGATATCCACACTGTTGAGGCGGGTAAGATCACCGTTCTTGTCTCTTTCAAATACAGCTACACCCTCATCCTCAATGGAATACAGATATTTACCGTTTTTTGATACTGCCAGATGAGAAGCATTGCTAACTTCCACTTCGCTTCGTTCTGTGAGTGTTCCTTTTTCTACATCTACATCGTATACCTGAATTCCCTTACTGGTTCCATGGGTATATGTTCCCACGTAAGCCACGTACTTCTTTTTTCCCATAAGTTCTGGCCTCCTGCTTTTTACATTGGTTACGTATTTTTGTGTTTATTTTATCACAAAGCTTCTGCAAGAACAAGTTACCATCCTGTTATCTTTTGTGCAATTTTTTATGCAAAACTGCCGTTCACACATGATCCACGCAAATGGATCGACTCCTGCGCATCCATTACGCCTCTTTACAGATCTCCCAAAGCGCCTCTCATTGCTTCCAGAGTTTCATCAATTACTTCATCTGTATGCGCTGTGGAAAGGAACATCGCCTCAAACTGGGAAGGTGCAAGATGAATGCCTCGTTTCAGCATTCCCTTGAAATATTTTGCAAAAAGCTCCAGGTTGGATGTTTTTGCAGAAACATAGTCTTTTACCTCCTGGTCTGTAAAGAAAATACTTGCCAGAGAAGAATCATAGTTTACCTGATATGGAAGACCTTTCTCCTCCACGATCTTCTTCAAGCCGCCGTAAAGTTTCTCACCTTTAGCAGCCAGATCTTTGTAGATTTCCTGATGCTCATAGAGATATTTCAGCTGTGTGAAACCTGCAGCCATGGCAACCGGGTTTCCGCTTAAGGTACCTGCCTGGTATACAGGACCACACGGTGAGATCAGATCCATGATCTCCTTACGTCCGCCATAAGCGCCTACCGGCATTCCTGCGCCGATTATTTTCCCGTAGGTGACAAGATCCGGACGGATACCAAAATACTCTGCTGCTCCGCCAAAGGCAAGTCGGAAGCCTGTGATCACTTCATCAAAGATCAGCAGACAATTGTGCTCATCGCAAAGCTCACGAAGCCGCTTTAAGAAGCCTGGTTTCGGAGGAACCACACCCATGTTTGCTCCTACTGCCTCCACGATCACGGCTGCCACATTTCCCTCTTCCTGTTTGAGAAGTGCTTCCACACTGGCGGCATCATTGTAGGTAGCCGTCATGGTATCCTGTGTACAGCCCTTCGGAACACCGGCGCTGTCCGGAATACCACTTGCCATGACACCGGAGCCGGCACTTACCAGAAGGCAGTCACTGTGTCCGTGATAGCAACCTGCAAATTTGATGATCTTGTCTTTTCCGGTAAAACCTCTTGCTGCACGGATGGCACTCATAACAGCTTCTGTTCCTGAGTTTACCATACGGATCATATCTACATGTGGAATATGTTCACAGATAAATTCTGCGATCTCTACTTCGATTCCTGTAGCACAGCCAAAGCTCAGGCCATTTTCGCAGGCCTTGATCACACTCTCGCGGATCTCCGGGAAATTATGTCCCAGGATCATCGGGCCCCAGGAATCAATGTAATCCACATAACGGTTTCCATCTACATCATAGATGTAGCATTTATCTGCTTTTTCAATAAAACGAGGTGCCTCACCGATAGCTCCGTAAGATCTTACCGGGCTGTTTACGCCTCCCGGGATTCTTTTTACCGCACGCTCAAATAACTGTTCTGATCTTGTCATCAGCCGATCCTCCCTTCATCCATAAGTCTTGCCAGAAGCTCCGCATAATAGGTAAGATAGATCTGCGCACCGGAACGGAATGCTCCGGTAGCCATCTCACCCACGATCCTTTCTTCGTCGATCCAGCCGTTTGCAGCTGCTGCTTTTACCATTGCATACTCACCACTGACACTGTATGCGGCAACCGGAACGTTTGTGATCTCCTTTACCTGCCAGATCATGTCCTGATATGCAAGAGCCGGTTTTACCATGATGATATCTGCACCCTCTTCCACATCTGCAAGTGCCTCTTTCAGCCCTTCTCTGCTGTTGTGAGGATCCATCTGGTAGCTTTTTCTGTCCCCAAAAGACGGAGCAGAATCTGCTGCCTCACGGAACGGGCCATAAAATGCAGAAGCATATTTTACTGCATAGGACATGATCGGTGTTGTATAATGTCCGGCCTTGTCCAGACACTGACGGATCGCTGCAACACGACCATCCATCATATCAGACGGAGCAACCATATCTGCACCTGCCTCCACGTGGGAAAGTGCTGTTTTTGCAAGAAGCTCCAGCGTCTTGTCATTGTCCACATCATGACCGCAGAGAACGCCGCAATGGCCATGGGAAGTGTACTCACACATACATACATCTGTTACATAATAAAGCTCCGGAAATTTCTCTTTTGCAATGCGAAGAGCTCTCTGAACGATCCCCTCCGGATCATAGGCACCGCTGCCCACTTCATCCTTATGGTCAGGAATACCAAAAAACATCACACTGCCTACACCGGCTTTGGAAAGCTGTTCCAGTTTATACGGAAGACGGTCCAGGCTGTAACGGTACTGCCCGGTCATGGACGGAATTTCTTCTTCCTTATTTTCTCCTTCCATTACGAACATAGGATACATAAGAGAAGATTTATCCATTCTTGTCTCACGTACCATCTTACGAAGGTTTTCGCTACCTCTTAATCTTCTTGGTCTTTTTGTCAGTTCCATGATCATTCGCTCCTTTTCATATCCTCCACCAGCTTGACAAGACTGTCAATGGTGGCTTTTTCTGACATATATGCTTTCATTCCAAAGCTCTCAGCAGCCGCCTTCGTCTGTCTGCCGATGCAGGCCGCCTTAACCTTTGAATAATCCAGTCCTTTTGTTCCCTCTACAAATCCCTTCACAGTGGAGGCACTTGTAAACACCGCACAGCTGATCTGTCCTGTTTCAAATTCCTTCTTCTCATCGATGAGCTGGCTCTTTTCGTAAAGAGTCTGATAGGTCGGAACATCCTCGACCACAGCGCCTGCCTGTGCAAGAAATGCGGTAAGCTTTTCATTACCCTTTTCTGCCCGCGGGATAAGTATCTTTTCTCCACCGGAAAGAAGCTCTGAAAGTTCCTTTCCAAGAGTATCCCCGTCATATACCGACGGCACAAAATCTGCCAGCAGACCTCTTTCCTTCAGGGCCTTTTTTGTTCCTTCCCCGATCACGGCCAGACGGGCATTTCCCATGGCACGGATATCTTTTCCATGGCGGATCAGTTCTTCAAAAAATACCCTTACACCTGTAGGGCTGGTAAATACAAGCCACTGATATTCCTCCAGGTGATCCAGCGCTTTATAGAGACGGCTCTGGTCTTCCATGGGGACAGTACGGATCGCCGGAAGCTCCAGAACCTCCGCACCTTTTTCACGAAGCTTGTCCGCAGTTCTGGAAACAAGCTCTTTCGGTCTTGTGACAAGGACCTTCCATCCTGAAAGCGGCAGTTCTTCATACCAGCCAAACTTTTCTGCCAGTGTACATACCTTACCCACCACAATGATCGCCGGTGTCTCGATCCCCTGGCGTTTCACCTCTTCTTCCAGGGTAGAAACTGTTGCTACGATCCGTTTCTGACCTGCTGTAGTTCCCTTCTGCAGGATCGCCGCAGGCATGTCCTTTTCCATTCCTGCACCTATCAGACCCTCGCAGATATCCGGAAGTGCGGACACGCCCATCAGAAATACAAGCGTTCCCCTTGTATCAACAAGTGCCCGGAAATCTATATCATATTCTTCTCCGGCTTTCTTGTGTCCTGTAATGATGTGGACTGAAGAACAGAAATCCCTGTGTGTTACCGGAACCCCGTTATATGCCGGTACTGCAATGGAGGAAGTAACACCCGGAACAACCTCATAAGGGATCCCATTCTCCCGAAGAAGCTCCAGCTCCTCTCCTCCTCTTCCAAAGAGGAATGGATCTCCGCCTTTCAGGCGCACCACACGAAGACCCCGCTGTGCCTCCTCAAGAAGTACCTGATTGATATTTTCCTGACGCATGATATGGTGACTGGCACGTTTGCCTACATTGATCAGCCTGGCATTTTCCGGGATTCTTGACAGAACTCCCTGACCTACCAGACTGTCATAGACGACCACATCTGCCTGTTCCAGCACTTTGAGGCCTTTTAATGTAAAAAGGCCGATATCGCCAGGGCCCGCTCCTACCAGCCATACTTTTCCTGTTTTCATCTGTTTTCTCCTTTTTTCCGAAGAGTTTCTGCCAGTTCCTTGCCTAAGCTTTCCGCATCTGCCTTATTGCCACGCAGTGTTCCTGTTACATAGGAACCGTCTTTTTCATTATAATAAAGCCCTCTGAGATAGATCTCATCCCCGAGAATTTCCGCATGGGCAGCCACCGGAGAAGAGCATCCTCCATCCAGGAGCTTTACAAAAGCACGCTCCGCACTTCCCGCGGTCCAGGCATCCTTATCACAGTAGCCCTCCAGGAAATCATAAGCTTCCCCTTTTCTTCCCTGTACAGCAAGGATTCCCTGACCAGCAGCCGGAATGATCTCATCTGCTGTAAAATACCGGTTGATCCTGGATTCCAGTCCAAGTCTCTTAAGGCCGGCAGCAGCCAGGATCAATGCACTGTACTGTCCTTCATCCAGCTTCCGGAGTCTTGTCTGAAGATTTCCGCGGATACTTCTGACATCCATATCCGGATACAGTTTTTTAAGCTGTAAAGTTCTCCTTAAGCTGGAGCATCCAAGGGGCTTGCTTTTATCAAGTTCAGAAGCTCCCTCAGGAAGAACCAGTACGTCTCTCGGATCTTCTCTTTTGGAAAAAGCCAGAAGCGGCAGCTCCTCCGGAACCTCCATAGGCATATCTTTCAGGCTGTGTACAGAAAGAATACTTCTTCCATCTATCAGTGCTTTATCCAGCTCCTTTACAAAAAGCCCTTTTCCGCCAACCTTATCCAGTGTACGGTCCAGAATGATATCCCCGGTAGTTTTCATAGTGAGGATTTCCACTTCCAGATCCGGATTTTTTTCTTTTATGTAGTCACGGACCATTTCGCTCTGCAGCACTGCAAGCTTACTCTCTCTGCTGCCGATCACGATCTTATCTCTCTTCATCTTCATCCTGCTCTCCCAATACTTTTTCCAGCGCATTCTGGATCTCTTCCCTTACACGCTTTGCTTTTTTGTGATCCAGTCCGCTGGCTGTAACTCCAACTACCATTTCATCCCGCATATATACGCCTGGGAAATAAAAATCACAGGCTTCCCGGTCGGAGGCTACATTAACATAAATGCCCTCCTCCTTACAGACACGGTGGATCTCATCATTCAGCTTCCAATCATTGGTGGCTGCGATCACCATATATGCGTTGGCAAAGTCTGAACGTTTCACGGGACGGATATATAAAGTTACAGTTCCTGCTTTTCCAAGATCCATAAGCTCCTGGGTCACTTTTGTAGCCACTACCGTGATATTTCTTGTAAATTTCAGAAGAGTCTTTATTCTTCTGGTAGCAATATTACCACCACCTGCCACAACGATATTTTTATCGGACAGGTCTATAAACATGGGGAAATAAGGTTTATTCTTCATAAAGTTTCTCCAGTCCTTCCACACATTCCAGAAAAGCATCCTGGTTCAGACTGTCCCGAAGCCCGAAGATCAGCTTGTTCACAACCTTTCCGGCTGCAGTATCCACTGCTTTTTTCAGGTTTTCTCTGTCTGAATCCTCCATAGGAGTTTTCCGGAAGATTTTTTCGATCCTCAGGTTCAGATCTTCCACAGCATCCGCTTTGATCTCCTGGATGCGCGGGATGATATCACGACCTTCCAGCCACTGGAAAAATTCGTTCATCTGGGCCTTCACAATGGCTCCTGCTGCTTCCAGGTTATCTGCAAGTTCCTTCGGTGTCTCGCCGGTTCGGAAGCTGTCCATATCATAAAGTGTGATGTTATCTTTTTTTCGGATCTCCGGATCAATATCTCTTGGAACTGCCAGATCGATAAGGATCATAGGTCGTTCCACACGTACATCCTCAAACAATTCTTCCGTCAGTGTATAATTGGGGCTTGCTGTTGCGCTGACCACCAGGTCACACTCCGGCAGATAATCCATTCTCTCACCATAATTGATCCTGCTGCATCCAACAGGAATGCTCACAACACCACTTCTGTACTGACGGATCGTAACCGTCACATCCGCTCCTGCTTCACGCAGTGTCTGGGCAGCCATCTTCCCCATCTCACCGTTTCCGATCACCATACAGACTTTATTGCGAACATGATAACCGCCCTCTTCCAGAAAACGGATGGCCTGATGGATCACAGAAGGATTTCCATGGGAAAACGGCACTTCCGTTTTGATCTTCTTGCCTGCAGTTACCGCCATACGGAAAAGCACCTCCAGAACACTGTCTGTGGTAAACTCATCCCTTGACATACTCAACGCATCTTTTACCTGGGTCAGGATCTGATCTTCCCCCAGGATCTGGGATTTCAGTCCGCTGGTAAGATAAAAAAGGTGCTCCACCGCCTCTTCGTTTTCTCTGCTGGTAAAATACTTCTGGTATTGTTCTCCCTGCACACCTTTCAACGAGCAGAGCCACTGATACAGGTCCGGCTGCTCCTCATCTGCAGTACTTACCCACAGTTCCAGCCGGTTACAGGTCGACAGAATAATACACCCGCAGATCCCAGCTTCTTCTTTCAGCCTGCGCAGCGCCTCTCCGGTATTTTTACGGGTAAAAGCAAACTGCGCTCTGACATCTACAGGTGCCATATTATGATCGATTCCAATCATGAATATACTCATGTCCTACGTTTCTCCTTTGTTTCCACAATCTTTTATTATGATAAACATTTCCGTAAGGAAAGTCAACTACGATTGACAATGTCAGCCCTCCCTTTTATAATATCTTATGGTAGAAATTGCGGATCATCTTTATATTCCAGCGGAGAAATATAAAGAGTTTATCATAATCACCATAATTATCAGGATGGAGGAAATCCCCGTATGAACTCAGCTTCAAAAAAAGCGATCCTAGTAGTAAGTTTCGGCACAAGCTATGAAAACACCCGTAAGCTTACCATCGAGGCCATCGAACACGATATTGCCGATGCATTCCCGGCCTGTCCCACCTACCGTGCATGGACAAGCAAAATGATCATTGCCAAACTGAAAAAGCGGGACGGTCTTACGATCCACACGGTAAAGGAGGCTCTGGAACAGATGCTTCTGGATGGTATCACCGATGTGATCGTACAGCCGACTCATGTGATCAACGGTATCGAAAATGATCAGATGAAAGCCGATGCGCTTTCTTTTCGTGACCGTTTTTCCAGTATTGTTTTCGGAAATCCTCTTCTCACAACAGAAGAAGATAACCAGGCGATCGTCCGGGTAGTTGCAGATGAATTCCGGGACATGGATCCGGACACTGCACTTGTACTGATGGGACATGGAACAGAACACTACGCAAACACGGTTTATGCTGCTTTGGATTACCGTTTTAAAGATACCGGACATAAAAATATTTTTCTTGGAACTGTAGAAGCCTATCCGGCCCTGGACTCCCTTCTCCGGGCTGCCGACAGCTTTCATCCGAAAAAGATCGTGCTAGCGCCTTTCATGATCGTAGCCGGCGACCATGCACAGAACGATCTGGCCGGTGCAGATCCGGACTCCTGGATGAACCGTCTTTCTTCCGAAGGATATGAAGTCACCCCTGTACTGAAGGGACTTGGAGAATATCCCCAGGTCAGGCAGATCCTTGTGGAACATGTACAGCAGGCCATGAACGTTTCGGTCTGACAGAGATCAGATGATCCATATATATCCCTCATAAAAAAACTGCACCGTGATCCATCCCAGGATCTTCCGGTGCAGTTTTTTATTTTTTATGAAATTACTTGAAGTTCTGAAATTCCTGTTATTTATGCCATCAGTTCATCCAGTTTTGTCTTTACAGCAAGGATAAACTCTTTGCTGTTCAATACCTGTACCTCTTTCAGGGAAGTGATCAGTGCAAGATCCTTGGTCATCTTTCCGCTTTCAATGGTATCCAGTGTTGCTTTTTCCAGTTTTCCTGCAAAATCAGCAAGTGCTTCATTTCCGTCCAGCTCGCCTCTCTTGCGGAGAGCTCCTGTCCATGCAAAGATCGTTGCAACGGAGTTTGTGGATGTTTCTTTTCCCTCAAGATGACGATAATAGTGTCTCTGAACTGTTCCGTGGGCAGCCTCATACTCAAAATATCCCTTCGGGGATACCAGTACAGAGGTCATCATGGCAAGAGAGCCAAATGCGGAAGATACCATGTCGCTCATAACATCTCCGTCATAGTTCTTGCATGCCCAGATAAAACCGCCATCTGCCTTCATAACACGGGCTACGATATCATCGATCAGACTGTAGAAATAGGTCAGGCCGGCTTCCTCAAATTTATCCTTAAACTCTACATCAAAGATCTGTTGGAAAATCTCTTTAAATCTTCCATCGTATGTTTTGGAAATGGTATCCTTGCTTCCGAACCATACATCCTGCTTTGTGTCCAGTGCATAATTAAAGCAGCTTCTCGCAAAGCTCTTTACGGAATCATCAAGATTATGCATGCCACGGAGAACACCTGCTCCATCAAAATGCTGGATCAGCTCCTTACGCTCTTCTCCGTCTTCGCCCTCAAATACAAGATATGCATCGCCCGGCTTGTCAATATAAAATTCTGTATTCTTGTAGATATCTCCATATGCATGACGTGCAAGTGTGATCGGTTTCACCCAATTCTTTACACATGGCTCGATTCCCTTTACAACGATCGGCGCACGGAATACAGTTCCATCAAGAATAGCACGGATCGTTCCGTTTGGACTCTTGTACATTTTTTTCAGGTCATACTCTTCCATTCTGGCTGCGTTTGGCGTGATCGTGGCACATTTTACGGCTACTCCGTATTTCTTGGTTGCTTCTGCTGCATCAATGGTAACCTGATCATCTGTCTCATTTCTGTGCTCAAGACCAAGATCATAATATTCTGTATTCAGTTCCAGATACGGTGTGAGAAGTTCATCCTTGATGATCTGCCACAGGATACGTGTCATCTCGTCTCCGTCCATCTCAACTAAAGGTGTCTGCATTTTGATTTTTTCCATATTATTTTCTCCTTTTGAGGTTTATTCTCCTGTTCGGATTCCAGGTGCTCTTTCCTTTAGAATCTTTCTTCAGCACTTTTACTGTACATTGTACTCATATTTTCCGGTTCCGTCAACGCTTTTGTGCTTTACCACACTATGTTTATAAGAATTGTATAATAATTCAGCCTGCCAACAGTTTTTCACAGTTAAATTTTCCCCATCCCTGCTGATTTCTGGGAAGTCCCATATCTTCTGCATTTTCTCTTAACAACATCTTTACCTCTACATTAGAAAGCCGGGGATCTTTTTCCAGAAGGCAGGCGATCCCTCCTGACACCAGAGGCGTCGACATGGAGGTTCCGCTTTTGAGCCCATATGAGTACGGCAGTCCCGGTGCACAGGCAATGACCTGGCTTCCCGGCGCTACCAGATCCGGTTTGCACACACAGTCAAAAGTAGGGCCTCTTCCGGAAACTGCCTTTCTGCCATTCAGCATATCACTGGAGCCTACGGTAATGATTTTCCGGCTGCTTCCCGGTGCTGTTACCGTGCCGGCCCCCGGTCCCTGATTTCCTGCTGCAGCTACCACCACAAATCCCAGATCCCAAAGTTTTTCCACTCCTTCAAGAAGATCTGTCTGTTCCTTATGATCCCGGGATGTTGTTCCCACTGAAATATTAACGATACGGATATGATAAATGCTTCCAAACTCCATGATCCACCGAAATGCCCGCATCACATCCTCCCTGCTTCCGTTCCCGAAACGATCCAGAACCTTCAGAGCAGCGATACTGCAGCCAGGTGCAGCCCCTTTATATTTTCCACCTGATGCAGTTCCGTCCCCTGCAAGGATCCCGCTGACATGAGTCCCATGTCCGTTATCATCATATGGGCTGCGTCTGACTCCTGTAAAATCACGAAACACGGAAATACGGCTGCCAAAATCTATATGAGGAAAAATACCGGTATCCAGAACCGCCACGCCTATCCCTTTTCCTGTATACATCCTTTTATACCTTTCCAAAGCTCTCCCGTCGGACAGCTGACCTTTCTTTAGCTTATTCTGCGGACATCTTTCCCGCTACTCGTTTTATATAAAAAGACCCCGGGATCTTACATCTGAATCCCCGGGATCTTTGCTGTATATTTTATTTAGTTTCCTCTTCCTGTACGGAAATTAACTGTTTTCTGGATCTGATTATCCATTCCGTAGCTGTAGCTTCCATAAACACCGGTATGCCAGCCCTTAGCCTGTCCTTCCGGGTCATAATGAAGTCCGTTTATGATCACCCAGCTATGTCTTGTAAAGCCATCCCCGGCTCCATCTCTGGTTCCCGGAACACGACCGCATACCACATATGGATCATATCCGATCTCTCTTGCCAGTGCGGCAAATGCACAGGCATAGCCATAACAGTTTCCCTTTCCTGTAGCAAGCGTTCTCCACGCAGTCATTCTCCACCAGTCATTCTGATTTAAATTCGGATAATAGGCAGATGAATAATAGGTATTATTTATCACATAACTCCAGCACGCCTGTAGCTTCTGGCTTTTGGACATTCCACTTCTTGTAATATTTTGGACCACGCCTATACAATGCAGCTTCAGACTGCGCATATCATTTTTTACAGCCTGCCCCTTTCCGTTAAACCGGATTCCCTCCAGAGTACGGTTTTTGTAAAAACGTCCCCAGGAATCCGCATAGTAAAGATTTCTATCCGGAAGGCACAGCCAACCCTTTGAAGGATTTCCATATTTATTTACGTAATAGGAATATTTTCCTACATTTACGATACGTGACGTCTTTCCGTTCAAAAGGCGTCCTGCAGTATCAAACACATAGATCCTGGAACCGATCTTGTTATGGTAAGTTAACGCATAATATTTAGGCCCGAAATAATACCGTTTTCCCTTTACGGTCTTCCATTGGTTTCTGATCTTTCTGCCCTTGGTGTAGTAGTAATATTTTCCTTTTTCTCTGTAGAGACCGGTTTTCTTCTTTACAGTTGCCGTAGTAGTTGCTGCCTGCGTCTCACAGGTTACGGAAACCGTGCAGATCTGCACCGCAAAAAGCATGACCATCGCCATAAAAAACAATTTTAATCTTTTCATACGTATCTTTCCTTATCGTTCATTCTAATCAATACTCTTCGTATCTCACACTTCCGTCAGAATAGGTGATCTCATAGTAGCCATGACCACTTCCGTCACAGTCATCATAGGCCTGACGGCTAACTTCGGTAGGTTCTGATGCTGCTGCCTCTGCTGCTGCCTGTGCCTCTGCTGCTGCCTGTGCCTCTGCCGCTGCCTGTGCGTCTGCCGCTGCTTGTGCGTCTGCCGCTGCCTGCGCGTCTGCCGCTGCCTGCGCGTCTGCTGCTGCCTGTGCCTCTGATGCCGCTTTTGCCTCTGCCACTTTTTTCTCTTCAGCTGCTTTCTGCTCTGCTACCAGCTTGTCGATCTCATCTTTATTGGAAGTGAAGTATGTATGTGCCGCATATCCCTTAACACCATCTCCTTCAACCTTCAGCCATCCAGGGCATACACCGGTTACCTTGAACTCGGTTCCAAGAGATGTTACTTTCAGGGATTTTGATTTTGTATCCGCTTTTTCACGGATATTTACATTGGATTTTGCATAGGTAGTGGCAGCTTCTTCCAGCTCAGTCTCCTTCGCATCTTCCAGCGCTTCCTGAGATTTTCCTTTTTCATCTGTATAGGAAATATAAAGGATCTCATACTCATTATAAAAAACAGGTTCTTTCCAGTCATCCGGTGTCACATTCCGGAAGGTATGCTCTGTACCATCTTTCATGGTGATCACTAGATCCTGACCTGCCGCATCCTTGGAGTCTTTCTTTTTGCTGTCATCCTCTTTTGCATCCTGAAGCTCTGCGGATTTCACCTCAAGTCCGCTCTGATTTTTTACTGTAAGCTCTCCGATCTGAAAATCCTCTGCGGTCTCTTTTTCTTCTGCGGAATCTTTATCGCCAGTTTTCTCTGCGGTTTCCTCCTTTGTCGTTGTCTCGTCTGCAAAAGCAGCTGTCGGTGCCCCCAGACACATCGCTGCGATCAATGCTGCCCCTAAAAGCACCTGTACTGTTTTTTTTCTCATTTCTTATATCCTCCTTTATAGTGTCAGTCCGCCTATTATACGGGCTGAATCTTTGTTGCCTGTAAGAATTTCGATCTGATTTCCGTCTGCTGCAAGAAGTGAACGGTCCAGATATAAGCAAAAACCGCTGCTGTCCGTTTTTCCATCTTCTGTGGAAACATCCATCGGAAATGCTTCATAAATCTTATCATGGTTCAATCTTATATAAATCCTGCTGTCTATATCCAGATATTTTTCTTCAATACAACCTGTGATCTTTTCCAGATTTCCCTGGATCTCGCACTGAACTGCTCCGGCACCGGCAGGAACCGTATCTTCTTCCGTAACATTCACCTGACACTCCGGTCCTTCCATGATCGGCGGTGACTGTGCCATTTCCGGGAGAAAACGCTCTGCCCGTTCCACGATCACAGTATCTGCATTCTTCTCATCCACTTCACTCATCTGGTAAGGTACTCCTCTGGAAAAATACGCACTGGAATAAGCATCTGCCATAAACGGAAGCAGTGCATTACCAAAAGAATCACGGAACATGACCAGACTTCCTTCCTTCACAGGATTTACCGTTGTGATCTTCGGATCAAAATTACTTACCACTTCTCCCACATAGGCAAATGTTGTCTGTCTGTCATAATAAACTTCCTCTTCCGGTGTCGTTGCAAGAGGATACAGCATCTCATCCAGATCTCCTGTGAAATCTGTTTTTATAGTATAGGGTTCCTCCTTATAGGAAACATGCTCCTTTTTCAGAGAAGACAGCAATGTTTCCGCCGCAACTGCAGCACCCTTGTTGTTCCAGTGTGAATCTCTTTTGTGATAAAGAACTTCTTTCTCTTCTGAAAGAGTCTCATACAGATCTCCGTAAGAAACCTGCTCCTGCCTGAGATATTTCTGAAGATTAACAAGGTTTTTGTCCGATGATACCTTCAGGCTGTCATAGTACGGCATGTTCTCTCCATAGAGTGAGTTTTTATTAGGTGCCACAGTAAAAAGAAACTGCACACCTTTTTCATTCAATGTCTCCTGCATCATGGCCAATGTATGTGCAATATTAAAAAGGCTTCTCTCGGAAAGAAGCTCCTCTCCAAGATAATCCTCCAGCGAATCCTTATAATAAAGCCAGTTATCGGTTCCCTGGATCACACCATCTGCAGTAGATACTCCGAAAATCTTCCCGTTCAGAAGGGCATTTGCCGTTACCAGCTCATTTCGAAACGCAAAATGTTCCTGAAAATATTCGCCTGCTTCCGGCAGCCAACGGGTATTGATCTCGTTTTCTTTTTTCAGTTCAGGAAACTCAGCCAGTCTTCGGTTTTCAGACGATGCTTCCTGCTTTGTCACCGCCATCCCCAGAGATGGCACAAGACAAGCTGCAAAAAATGCAGTAATATAAAGCACCTGCAATTTTTTCATGTTTTCTGCCTCCTCTTAAAATCGAAAATAGATGAACGGATTATAGGTTCCGCCGGCAAGGCTCAATACACAAAGCGCAAAACCAGCCAGACTTAATACATAGGTAAAGCCTTCATACCATTTATACTTTTTCAGCATGCTGTTTACCGGAACTGCTGCGACCAGTGCTGCTGCCAGCGTTACAAGATATACCGGTGTCAGCTGCTGCAGTGTAAGGCTCATTGCAGAAGCCTTCCATCCAAAATCCGTAAACATTTCTCTGATCCAGAAACATCCCTGCTTCATAGTGTCCGCACGGAAAAATACAAAGCCAACACAAACTACCAGAAGTGCATAGACATGCTGAAAAAAGCTCTTGAGTTTTCCGCCCTTTTTCCCGATAAATGGGATATACTCTTCCAGCATCAGGAAAAAGCCATGATAAATTCCCCAGAACAGAAAATTAAAGGAGGCACCATGCCAGATACCTGTACACACAAAAACGATCATTTTATTGACCACTGTACGGAATTTCCCTCTGCGGTTTCCCCCTAACGGAATATACAGATATTCCTTAAACCATCCTGAAAGAGACATATGCCATCTTCTCCAGAATTCACGGATACTGGCAGAAATATAAGGATAATCAAAATTCTCATGGAAATGAAATCCAAACATCATTCCGAGTCCCAGCGCCATATCACTGTAGCCGCTGAAATCAAAATAGATCTGCAGCATATAGGAAACTGCGCCCAGCCAAGCACCCGGACCGGTGATTCCGGTTGCTGCCGCACCAAAGAGATTATCCGCCACAAGTCCCATTGTATTGGCGATAAGAACCTTTTTGCTCAAACCTGCAATGAAACGCCGGATTCCTTTTCCGATTTCCTCCGGCGTCTGCTTACGATTATTGATCTCCGCCTCCACATCATGATACTTGACGATAGGTCCCGCGATCAGCTGTGGGAAAAATGAGATATACAGAAGCACCTTTCCGAAATTCTTCTGAACCGAAGCATCTCCCCGATAAACATCGATCACGTAGGAAAGTGCCTGAAAAGTAAAAAACGATATTCCGATCGGCATCCGGACCTGCGGAACCGGAATTCCGGCACCGGTAACAGAATTAAATGTATCCACCAGAAATCCGGAATATTTAAAGATCACAAGAAGACCGAGATTTATCACCACAGCCAATGTCATTGTGAGCTTACGGATCTTCGGACATTCCCCTGTCAGGCGCGCTAAAATATAGTTGCCCGCCGATGAAGCAACCAGTAATATTACATAAATCGGTTCTCCGTATGCATAAAAGACCAGACTTGCCACTACAAGCAAAAAATTTTTGGCCCGCATCCCAGGTAAAAGGAGATGCAGACAAAAAGCAGCCGGAAGAAATACACACAGAAATACCATTGAACTGAAAACCATAATTATATTTATTTATCGGTCTGGCGAATCTTATTTGCTGATCACGTCCAGTACGATTTCCTTCCCTTTTTTGTCTTTGTATGTATTGACCCAGAATCTTGTGTATTCCAACAGATATTCCTGTCCGTCACCATAACAGCCATCTGTCTTTCTGGTACGAAGAGGTCTGCCAAGGGCTTTCCGCAGTGCTGCAGAACTCTTTTCTCTTACAAATGCTTTCCTTAATCTTGAAGATGTTCTGGCATCGTATACACCGGTTTTTGTATTAAAAGCATAAAATCCGGCTCTGGACTGTCCATATGCGGAATAATAAACGCCTTTTACCATCTGTGCATACCGGTTAAATCCATAGTATTTCCCGCCGATCTTTTTTACAAGGAGATAGTTCTCCCCGAAGAATGTTCCACCTTTATAAGCCTTTCCGGTGTTGGAAAAATAGTATCTGTATGTCATTTTTTTGCCGGTAGTCTTATTAGCGACAGTCACGGTTTTCCATGTATTCTTTACTTTTTTTCCCTTCACATAATAGTAGTATTGTCCGCCCTCTTTTTTGAGACCGTTTTTTACCTTGGCTGCCTTGGCTGTAGATGCTGCCTGTACAGTCTGAACCGCAATAAGCGGTTCAGCTGCCGGCATCTGGAGCATCATCAGACAAAGTACTGCTGCCAGGATCTTCTTTGTCCACTTTTTCATGATCTGCTCCTGTTCTTTAGAGAACGATATCTTCTCTTCCTTCAGTTTTATAGTATTTTTTCATGGATGAAGATTTCTGCATATAATATTTAACATCTTTTCTGGATTTGTTTCCTGCTGCATTTGCATCAAATGTATACCAGGTATTTCCGATCTTGATCTCTGTCCATCCATGTGGCTGCCATTTATTTTTATTAAATACATTACTTTTTCCCCAGCATACACGGACCGGAAGTCCTGTTGCACGTTTAGCCTGTACTGCAAAGGCTGATGCAACACCGTAGCAGTTTCCTTTTTCCATTCCCATGGTCAGATATGCAAACATCTGGCTTTTACCTTTTGTAAACTGCAAAGGTTTTCCGTCAAAGCCCTTCATTCTCATATATCCGTATTTTTTGGAATAGTTAAACAATTTCTGAAGAGCCGTTTTTTTCTGCGCAGTTGTAGTCAGACTTGCAGAAATCTTCTGGCTGCGAAGCACTGAATCTGTCATCTTGATCAGTTCTACATTTGCTTTTTTGGATTTCCCAGTGTATTTTCCGTTGGAAGCAAACTGCATGGTTTTGTAGGTATTTCCGGATTTTACTGTATACCATCCGGTCTTTCTTGCACCATTCGAGCCTAAATAATATATCGCACCATTGATCTTTTTTAATTTGTTGGTAACTTTTTTACCTTTGATGTAGTAATAATACTGACCGCCCTCTTTTTTCCAGCCATTTTTAACAGCTGCTTTTGCGGTTGTTGTAGTTGCTGTTGTTGCCGCCTGCGCACACACTGTGCCAAATGTCAGGCAAAACAGCATTGTGATCATGAGAACAAGCTGTGCGAATCTTCTCTTTTTCATGGTTTCTTTTCCTCCTGTTTTAAAAATCTTCATACCCGGTGATAATTATAGCATTGCTCTGATTTTCTTGCAATATAATGTATAAAATACATTATCTCCTCCAATACTTAACATATCTGAAAAATAAAGGAGGTTTTTCTATGCTTCTCTTTTTTCTTGTATTCTTCGGACTCCAGATCTTTGTTCTTTTCTGCTGTGCCGCTGCAGGAAATGACGCCGCTTCCCAGGAACTATCTGACCAGGAACAGCTTCAGTTTATCGCAGAATGGAAAAAACAACATCAAAAAAAGGACGTCTGCTGAAGAACGTCCTTTTTGCTTTGCAATTCTATTCTCCATTCATATGATGATACACACCAGTCCGCCTTTGCTGTCATTTACGATCTTCTTCATAGTATCCTGAAGCTTCACCTGACTTTCTTCGCTGATCATGGCCAGCTTGTTCCGGATTCCGTCTTCCACCAGCTGCTGGATGGATTTTCCGAAAATATTGGTCTCCCAGATACTTTCCCCTCGCTCCGGGCTTTCTCTAATATACTTTATCAGGTCCTCCGCCTGCTGTTCTGTACCAACGATCGGAGCGATCTCCGTTTCGATTCCCGCCCGGATCATATGAATGGACGGACTTTTTGACCGGATCTTTACTCCGAATTTATTTCCCTGACGGATCACCTCAGGTTCCTCAATAGTGATCTCGGAAAGCTCAGGCACCACAACCCCATACCCCGTTCCTTTTACCGCTTCCAGGGCAGCCTGGACTTTTACAAATTGTTCCTTCATACCGGCAAGCTCTTTTATGGTCTGGATCAGTTCATATTCGCTTTCCATGGATATCCCGCTCATTTCACTGAGCATCTGATAATAATAAATGTCTTTTACTGCGATCCGGATACGGACTTTTCCATCGGAAAGACTGACCTGCTCAAGCAATGTATCTTCCACATATGGACTTTCCAGATATACTGATTCTCTGCTTACATCACGCACATGAGTAAGTCTGGTCATCTTTTCCCGAATCTCATTTAACAGAGCCGCCTTTACCTCATGTTCCGGAGAAAGCATCTCCACCCATCTGGGAACAAAAAGCTCTATCTCACTGACCGGGAATTCATAAAGGATCTTCTCCAGGATTCTGGTCACATCCTCTTTTCGAAGCTGTTCACAGTTGACTGCCAGAACGGATACTCCAAATTTCTCTTCCAGATGTTTTACAGTTTTTCCGGTTTCCTCACTGTAGGGAGTCTGGGAGTTTACCAGGATCAGAAAGGGTTTTCCCTGGACTTTCAGCTCTTTTATGGTCTGTTCCTCTGCCGGGATAAAATTTTCTCTGGGAATCTCCCCGAAACTTCCGTCTGTTGTGACTACAATCCCAATGGTGGAATGCTGGCTGATCACTTTTTCCGTTCCAATGCGGGCTGCATCATGGAACGGGATTGCTTTTTCCTGCCAGGGAGTTTTGACCATCCGCTCCCTGCCTTCTTCCACATTTCCGGATGCATCTTTTACCAGAAAGCCTACACAGTCAATGAGTTTTACCCGGATTTTCTGGTTTTCCCCTATGGATACTTCCACTGCTTCTTTTGGAATAAATTTGGGTTCTACGGTGGTGATCATTTTTCCGGCACCGCTTAATGGCAGTTCATCCTGAAGTTCTGCTCTTTTTCCCTCGCTGATCGATGGCAGTGCTATCAGCTCCATAAATCTCCGGATGAATGTGGATTTTCCTGTACGGACCGGTCCCACAACCCCTATGTAGATATCCCCGCCCGTCCGCGCCTGGATATCACGGTAAACCTGAAAGTTTTCCATATAAAAAAGCCTCCCTGCATATACTGGCCTGTAAGTTCCGGGAAACGTCTTAAAAAAGACAGTTCCCGCATACCACAGTATATGCCCGGAAGGCTTCTTATATGCTGCTGTTCACCGGGAACAGCAGCCCTTTGTATTCCTCATATCAGTCTTTGATATAGAACTCATTGTGAAGCAGATGATGCTCTTTGCCTTTGAGGAGTCCCTCATAAAGCTCCAGAACCAGCGGGTTCTCATCAGATTTCTTGATGATCATGGTGTTGTCCGCATTGTAAAGGCCTCTTGCTCTTGCTGCCTTGGTCCTGTCACCGGATCTGGTCGGCTGACCGCCACCCATAATACATCCACGGCGGCATGCCATAACCTCGATCAGGTGATAGTTTGCTTCGCCGTTCTTTACACGTTCCATAACGGTTCTTGCATTTGCAAGGCCGCTGGCTACGCATACATTGATATCCATGCCCTTATACGGAACGGTAAATTCCTTGATTCCCTCTTCACCACGGACACCGCACTCTGCGATCTCATGCATGGCTTCCTTGCTGTGATCCGGACTCAGTCTTCGAAGAACGGCCTCGGTAACACCACCGGTAACACCAAAGATAACACCACCGCCGGAACCAAATCCAAATGGCATATCACATGCTTCCGGATCCAGTGTTGCAAAATCAAGACCAAAGTTGTCGATCATGCGGAGAAGCTCTGTGGTTGTGATAACGATATCGGTATCCTGCTCGCCTTCTGTAAAGCTATTTGGCCGGATCGCCTCTGCCTTCTTGGCTGTACATGGCATAACGGAAACCATAACTGTTTTCTTGCCTGCTGCATGCTCCGGATCACGGAAGTATTCCTTGATAACTGCAGACATCATTCCCTGTGGGGAACGGCAGGTGGAGATATTTGGAACGTATTCCTTATACTGATCGGTGATAAATTTCACCCATGCCGGACAGCAGGAAGTCAGGAGTGGAAGGTTCTCGCCTTTTTCCACTCTGTTTAAGAACTCCTTGGTCTCTTCCATAATGGTAAGGTCAGCACTGAAGGTTGTATCATAGACTTCATCAAAGCCCATCTTATGAAGAGCATTTACGATCTTGCCCATTACACTTCTGCCTTTGGCAAGGCCATAATGATCACCAACTGCAACACGGACTGCCGGCGCGATCTGTGCAACCACACGGGTATCCTTATCAGCCAGAGCATCCCATACCTCGTCCATATGTGTACGGATGGAAATAGCTCCTGTCGGGCAGTAAACACGACACTGTCCACAGTTTACACACTGTGTTTCTGTGATCTTCTTGTTAAATGCAGGCATGACCATAGCCTCAGTTCCACGGAACGCAAAACCAAGAGCTCCGATTCCCTGAAGTTCCTCACAGGCACGTACACAGTTACCGCAGAGGATACATTTATTCGGATCACGGATAATGGATGGTGAGCTTTCATCGATCTCATGCTGCTCTCTCGTATTTTCAAAACGGATGTTACGTACACCAAGGCGGTGTGCCAGCTCCTGAAGAATACATTCACCGCTCTTTACACAGGTTGTACAGTCACGGCAATGTGCTGCAAGCAGAAGCTCTACGATCAGTTTACGATATTTCTTGATACGGCCGGAGTTGGTATAGATCACCATTCCATCTCTCGGCTGCTCGGAACAGGATGCAAAAGTCCTGCCTCTGTCATCCTCAACTGTGCAGAGACGACAGGCTCCAAATGTGGAAAGCTCTGAATGGTAGCACAGTGTGGGGATATTGATACCGGCATTCCTGATGACTGTCAGGACATTTT
>OLNH01000801.1_pt1 | contig 22252 bp, 16 predicted proteins | sample 1643101 | NCBI WGS metagenome assembly OLNH01 (sample SAMEA3136758, study PRJEB25190) | human gut metagenome | biome: human gut; feature: human-associated habitat; material: faeces | place: Austria | collected 2013
ATCCGTAAGAAGCTGCCAGTGGCAGGTTCTGTAGGTGACCTTCGCTCACAAAAAATACCTCGCGGAATATTACCTGTGAACAGTAACACTCTATATTACCGGCTCATATCCTATCAGGCAATGATTTTCGCAATACACCGAATTTTGCATATTAAAAACGGTCATCACTTCTTACTTTCCTCAATTTCAAAAATGATGACCGTTTTAATGTTCTTCGTTATTCAATTTATTTTCCTCTTAGTATTCTTTCTATAATAATATTTTATTTACAGATTACTTTTTCAGGTTTCCATATTTAATTTTTCTATTATAAATTTCTCTTCTGATTCCCTGCTCATAATTCATATGCGTTATCAATAATCTGATTCAAATTTCGCATCTGACTATCAGTTATTTTACTCATAGAACTTACTTAGAAAGTTTTATAGATTTTAAATTATAATTTCACGGATTATAATTTGATGTTATTTGGAAATATCAGATATACTTTTTTCAATTATTCGTGCTAAGCAATTGTAAACTTAACTTCTTAAATCCACAACCGTTTATTTATCTTTTTGTACTTTATCATATATCTTTTGAACACAAATGGCCGATGTTCTGATTATTATGTAAAGTATTTATAAAAAGTATCTTAATATTTCTCTTCAATATCTCCTATTATAAAATATTTGATATTCTTCTGATGCAAAGCTTCAATCTATATCATCCTCTGCAGATATACATTTCAAAATATCGTTCTTACCAACAATTTCTCTGTTACCTGAAACTCTTCTTTCCGGCTAACTATTGAGATAAGGGTTATACTCTTTCGATAAATATTTCTTTACACATTTATCAAAATCTTTGTATCAGGTCTGTGACAGATATTCAATATAAGTTATCGCTTCTATAATCACCTTGGATACGATTCTTTTCCTTACTGAACTGTGCGTATATTTTTTATATAAGGAAAAAACTTCTTCATTTCATTTCTGTATCAGGTCTTTCTTGCAGGAAATGCGATACCCATCACTCTTATATTGATGATGTTATAACTTCTTTCCCAATGGAATCACCTAAACCTTTCTGTTATTTTCATCCTTTTCATTGGAACATTTATATATGCTATGAATTGAATGAATTTCTTTGATTATTTATTTTGTTTCCTGTTTTCTTTTGATGGACTTATAATACCACCCATCTTCTTATTTGTCAATACATTTTTACTATTTATTTCATTATTTTTGTTATATTATTGTTTTATTTGCATTAATTTCACAATATTTATATTTATTTCGTTCTTTTCTGACTATTTATGCTAGTTATACAAAAACGGCGCAACCATATAATCTACAGCTGCGCCTCATACATCTTATTTTCTATTATAATTGATCAGGCATCCCTTAAGGATAATCTCACGTTCATCATCCGTAAGTTCTCCAAGAGTTACCTCAAACTCTTTCAGTCCGTTGTCACCAACAACATATCCTTTGATCACATCATCCTTCTCTGATACTGCCTTACGGATTTCCGGGAAGAACAGGTAGTCTCCGTTTGTGAATGGAAGCTCACCCTCTTTGATCAGGAATGGAAGCATACCCCAGTTAATCAGGTTGGAACGATATCTCTTCGTTGCATACTCATTGGCAACATTTGCCCATCCGCCAAGTACCTTCTGGCAGGATGCTGCCTGTTCACGGGCAGAACCGTCACCAGGTTTCACTGCGAAGATCGTACTTCCGACACCAACATTCTCTTTGCTGACATCCGGGTAATCCTTCTTGATCACTTCCATTACAGGTTTCAGTTCCGGAAGTGCTTCTGCCGGACATTTGCTCTCCTGGATCGCTTTCTGTGCTTTCTGAACTTCTTTTGCACGTCCCACATAAGCAGGATCTTTTCTGGAAAGTGTGAACTCTGCCAGTCCAAGCGGGTTGGAACGATAGGAAGAAGTTTCACCGGATGGGATCAGCTCGTCTGTTGTAGTAACAGGGTCATGAATCTCAGAAACTACTTTCACGATCAAATTCTCCGGAAGTGCTGCCATCTCCGGCCAGTCCTTGATGTTTGGACCAAACTGGATCTCTACACTTGGATCAGCTACGCCCTTGCTGTCAAATACACGATTCTCATAAATTGTCTTGTCAAAGAAATATTTCTGACCTGTGTAGCCGCCTGTGTAATCCTCTGCGGAAGTCAGGAACCCTTTGTTTGCTGCTGTTGCTGCAATGGAACGTGCATCCATAAGTGCAACAGAAGAAATCTGACCATTCTGGATCTTGGAACCTTCACGGTTCGGGAAGTTTCTGGTTGTGTGGCGGATACTGAACGCATTGTTTGCAGGAGTATCGCCGGCACCGAAGCATGGTCCGCAGAAAGCAGTCTTCACAACTGCACCTGTTCCAAGCAGTTCTGCCAGAACGCCATTCTTAGCCAGTTCCATGTAGATTGGTGTACTTGCCGGATAAACGCTTAATGTAAAGGCATCTGCACCAATGCTCTTTCCTTTCAGGATATCAGCTGCTGCGCAGATATTCTCGAATCCGCCACCTGCACATCCTGCGATGATTCCCTGTTCTACATAAAGTTTGCCACCAATGACTTTATCTCTTAATGTATAAGGAACTTTTCCGTCAAGGCTGACCTGAGCTTTCTTCTCAACATCTGCAAGGATGTCATCCAGATTTGCTTTCAGTTCGTCGATGGTGTATGTATTACTTGGATGGAACGGCATAGCGATCATTGGCTTGATCTCGCTGAGGTCGATTTCTACACATCCATCATAGTATGCGGTTGCGCCTGGTTTCAGTTCTTTGTAATCTTCGCTTCTGCCGTGGATCTCATAGAACTCCTGGATCTTCTCATCTGTCTGCCAGATAGAAGAAAGACAGGTTGTCTCTGTTGTCATTACATCCACACCGATACGGAAATCAGCACTTAAGTTTGCAACACCAGGTCCGACAAATTCCATTACTTTATTCTTTACATAGCCGTTTGCAAAAACTTTGCCGATGATCGCAAGGGCAACGTCCTGAGGACCTACGCCCGGACGCGGAGAGCCGGTGAGGTAGATTGCAACGACGCCCGGCATATTGATATCATATGTCTGAGAAAGAAGCTGTTTTACAAGCTCCGGACCGCCTTCGCCCATTGCCATTGTACCAAGAGCACCGTAGCGGGTATGGCTGTCTGAACCGAGGATCATTTTGCCGCCTGCTGCAAGCATTTCTCTTGCGAACTGATGGATAACTGCCTGATGAGGTGGTACGTATACGCCGCCATATTTCTTGGCGCAGGTAAGTCCAAACATGTGGTCATCTTCATTGATGGTTCCGCCTACTGCACAAAGAGAGTTATGACAGTTTGTCAGAACATATGGCACCGGGAACTTCTCAAGTCCTGAAGCACGGGCTGTCTGGATGATACCAACAAAGGTGATATCATGGGAAGTCAGTTTATCGAATTTGATCTGAAGCTTCTCCATATTTCCAGAAGTATTGTGCGCTTCCAGAATTGAATAGGCGATGGTGTTCTTTGCTGCTTCCTCTTTGGAAACAGGAACATCTGCCTGATTCTCCGGAACGATCTTCTGACCATTCAGTAAATATACTCCGGTATCGTATAATTTCATAATGTATCCTCCATTCTGTTTTTTTGCGTTATGTGCATCTGCCGCTGTTCATATGCTGCTATCCCGGGACATTTAAGTCCAAAATTTTATTGCTGCAGGCAATCTGAGACAAATTCCGTCCCGCGTACACTTTGACACGCTAATTTATGGAAATTTTAAATTTTATTATAGAGTATTCCCGACGAATAATCAAGTCCGGCGACGCAAGTATTTTTTTCCAAAACAAACCACATAAAGAAATCCCCCGGAAAGTAAGGAGTCACACACCTTCCAGGGGATTCTTGGCTATATCATAAGAGGAATCGGCAATATCAACCTTTTACAGCTCCGGATACCATACCTTTGATGATTTCCTTGCTGAATGCGAAGTAGAGAACAACAACCGGCGCCATAGTGATCAGCATGGCTGCCATCTGCTTCGGATAGTCTGATGCAAACTGTCCTTTGAACTGAGTCAGTGCAAGAGGAACTGTCTGCAGGCTTACGTCTTTAATAAGAACTAATGCGAATGAGAATTCATTCCAGCAGCTGAATACCTGAATGATCGCTACTGTTGTAAGGATCGGGCGGCAGATTGGAAGGATGATCGTCCATAAGGTATGGGTGAAGTTACTTCCATCGATCGCTGCTGCCTCTTCCAGTGAAACCGGAATTGTTTTTACATAACCTTCTACCAGGAAGATTCCCATCGGAAGACCAAAGGAAACGTATGGAAGAAGAAGGGTAAACCATCTGTTGTTAATTCCACATCTCTGGAATACAACGTAAATCGGAACCAGAAGGGAATGGATCGGGATCAGCATACCCATCAGGAACATTACATATAATACACGGTTTAATTTGAAATGAACACGTGCAAGGATGTAACCTACGATAAAGCTGAACAGGATGATCAGGATAATGGAAAGTCCTGTTGTTCTTACACTGTTAAGCATTGATTCGCCCAGATGATAATCCTTGTTGCTGAGGATCTTTATGTAGTTGATCAGTGTCGGATTCTTTGGCAGACCCATGATATCTGCGTTAAATACACGTTTCTCTTTCAGAGAAGAATATGCCATCCACACGATCGGGAAAATACAGGAGAGTGAGAAGATAATGAGGATCACGTTCATGACCACTGCTGCAACCCCTTTTCTCACTTTATGAGTTTTAGGTGCGTTCGTATTCATAATCTTATGCCTCCTTTTCCCTGGTCAGATATTTGATAAGTTCCTGTGAACTTCCGATCACCAGAAGAGATAATGCGAAGATCGCTACAGAAATACAGCTACCATATCCCATGTTACTCTGACTGAAGGATACCTGATATCCGTACATCGCCATAACCATGGATGCAGTACCAGGACCACCCTTTGTCATAACATAGATATTATCGAAAGCTTTCATATTACCGGCTACGCAGAGGGTAATACATACAAGCATTGTGTTCTTAATCAACGGCAGAGTAATGTACCATGCTGTCTGGACTCCATTTGCTCCGTCAATCTGTGCGCTCTCAAAAATCTCAGAATCGATTGATGAGATAGCGGACAGGATAATTACCATATAATAACCAATGAACTGCCAGATCAGCGGGATTGTTACGCAGAGCATAACGATCTTGGAATTGTTTAACCATACCTGGCAGAGATCTTTTCGGCCGATTGCTTTTAAGAACCAGTTGATCAGACCGTATTTATTGTGGTAGATCATATTCCAGATCAAACCAATACAAACTGCTGCGATCGTACTCGGGAAGAAGCCGAATGTACGATGGATACCTTTTAATTTAGTAGATTTTGCATTTACCATAAGTACAAGGATAAATGCGATACCAATCTGACCAATAATACATGCGATTACAAGATAAATGTTGTGTCCGAATGACTGCCAGAATGTGGTATCCTGGATCAGCTGTTTATAGTTTGCAAGTCCGTTGAATGTTTTCACCGGGCCGCCCTTCCACTCGAAAAAACTGTATACCAGTGCAGTTACCAGTGGAACGAATACGGTAAACACAAACATCAGAACAGGTATGATCAGATATAAAATAAGCGTTTTCTTTTTGGGCTTGATTGTCGTCAACATATGCTGTACCTCTCTTTCCTGAAAAAAACTCCTAGCCACATGTTCACTTAGTGAACAAGCATACGAATTTGTGCTGGATCGCCAGCGAACAGTAACTTCTTATACTATTACAGAAAAGTGCCCATTCATATAATAGTACAAAACCGCTCCGCCCACCGCAGTGGGCAGAACGGTTACTTTGCATTGCTTTCCGTAACCGAATCAGGAAACTGTTTCAGTTCGGTTCAGATTTTAGTAATTCTCTTCGTATGCTTTCTGAGCGTTTTCAGCTACTTCTTCAGGTGTCATTTCACCATTCATCATAGTCTGAAGGTCTGTATTCAGAACATCCCATACAGCACTGTTGATGTAGGAGTCATAAATCTCACATTTTGTTGTATCAACATATGAATAGTTGTAGAAATCCTGTGTGATCTGGTCAAATTTGCTCAGGTCAACATCGTCTGTCTTTGTTAATCCGCCAAGTGCATAGTTCTCAGCTACGTATGTAGAGAATGCAGGTCCTGTGATTTCCTGTGCAAGGTCGATAGCTGCTGCTAATTTATCAGGATCATCTGCAACCTTAGGGTTGATTGCTACAGCGTATCCAAGACCGATGTTCTGAGAATCTGGATCTTCTGTTGCATCTGCCGGCTGTGGAAGAACTGCAAATCCGATATTGTTGAATTTCTCTTCATCGCTGTCTTTCAGAGTTGCTGCGATGTAGGATTCATCCCAGTTACCACCGATGAATGCTGCTGCGTCACCGGAGATATAGTATTCACGTGCATCTTCGTTTGTTACAGAATTGTAATCTTCGTTGAAGATATCTGTTTCTGTGAACAGATGCTGTGTTTCTGTCAGAGCTTTTACAAATGCTTCATCTGTAAATGCTGCACCGCCTTTGTCGATCAGGCTCTGGAACCAGTCTTTGCCTGTATATCTGTCACCAAGAGTGGAAAGGAAGTCACTGTTTGCCTGCCATTTTCCACCGTTACCAAATGCTACAGTGTCGATTCCCTGCTCTTTAAAGTATTCGGAAGCTTTCTCTACGTCTTCCCATGTTGACGGGAATGCATCGTATCCAGCTTCTTTCCACATTGCTTTATCATAGATAACTACTGTACAGGTACCACCTGTCAGTACTGGATATCCATAAAGCTTGTCGCCATCTTTAAATGGTGTGAAGTAATCCTGATCATACTGATCATAATATGGAGAAGCTTTGATGGTATCTGTCAGGTCCATGATCAATCCCTGCTCTGCCCATGCTTTAGTATTCATACCCTGAAGAAGGAATACATCCGGAAGGTTATCTGCTGCTGCAAGAGTAGCGATCTGTGTTTTGTATTCTGCGTTTGCAAGAACGTTCTCATTTAAGTTGATATCCGGATGAGCATCGTTCCATGCTGCTAATACTGTACGGAATCCATCAGATCCACCATTTCCTTCAGACTCTTCAGATGTGGAGTAATGCATGATCTCCAGATCTCCCTTGTAAGCCAGATCGTTGTTTGCTACGTCTGTTGCTGCGCTTACCATTGATGCGCCCATCATGGATGATACTGTTGCTGCTGCCAGAGCAATTGCCATTACTTTTTTCTTCATTGTGTGTCCTCCTTTAGAAATAAATGATTCCTTACACGTTGGTGTGTGATGTGTTCTTCTGCTTACGCTTTCGAAACACATTTCTGATTAAGTTTTGTTTGGTTTCGCTCTACTTAATCGTTTTCTTTTCTTTATTAAACAGCATATCACCCAATTTGTCAATGGTCTTTTTGCTTAAATTATGCTTTTCGTATAATTCGCATTATATTTAATCTGTTTTATTATGCACATTTACTCAATTCGTTTTCGTCAGGATTTTTATTATTCTTATATTTTTCGACATTTCTGTAGTTTGTGAATCAATTTTCAATTTTCTAACGTAAACGTTTTCGTTAAAATTCCAACACCTGCCCCCAGATTTCCGCCATTTTCCAGTAACACTTTCGCTTTTCGCTGTAGTGAAGTGTTCTCAGGAAGCTCTTCAAGAGGTGTATCCGGTGTTTTTCCAAATAACCACTCCATATATTCCTTGTCCTCAGGCAGATCCTCCTTAATAACGAAACGCTTCTGAAACTTTCGAATATTAGAAGTTTCCTTTACAAGCTCCGCCAGTCTCGGTGAAAGAAGCCAGGATTCGCAAAAATATTCTGCACCAACGTATTCCGGATAAACACGCCTGATAAAATCCTCTGCCATTCTTAAAGATTCCTCTACCTCCTCCGGGATAAACGCTGCATCTGAAGGAATGTGGATACTGATCGCATCTTTCCCTTCAAACGCAGTCAATTCATATTCCAGTTCTCCAATCCGAAGCAACGTCATACTTACCTGACGATATGTCCACCATCCACGATCAAACAAAACCTCCCCCGTTCTCTCTCTGCGCTCTCCCAGAAATCTGGTAAAACATTTCATTGTATTAAAATAAATTTCATCTGAAATTCCCAGCTCCCTATACCTGTCATAATCCCGGCACGCACATACAAGCTGACACATCAGCATTTTCATATTGTCCGGATCCTTTCCCAGACAATTCACCAGCTGATGATACGCCTTCTCAGCTGTTCCTCTCTCCATAAGGTTATTTAACTGACGCTCCATCTCCGCCAGATTTACTTTTTCATATTCTTCCAATACTCTCTTGCAGGCTTCTGCCGGAAGCTGGATTCCCTTGCATAACTCCTTTAATTCCATTTTGTATATCCTCCCACTGTATTTTATGTTTTGCTACACTTTTAACTTGTATCCCATTATAACATTTTCACACCTAAACACCACCCGCGAGACCAACATCAGTGTAGAAAAATATTTCATTTCATGTGCATTTGCAGGATGCTTAGATATTCTTAGTTCTCAAAAATCTGCGTTATGAGCCTCCAGGGACACTGTCTGAGCGAAGCGAGTTTGTCCCTGGAGACTCATGCTTTTAGCAGATTTTTGAGAACTTAGAATATCTTAGCGTCCGAAACCGCACATGAAATGAAATATTTTTCTACACGTCCCTCTTGCCTTTACTTTTTTCCAAAAATAAACTATACTCAATACTATCTTTTGTTCTAATCAGGAGGATTTTTACTATGTTTCGCTTATGGGGAAAAATATGGAAAGATAACCATTTACTAAAAGATACCGTAATCTGCGATGATTCCAAAGACACCCGGACACATAAGATTTTCTGCGGTCTGGAAAGCATCTGCTACGAAATGGATCTGGGCAATCCGATCTGGCTTGACTCTACGGTCAAACATTTCAAAAAACATGGAAAAGCAAGATTTTATCAGGATAATTTTATAGAACAGATAGACTTTGATTATCTGGAAATCCAGGTAATCGAAGAAGACGATGATTATTGATCAAATTCTTAATCTTTTTTACATGTCATATACTCATCACCACTTAACGGATTTCTGCCATTCCGGAATGAATATGTATGTCGTCTCAGGCAATGCCTTCTTCTGAAACTACATATTTCATTCCAGTTTGACAGATCATTAATTATTTCCGGGATCATTCCATAAACTCTCGTATGATCTCCCGCATGATTTCTTCTTCCTCAGGCGTAAGCATTCTGCTGAAATGACTTCCTGTAGCCGCAGTCTGACGAATGCTTTCTGCAATGTGCTCTACAATCGCTTCTTTCGCAGTCTCATCCGGTTTCTCCGCTGCCGGAACTTCCTCCACCCAGGTTCGAACATGCTCTACATAATCTGAAAGAGTATTCATCAGAAGCTCTTCCCTGTATGTAAAGTCAAGTGCCTGCCTCAGCAAAAGCAGTGCTGCAGGAACAATGGCTCCCACATACAGATATGCCAGCGGCATTCCGTCCCATCTCATATTTTCTGAGTACAGAAAAAAAGCCAGTCCAAGAAGAGCCGTACAGAAAAGTGACGGATACCATACAAGCCGGTTCATGCGGTTTAACAGCTTGTCTCTTGTTTTCCAGAGATTCATCCATTTCTCTTTGAGGTTTGATTTCAGCTCTGTGTTTTTTCTGATCAGTCTTCGGTAAGTAAGATGTGTGGTCAGCATCCCCAGTGCGCCAAGTCCGCCCAGCACGGTCATGGCATAAAGCAGAAGATGCAGATTCATAATTTTCTCCAGCATAACATCCTCCTGATTGAACTGATAAAGTCATTATACTGCGGTCTGCACAAACAGGGAACTAAAATCGTTCATCAAATTCCTGCATAAAAAAACAGGATCTGCAGATAGATCTTCCATTCAGACATGGAATGTCTCTATCTGCGGTCCTGTTCTATTTTTAATTATACAAATATACTATATTACCCGTTATCGATAGACACTGTAAATTGAAACAATCAACTACCCCATCTAAACCAGGCAGATCTTATCAATTGAAACAAGAAACTTACTCAATTTCGGTAAATCCCTACATGTTCTGCAGTTTCTCAACCACCTCTTCAAATTTCATAAAATGAGATGCTTTCACAAGGATGGTATCTCCATTCTGAACATATCCATCCAGATGTGCCAGCAGGCTCTCTCTGTCCGGTTCGTAGACTACCTTGAGGTCCGGGTTAGTCTGGATTGCTTTGTCTGCCATGTTTTTACAGAGTTTTCCTGTGCAGATCAGTACATCAATATCACACTTGCCGGCATGTTCACCGACTTCTTCGTGAAGCTGCACTTCATTCTCGCCCAGTTCACCCATATCACCGAGAACTGCGATCCTGCGACCTGCACCATCCTGCAGGACATCTAAGGATGCCTTCATGGACATTGGGTTTGCATTATAACAGTCATCTACGATCAGGAATTTGTCTGTTTCAATCATTCTGAAACGTCCACTGATCGGTTCCAGACTTTCGATTCCAGCTTTGATCTGATCTGTTGTCAATCCATAAGTATTTCCTACAGCAGCTGCTGCCAGAGCATTGTATACCATGTGGCGGCCAGGCATTGGAATGTCTACGGTAAATGCAGTACCTCCCATATGGATGGTGCATGTCATTCCTTTTAAGCCTCTGCTCACGATCTCATCGCCGTAAACCTGGCATCCATTGCTCATTCCAAAGAATACAGGTTTAATGCCTTCATGGTCTTTGACTGTGGAGAGTTTATCGTCATCACCATTCAGAACGATATGTCCGTCAGGTCTGAGGAACTTGAAGATCTCTGTCTTTGCTTTCAGGACACCATCACGGTCTCCTAAGTTCTCCAGATGACAGGTTCCGATGTTTGTGATCACGCAGGTGTCCGGTCTTGCGATCTGTGCAAGTCTGGTCATCTCGCCGAAATCACTGATTCCCATTTCAAGGACTGCCATTTCGTCTTCGTCACGGAGACGAAAAACAGTAAGAGGCAGGCCTAGTTCGTTGTTAAAGTTTCCCTGTGTTTTCAGGGTACGGTATTTCTGGCTCAGTACAGAAGCGATCACTTCTTTTGTACTTGTTTTGCCGACGCTGCCTGTGATCCCCACTACCGGGATCTGGAGCTGTTTTAAGTAAAATTCTGCGATATCCTTAACCGCCTGCAGGGAGGATTCTACTACAATGTACGGAAAGTCCGCGTTCTCGAGTACACGCTCGGAAAGAGTTGCAAGTGCACCTGCTGCCATTACCTGCGGAATGAATTTGTGTGCGTCTACACGCTCGCCAACGATAGGTACGAACAGACACCCGGCTTCTGCTTTTCTGCTGTCTGTGGTGATGGACATAACTTCTTCCTGCAGTTTGTCTGCCGAACCATAGTAGGTGCCGCCGCATACGCGGGCGATGTTTTCCAGAGTTAAATTCTTCATAATATTCTCTCTATATCTTCTTTCTTATAATCTGATATTCAACCAAACCATATAATTCACTAAAATAGAATGATTTTATATATTTGAAATCAAGAACTTTCCTGATTTACCCAAATCACTGTCTGTCAAATTTAACTGGATTAAGTAAGTCCCCTGCTTCAATTGTGAAAAGAAGCAGCAATGGATGGTGCTTTTTTATATTCACTCGACAGTATTTGGTTCAACAAAGTCTATATTCTATTTATACTTCTTCATAGAAACTTCAATCAGTTTCTCACATAAGGTCGGATAATCGATTCCCAGAACCTTAGCTTCCTGCGGGATCAGACTGGTCGGAGTCATTCCAGGAAGTGTGTTTGCTTCCAGACAGTACATGTCGCCGTTTTCTTTCATCATGAAATCAAGGCGACAGTAGCCTTCCATAAATAAAGCTTTCGCACCGGCCTCTGCATAGTGCTGCATTTTTTCTGTAAGTTCCGGTGAAATTTCAGCAGGGCATGTTTCAATTGTGGAACCTGCCTGGTATTTGTTCTTGTAATCATAGAAGCCCTGTAATGGTGCAATCTCGATGATCGGATAAGCTTTTCCATCCACTACTGCTACAGAAAATTCGCGGCCTTTGATGTATTCTTCGATCACAACTTCGTTCTCATAGGAATAAGCATCTTTCAGTGCCTGCTCATATTCTGCCTGATCATTTGCAATGTAAACGCCTACACTGGAACCACCACAGCATGTTTTTACAACTACAGGGAATTCCATTCCGAGAGCTTTGAGGTCTGTGGTCATTTCGTCTTTTGTCATGGAAATCCCGCGCGGTGTCGGCACATTGTTCATCAGGAACATCTGCTTTGTGATTCCTTTATCCATTGCCATGGCACTGCTTAAGTAACCGGTTCCTGTGTATTTGATTCCCATCAGATCAAATGTTGCCTGCACTTTTCCATCTTCTCCGTTTGCTCCATGGAGACCAAGGAAAACGATGTCTGCTGCTTCGCAGAGCTTCAGAACGTTTGGTCCGAAGAAGTTTCTTCTCTCTTTCTTCATTTCTTCAATTTTGTCATTGAAGGATGACATGTATGCAGATGCTGCTTCTACATCATATTCTGCCGGGAAAGGATTTTCCCAGTCTACGTTCTCCACGCCGCAGAAAATATCCACAAGGATTGCCTGGTGGCCTTTCTGGCGTAATGCTGTACATATTCCTGTTCCTGATGTGATAGAAACTGTACGTTCTGTACTTGTTCCCCCCGCTAATACTACTATCTTCATTCCTATTCTCCTTTATTCATAAATCATAACTGGTGTGTTCTTTTCAACATTACTGTAGATGATCTGTACCTGATCGGACGGTGCGCAGATACTTCCATGAGTTCCCTCAAATTCATAAAGCTGTTCACCGAAAGCTGTCCGCCATGGGGCATCATTAATTCCCAGATTTCCGTCAAACTGTATCCAGTAGTTTACTGCAGACGGATAATCTTCACCGTTTATCGTACATCCACTCTTCAGTTCGCCTACCGTATAGCATCCTGTCGGAGTTGCGCAGTTTGGCACATATGGATTTCCTGATACGATCTGCGCATCTGCAGTTGGCGTTCCATCCTTATAGAATACCATTCTCTGGGCGGTCAGGTCAATCTCTATGTAGGTATATCCCAGATCATTTGTCTTTCTGACCAGTCCTTCATGAGCATAAACCGGTTCTCTTACCTGGGTTTCGCCATTCTGGATCAGTTCCATAAGAGCCTTTGTCTCTGCTTCCTGGTCTATCTGCCATCCGTAGGTTCCTCCGCCTACAGAAATCTGACGGCCATCATAGGTATTGAATGTTCTGTCTGTTCCCACTGTGTCGTACTTTGCCGCCAGTTCACTGATATACGCTTCTATCTGCGTTTTGTCAAGAGTGTAAAGACCGTTTTCGTCTGTTGTGAGCCAGTTTTGAATTACTTCCCGGTCTACAGTCTCTGTGCGGTCGTCAAAATCGTAAGTGATGATCACATCTGTAAGCTTGTTTATCAGGTCGCAGTTTTTGACCAGTGTTTCGTTGTCCTGATAAATGGACGGTTCTTTGTAACATCCGTCTGCCTCCAGATCAATCGGCGTTCTTCCCGTAAGGAGAGCCTGGATGATATCTTGCGTTGTTTCCTCTGCTTTCAGCGCATTTCCCTGTTCTTCCGGAATGATCACGAATTTGTCATCTTTTTCTTCAAGATGAGCGTCTGACGGTTCTGTAACATTGTCCTGTTGCATGCATTTCAATCCGGAAATGGCAACGTTTACTTTGTGCTCATCGTATTTTATAGATGATGAAATTTCGTATTCGTTGTGCTGACTGAATTCCAGAAACCATGTAAAACGGTTCTGGTTTTTGATCAGATTATTGACGCTTCCATCGGAATCGTAGGAAAGTCCGGCCTGTTCAGCAGTGATGCTCTCCTGCCCGTTGTTTCTGGTATTAATGGTAAGGACATAAGCCCCTACTTTCTTCGTGAGTAAGTCTTCGGATTCTGATACTGTCATGTAGGAGCAGTTAAAGCCGTTTACCATGGAGCCCGGTAAAAAGTGCTCTGTGAAATAGTATACGCCATATCCATATGCTCCGGCGGTCAGCAGAAGTAAAATTACGATCAGACTGACCATGATCTTCTTTCTGGTGCTCACAATATACTCTCCTTTCAAATCATATAGTCTCTTTCTAGCTACGACAACCGAATTCGGGCAAAATGTACTGCAAAACGGGGCGTGCAGATTGCTCATTCCTAAAGGTTCCTGCTTTATTTTATCGCTTGCTGTTCAGCTGATTTTATCAAATGGTTCTGTCTCTGTTTGTAATTTATATATTTATAAACAGCAACCGCCCGGCAAAAATTTATGCCGGGCAGTTTCATTATTACATTATTTATCCTGAAAGTAAATATGATTTGGTTCTATTTTAAGCGTTTTCCAGTAATTTCTCTACACTTGTAAGTTTTACGCAGAGTACAAATACTTCTGCTGCTTTTCCAAGGTCTTCGAGTGTCGGGAAGCTTGGTGCAATACGGATGTTAGAGTCTTTCGGGTCTTTTCCATATGGATATGTTGCACCTGCTCCTGTGAGTACGACACCTGCTTCTTTTGCTTTGGCTACGATTGCTTTTGCACATCCTTCCATGGAATCGAAGGAGATGAAGTATCCGCCGTGTGGTTTTGTCCACTCGCCGATTCCGAGACCACCAAGTTCTTTCTCAAGAGTATCGAGTACCAGTTCGAATTTCGGACGGATGATGTTTGCATGTTTTCTCATGTGTTCGTGCAGTCCGTTGATATCTTTGAAGAATCTTACGTGACGTAACTGGTTTAATTTGTCATGTCCGATCGTCTGGATCTGCATGTAGCTGCGGAAGTCTTCCAGGTTTGCTTTGGATGCTGCAACTGCTGCGATACCGGAGCCTGGGAAGCTTACTTTTGATGTTGATGTGAATTTGTATACAAGGTCAGGGTTGCCTGCTTTTTCGCATTCTTCGAGGATTTCTACGAGGAAGTCCTGGTTGTCATCGTAGAGATGATGGATGCTGTATGCGTTGTCCCAGTAGATACGGAAGTCAGGTGCTGCTGGTTTCAGTCTTGCGAAACGCTCTACTGTTTCTTTGGAGTATGTGTAGCCCTGTGGGTTGGAGTATTTCGGTACGCACCAGATTCCTTTGATGGCTGCATCTTCGCTGACGAGTTTCTCTACCATATCCATGTCAGGTCCCTGTGGTGTCATTGGGACGTTGATCATTTCGATTCCGAAGAATTCTGTGATCTTGAAGTGACGGTCATATCCTGGTACAGGACAGAGGAATTTTACTTTGTCAAGTTTGCACCATGGGGTGTTTCCCATTACGCCGTGTGTCATGGAACGTGCGATGCTGTCGAACATTACGTTGAGGCTGGAGTTTCCGTAGATGATGATGTGGTCAGGGTCTACTTCGGACATTTCTCCGAGAAGGCGTTTTGCTTCCGGGATTCCGTCGATGACACCGTAGTTACGGCAGTCTACTCCTGTTTCGCATTTGAGATCTGAGTCGCTGTTTAATACGTCCATTAACTCCATGGAAAGATCGAGCTGGTCTGCGGCTGGTTTTCCACGGGACATGTCGAGGGCTAATCCCTGTGCTTTGATGTCTGCGTATTCTTTATCCAGCTGTGCTTTGAGTGTAAGCAGTTCTTCTTTGCTCATGTCGCTGTATTTTTTCATAATATTCCTCCTTGTTCTGCCATGGATGGATGTTTTTGTTTTCCGTATAGGACAATCATTTGTTTTTCCTGTGGCAACAGTTTTTGTGCTTTTTACATTTTAGTATGGTAAAGTGGGGTTGTCAAGTGTTTTTGTGGAATTGTGAATATTTTACCAAAATGTATTTAAAAAGGCAGGTCGAAACTCCTCGAAAGTTTCAGCTTGCCTTTTGCACGGCAACAGAGTATATTGAAGACAGTTAACAGATCTTTTAACTGTCTGAATTGTTCTTATCAGGATGACCTGATATCTTTTTTTATTTCTAATGTATCCATTTTTTTATGAACATCAATGAATGAATATGTCCAGAAATCATATCCTATAAGTAAGAGCTTCTTTTTTCATTGATGTATGCAGAATACCCGTGAAAGGAGGTTATCCATGTCTATGTTTATCCGCGCAATTATCATCATTTTACTTGCTTTGCTGGCTATTGGAATGGGATTTCTGGTTCTTGTGTGCTGGGCGCTGGCAGCCTGTGCGAGCAGGCGGGATTCTTATCTGGAAAAGGATTACCGGGTAAAGTAGAGGAAATCTGCGCATGGACGCTGGGTGTTGCCAATGAGTTTGTTCATTACTTTTCCATTAAAGTACAAGGTTGCGGAACCGCCACCGTCAAGGTTATAGGCATAGGTGCATCCGTAGGATTTGAAAATATTTACCATATCCCAGTGGTTTAGTCCTGTGTAGCTTCCGGTGTCTGTTACCAGAAGAACATAATCGTTTGGTTTCACCATTCCTACTGCTGTACGTGGATAATATTTCTCTGTTTCTGCCCATGGAGACTGTGCTTCTCCGTCCTTGATCAGAACAGGACCAAAGTTATAGGTATCTTTTACTCCGGCTGCAAGGAGGTCTTTTCCCATAAGACCCTGTGCCGGGGTGTAGATGGTTCCGTTGTTCTTAACTGCCATAACGGAATAACTGGTCATATAATCGCCGTAGATAATTCCATTCTTGATGCACATGCCGAGTGGAGATGGTTTTCCTGTTCCGTAATCGAAGGCACTGCCGTTTACTCCAATGATCCCGCCATTGGAAGATACTGCATCAGAAGTAGTCTGCCGGGAGCCTCCGTAGGTTCCGTTGGAAAGAGCTGATTTCAGCTGTTTCGCACTGGATGTTTTTATGTGCGCTACCCAATAGGAAATTCCATGGACAGATTTGCGGTCAAGTTTAATGTTTAATGTACTGCTTTTGTATGTATAAGAATTTCCGCTCTGAGTAACAGTTGGCTTGGCTTCTGAAGATTTTACACGGCGGCCTTTGCTGTTAACATAGTAGTTTCCAATCCAGGTATTTTTTGCCATGGCACCGTTTTTTTTGCTGAAATAATAATAGTATCCCCCTATCTTCTGCCAGCCTTTTGCCATGGTAGAATTGCTGAGAAAATAGTATTTCTTTCCATCTTTGGTAAGCCATTGGTTTGCGATGGCCACGCCGGATTTATTGAAATAATAGGTGTATTTATCACCCGTTGCCCAGCGGTTTCGGAACATGGCGCCGTTTTTACGGTTATAGTAGTATTTGTTACCGGAGCGTTTCATCCATCCGGTGAAACGTTTGCCATTGGCAGTGCTGTAGTAATAATAACCCTTATATTTAAAAGAGCCACAGATCAGACGCCCTTTTGAGTTATAAAAATAGTAATCTCCGTTTATTTTCTGCCAGCCCGTTTTCTTCGATGTTATGCTGACTGAAGTTCTGTTCTGTTTTACATATGTAGCTGCCTGTACGGAAACTGTATGTATATTGATCCCTGTTATCAGAAATAACATCAGCATAAGAAATACTGTTCGTTTTCTGAAAGCTGATTTTCTTTTTATGTCTGTCATCCTGTCATCTGCCTTTCCTTTATATATTCAGGCGAATAAACTCGTCTGCTGCTCACAAGGTTACTGTTCGCTCCGTGAACAGTGATCCCACAAGTTCATACACCGTTCTCAAACTCTCAGCATCCCTCTAACGATATGTCCCCTGCGATTTTTTCACCTGACAGTTTGGAAGCCCAAGTGTTGTCAGATAATACTCCATATCCCTTTCTGACATCAGGCACTTGGGTCCTATGACAAGCTCCCGGATCAACTGATCAAGACAATCTGAAAAATCAAAATCCACATAGGATACCAGCTGGTTTTCTTTTACATAATAGGAATAGTTATACAAACGAGCCCCCAGAGAAAGCGCAACTTCTCTTCCCATCAGAAATTGTTTTGGCGAAAACTCACACAATCGAATTTCGCTTTCTTCTCTGAAAAATGGATTTTTCATGTAAACGGATTCCTGAAATAATCTCAAAAACTTTTTTTCAAAACAGCTCATGACTTTATCCATCAATTCTATTTCATAATCCTGATCTTTTTCAGCGCTTTCCAGGCATTCTTTTTCTTCCTGCAATATCTTTTCGATTTCAGCAACTAATTCATCTACAATCCGAAACACAACTTCTCTCTGTTCTGCTTCAGAATAACTGATCTTATGTAATGACACGATAGATGGCTTTGAAGTTTCCGGCGAAACTGTTACGATTTCTTTGAGTACATCCAGATCAAACCCAATCGCAGCTCCGCGTCCGTCATCTGCATATCCCCGCCATTGGCTGAGCAGATCATTCTGATAAGAAAAACAGGTTACATAATATCTGAAATCAGAATGGTTTTCATTAAAAAATTCATCTGTAAACAGTTTCACATATCCCATAAATCTGTCTAATGAAATATTGGCTTTGAATAAATCTGAAGTTTTTTCGTAAGCACTTTTAAATTCTGTATCGTAATATCGACAGATCCAGCTGATTTCCATCGAATCATTGGATTTCAGGATATTTGTCAAACGAAGGGAACGATGCTTCAAAATAGAATTTAATGATTCTAAACTGCAATAGTGATATACGATCATACTTTTCTCTTCTCCTGTAAAAAATTCATCGTGAAGCAGATATTCACAATCTGCTTCACTACCTGATTCAAGTCAAGCGGATATTCGCAATTGAAGCAGGTGGCTTACCTGATTTGGTTAGATTGCCTGCAATAATGGAATATCATTCCGCCAAAAGATAATATTATTATAGCAAAAAATAATGGCAAATCTGTAAATTCAAGGAACCCCTTCAATATACCATATTTTTAAGTCCGTCATATAACATTTTCAAAATGTGCAGAGCTTTCAGATAGCAGCAGGAAAGAATCCTGCCTGGAAAGCTTTTTTATGTCATTGGAACATTTCGGAATAATTTTATATGGCATAGAAAAGCCGCTGCATATATACAGCGGCCCTGTTGATAAATATTGAATTTAATAATCTGTTTTCTGATAAAATCGACCATTAATGTAGTCGGTTTTGATGATGTTTACAAAGGCTTTCGGATCAATCTCATGTACCTTCTTTACCAGGAACTTGGCTTCTTCGGTAGATACAACAGAATAAATCATGCTGGTCTTTTCATCTGTATAGCATCCTGTGCCTTCAAAGCGGGTTGCCGTGTGATTGGTGAGTTTGAAGATTTCCTCATAAATCTGATACGGCTCCTTCGTGATGATGAACAACGTATGCTTCTTATATCTCTGATGCAGCATCTGGATCACCTGGGTAGAGGTAAACTGGAAAATGATAGAGTAAAGCGCTCTGTCCCATCCAAAGAGTAGACCTGCAATTGTCAGGATCACTGCATTTCCGCACAGGATATAGTTCCAGATATCTCTTCCGCTCTTCTCAGAGAAATAAATCGCAATAAAGTCCGTTCCACCAGTACTCGTATTACCGATCAGGCAAAGGCTGATACAGAAACCATTGATCAGACCACCGAAGATACTGATCAGCAAAGTATCATAAGTAATCGGCTGACTCGGAATAATATCTGTAAGCAGACCGGAAAGTACGATCACACAGACAGAACTGATTGTAAATTTCTTCCCGATAAATTTCAAACCGATAAATACAGGAATCGAGTTCAACGTTACGTTGATCAATGTATACGGAATCGCAATCCCCGCAAACGTCTGGAAAATATTCTGGATCAGCAGAGTAAGTCCTGTAAATCCTCCCGGAAAAAGACCACCTGCGCGTACAAATGTCTTAATATTCAACGCCATGATCGTCGCAGCCAGAACCGCACATCCGTAACGCTTGGCTTCGTGTTTTAAATTTAGTTCTTTCATAATCTTATATTTCACACCATTTTCTTTTATTTGTGTAATTTATAATTTCCACAATTCAAAATCCTCAAAACAGGATTTCAAAACGGATAAAATTATCCGTTGCTTGTTCATAACCAAATAACTACTCTACAGTTGATTTGGTTAAATTACGCTTCCCATCTTCCAGAAGCACCACAAGGCAGCACCAGCCCATTAGAACTTACCGGAAGCCCGATCTCCTGAGAATCCACATGACCGCCAAACTTCTTCAGCTCCGTAGACAACATATAAGTCAGCACCGCCGGTGCCAGACCTGTTGTATAAGAATTAATCAGGAAAAATAACGGATCATCACTGAGAATCTTTGTACACAACTTGATCAGATCATGGATACAATCCTCAATCTTCCAGATCTCGCCCTTTGGTCCACGACCATAAGAAGGCGGATCCATAATAATTGCATCATAATGATTACCCCTGCGGATCTCGCGCTCCACAAACTTCACACAATCATCCACCAGCCAGCGGATCGGCGCATCCCCAAGTCCGGAAGCAACTGCATTCTCCTTCGCCCAGGTAACCATACCCTTAGACGCATCCACATGAGTAACAGAAGCCCCTGCTGCCGCAGCCGCCAAAGTCGCACCACCTGTATAAGCAAAAAGATTCAACACCTTCACCGGGCGCCCTGCATTACGGATCTTATCCCCAAACCAGTCCCAGTTCGTAGCCTGCTCCGGAAACAGACCAGTATGTTTAAAACTAAATGGTTTCAGGTGAAAAGTCAGATCCTTATAATGAATATCCCACTGCTCCGGCAGATCAAAAAACTCCCATTCACCGCCACCCTTCTTGCTTCTGTGGTAATGACCATTCATATGCTTCCAGCCTTTATTTGTTTTCGGTGTATCCCAGATAACCTGCGGATCCGGACGCACCAGAAGATAATCTCCCCAACGCTCCAGCTTCTCCCCACAGGAAGTATCAATCACTTCATACTCTTTCCATCCGTCTGCAATCCACATCTTCTAATATATCCTCCTAAATAAAATACAGCAGATTACCGCATAATCCACCACAATACTATTTTCTACTGTATAGTAGTATAAAGTAAAACTCCCTCCATGGCAAGCAAACCATCATAATTCGCAGTTATAAATGAATAAAGTATTATTCCTTTCTACTACAATATATTTATGGTTAATAACCCTTACAGCCAGTAAGAAATTCGCATATACTTAAAACATTTCTTCACAAATCAATATTGTTCAACTAGTCGCAATTTTTCTAGTAGCCAGTAACCAGCGCGAAGCAGCATCTCTCCACACACAAAAAAACAAGCCGAAACTCAAAAGTCTCAGCTTGTTTCATACAATCACTTATTTCGCTTTCTTCTTCATAGAAGCAATCACTGACTGAATCACAATAAAGAAACACAGCAACAGTGAAAGAATAATTCTTACCCACCAACTTGATAAAGTACCCTGAGTAGTAATCAAACTGGAAATCGTACCCTTAATCAGAACACCAAACAGAGTACCGATTGGAGTACCAACACCACCAGAAAGAAGTGTACCACCGATAACTGCTGAAGAAATCGCATCCATCTCAAGACCTTTCGCCTGCTCAACGAAACCAGCACAGCTGTTTAAGCAAAACAGGAAACCACCAAGTCCAGCAAGAAAGCCATCCAGCACATAAGCCTGGAACATTGTTCTCTTAACATTCAGGCCCATCATTAATGCACTCTGACGGTTGCCGCCAATCGCATACAGCTTACGTCCGAATTTACGGTATTTCAGAAGAACTGCAATGATAATAACAACGATTACCGCAATCACTACTGTAGGAGGAATATAAGCCGGAATGAATTTTCCCTTCTTATTCGTAGAACCAAAAGGCATATAAAAACGGAAGTTTGCCCACTTCAGGAATAACTCATTCTTAATAGAAATCATATCAGTACTGATGATAGCTGTCATACCACGTCCAAAGAACATACCAGCCAGAGTAACGATAAACGGCTGAATATCAAGGTAAGCTACCAGAAAGCCCTGGACAACACCAAAAGCAACACCAATAAGCAGTGCAACTAAAACTGCCACATATGTATTTACACCCTTATTCTCCATCAGATCTGCAAGAACCATACAAACAAGAGCTGTTACAGAACCAACAGAAATATCAATACCTCCGGTGATCATAACGATTGTAAGACCACACGCAATAACCAAAAGTCCCGCATTGGATACAAACAGATTCAGAAACATCTGCGGTTTTGCGAAACCTTTATCAGCAAAGATGATCATACCTGCAATATACATTACTGCAAATAAAGCGATTGTTATCAGAAGCAGGAAGCCGTTTCCTGTCATTTTCTTTTT
>OLNH01000803.1_pt1 | contig 22237 bp, 14 predicted proteins | sample 1643101 | NCBI WGS metagenome assembly OLNH01 (sample SAMEA3136758, study PRJEB25190) | human gut metagenome | biome: human gut; feature: human-associated habitat; material: faeces | place: Austria | collected 2013
TATTGGATTGTATCGATGAAATCCTGCCATCTGCCAGATATATTGGTTCTCCAGAGGATAATGAGGATGTACGTTGCATGTATGTGGCAGTGACGAGAGCAAAAAATACATTATATATGATGGTTCCTAAGATCGCATTAAAATATGGAAAGGCAATTCCAGGAGACTTGTCTCGTTATATTGAGGGTAGAGATGATCTGTATGACGCTTATGAGATTAAATATCAATCATAAATTAAATGAATAGGAGATATATGTATGAGAAATAAGCAGCGATTGTTGATCATGTTTCTTTTAATAGTCATGTTGTTCCTGTATATAGTCAATAACGGCCACGGTTTACTGTATAACCATGTGATAGCCTTGGAAGATGAGATTAGTTTTGTAGCTGCATTAGTTGTATTAATATTAAGTATACCAAAGGCTGTTGATACTTTCGCAAAACAGAGTAAGATTGTAAAGAGTATTTCATTCATTTCAAAAGTTTTAGCATTGCTGATAATTTTAATGATTCCATATCTGAAAGATTTTGTTCTCCTAAAGAAATTGATGAGTGTATTGGATACTAATATTTTGTTAATATTAATTTTATTCTTTGCTTATGCTGGGCAGTGGGCTGCGGAAATAAAAAGGAAGGATATCAAGAACAGAAAGGAGAACAAAGAAAAAGGCAATTCTAATGAGGAATTGCCTTAGACGAAATTAAGATAAAAAGATAATTTCAATCCACATCTCTATAAGATGACAATTTGATTATATCAGAAAATAACGATTGAACAATACTAAGGTGCGCATTCCTCTTCCTCAACGAAGTAGGCAGGGGTTAGCACCACTATAAGTATTATTGATAAAGGAGATGGACTAATGGCAAACAGAGCGTTGGTATATACGATATACCCAAACGAAAAACAGAATATCCAGTGCCAGAAGACGTTTGGCTGCTGCCGTTTTGTGTATAACCAGATGCTGGATGTACAGAAGGAACGCCATGAGAATGGAGAGAAGCATTTATCTAAAACAAAGGCAAATACATACTGTAACCAGCATCTTAAAAAGAAGTATCCTTTCCTAAAAGAAGTGGATAAATTCGCCTTAACCAATGCCATCTACCATCTGGAAGATGGATATGACCGCTTTTTTAAACACCTCAGTAGATTTCCCAAGTATAAATGTAAGCATAAAGCGAAAAGATCTTATACAACAAATATCACAAACGGGAACATCGAGATCAGTGATAACTCTATTAAGCTGCCAAAGCTCGGCTGGGTAAAGGCAAAGATACACCACAGGCCGAAGGAAGATTGGAAGCTCAAATCTGCAACGGTAACACAGAATCGGGATGACAGCTATCAGGTGTCCATCCTGTTTGCATATGAGGAATCCATTTCTCCTGCAGTTGTTACAAAAGAAACAACGATCGGGCTGGATTACAAATCCGATGGACTGTATGTCTCCAGTGAAGGAGATACCTGCGGTATGCCGCATTATTTCCGACAGTCTGCAGACAAACTTGCAAAAGCACAGCGGAAGCTAAGACATAAGACCATCGGCAGCAAGAATTATAATAAACAGCAAAAACGTACTGCAAAGATTCACAGACACATCGCAAACCAACGGAAGGATTTCCTGCAGAAGAAGTCTACAGAGATAGCCAATCAGTATTCTTTTGTCTGTGTGGAAGACCTTAATATGAAGGCAATGGCAAACCGAGGATTCGGGAATGGAAAAGCGACCCTGGATAACGGATATGGGATGTTCTTAACCATGCTTGATTATAAGTTAAGAGACAGAGGCGGACAGCTGATAAAAGTCGGCCGGTTCTTTCCATCGAGTCAGTTATGCAGCCATTGCGGTTTTAAGAACCCGCTGGTAAAGAATCTGTCTATCAGGCATTGGGACTGCCCAAACTGTGGGACAACTGGCATCGACAGAGATGTAAATGCAGCAAAGAATATCAAAAAAGAAGGCATTAGACTACTTACAGCCTAAGATATAAATATATAAGTAGGGGTGGAACACGCCGAACTTAACGCTTGTGGAGATTTTGGGAAAACTGCCAATGGGTGTGATAATAACCGGGGTCGATGAAGCAAGAAGCTCTGACTTCTATACAAAGTGTAAGTCAGAGTAGTTCACGCAATAGAACTACAGTCTGTGTACATTTCAGAATGGAAAGATCTATAATTGCGACCTGTCTGCGGCACAGAACATCGGTGCCACGGAAAAGGCAAAAGTTCCTGTCCGTGGCGGCGATGCCCCCGCACCTGTCTATCGTTGACCTGAATGTGGTCTTTCTTTCTGCGGAGAGAGGGACTAAGTTCAGACTGGATCGGTAGATAATGGAACTCCCGGCTCTAAAAGTTGGGAAGCCCCGTCCGACGCCAGTCGTTCGGGGAGGTATCACACCGAAGATGTGATCATTGATAAGATAAAGCATTTTCACTGTAGGCAATGCAAAATAGCATGGCAAAAGTTAAAAGAAAACATCCCAATAGCCTATCAGAAATTAACAGATTAGATTTTATATATTAAGACTCATACCCCCAAGGTATGAGTCTTTTTCTTCCTTTGGAATTCGATTCTTTTATTTTCTGAAATCTGATAAATGCTATGTATCCATATTAGATATGTAAAATTTCAAGATAAGGAGGAAAAATATCATGAAAATGGAAACAACAAAAAGATGGGGATTAATGCTTACGAATATGTGTTATCTTCCTTATTTCTTTTTCTCACCAAGCGAAGCTGCTGATTTCTTAAATGTGCATTCTGAGTATAAAGAACGAAAAATACGAGTCGTTCCTGTACAGGAAATCCATATGGTTGAAGACAAACAGACATTTTATGAGGAATTGCAGCAAATGCGCAATCGGGTATTGACAGGTAACTGCTAGAAAGGAAAGGAAAATGGCTACATTTAACGGAAGATTACGACAATTAATGAAAGAAAATGGCTTCACGCAGCATAAACTGGCAGAAGCGGTTGATGTATCTGAGCCAAGTGTTTACTCTTACTATCATGGATTCACTACACCAAGATTGGATGTTCTTGTTGCAATCGCAAAAGTCTTTGATGTTACAACGGACTATCTATTGGGTTTAGAAGATTTTAACGCAAAAGAAAGATTCGTAGATGGTATTGCGGTTACAAAAACCGGTTGGGATGCAGACGATGAAATTTGCTGTCCTGTCTGTGGATATGGTGTAGCCAGAAATGATGGTTGGGGTATATTACCAAAACATTGCCCGGACTGTGGTACCAAGTTGGTATACTAAAAGGAGGATTAATTGATGTCTATTTTATTATTCATCTTATTTGGCAGTATCACATTAAGTTTTTGGAGTGTGTGTATTGCCTCCGGCAGAGCTGATAAAAAGTTAGAATATTTACATTTACAAAAGGAAAAAGGAGAACACTATGTCCGATAGATTAACTACAGAATATGCAGACCTTGTGAATATTTATAACAAAGAACAAAATTTTATACGACAAAACGACTCAATCTTACCAGTTATTCATATAGCCTGGTTGTATAACAAAAATGTTGAGATTATTGATGCTCCAGCAAGCGAATATAAGCTGCCCGAAGTCATCAATACACATTTTGATGAGCTGTTTTCTTCTTATCAAACTTCTGAGGTATATGATAATATAAATATACGTGTTGATGATTGGAAGCTTAACAGTGAGAAAAATCTATTTCAGATTTTTTCAGGCAGAACAACTTATTATAAGTCATTAGTTACAAACCGTGCTATGGATTATGTGTTAAGTAACGGAGCAAGTGTCCGTAAAATGTTAGAAGGCGGACCAGTAATTCATTCTTTGAAAGGCTCTTCTCTTTCTAATCACTTAGGATTCAATGGATTTATTGAAACTTCTGATGAAAAGTTTATGTTTGTTTTTCGAAAAAAAGGCGTATCTATTGGTGAGGGCACTTACTCTAATAGTGTCGCAGCAAGCCTTAAAACAAAATACGCTTTAAATCCTTCCTCGCAATTCACAATGGCTGGACTTGAGAATGGGATTATCCGGGAAATTGAAGATGAATTAGGAATTCCTCCGGAAACACTTTTAAGAGATAAAAATAATATTCTCTCGGGTCCTATCAAATTAATCGCAGCTTACAGAGACTTACTTGAAGGTGGAAAGCCGCAATTATTATTTTATGCAATGACTTCAATGGACTCCAAGCAGGTAACAGAGGTTTTTAATGCAAAAAACAATCATCTGCTCAATAATGAAAGTGATAGCGTAGCTGGAAAGAAACAGGTAATGTCTACAGATGGAAATCATCTTTTCTGGGTTTCAAGAGACGAATTAATATCTGGCTTGCTTTCTTCTGGTGGTATAATCCATCATGAACTACCAATGCTTCCGTCTGCTTCAGCATGTGTTTCTATGTTGCAGCAATTTTTAAAGATAACTATGATCTTACCAGAAGAAATTGTAGATATTTTAGAAAATAACGGATTTTCTTGCAATGGAAAAATCTCCAAACAAAGCGGAGAATATTATGTAGAAATTTCTCAGGGCACTCCTCTTGGGGAGGATTGGTCTGAAATCATCTGGTTTGACGGTTCTAAAGAAGGATTTGTCGAAGCAGTTAGAAAACGGGCAAACGGTTTCGATGTAGACGAGGAAGTAGAAGTCTATATACCCTGTCGCGGAGAAAACGGCTGTCCTAGCAGTATCGAAGATTTGGTAAATGATGCCAAATGGAAAAAAGAACAGATAGAAAAATTAGCAGATGCTTTGGAAGGACTCAATCGTCCAATACCGGCTGAGAAAAAAGCGATTTTGCGTGTCGTTGTAAATTACGCTGGAACGGAGTTTTTCACAAAAGAGGACGATGGCTATTTCAAACAGCATGAATCATTAGAATCTGCCAGAGACTACATCATCCATAAGTATGGAGCAGATGTAGAAATCGAGACAGAAACTGACGTAAGATTCAGCTATTGACGAAAGGAGAAAAATGCGCTTACAAAAAGATATTATGAATATTTTGGATAAAACTGGTTTCAATTGCATTGAACCAACAAGTGAAAAAGGGAAATATAATATTTACATTAATAGCCGCACTCCATTCAACAGTGATTTTGGGTTTTATGTAGTATATGATGGCTCTTTCCAAAGTTTTAAAAAAGCTGTAAGTAAGATTTGTTATGCTTTTGATATTGATAAAGATGCAGAGAAACGGATTCCGATAAGAGGATCTGCCAGCATTCAGACAGTTTTGGATGAATCTAAGTGGAAAAAAGAAAAATTAGACGAGTTATTATCTATACTTGAAACTTATACAGCGGAAGCGACTTTTACGTTTACTGTATCAGAGTTGGCAAGGCATATTGTTGATTCAATGCATAAAAATTGTATTACAGAGTATGATTTTACAGTTTTAGACGATGCAGAGCTTCCAATATCTAGCTGGTATGGCATAAAAAATATTAATACTGGATTTAATAGTTCTTGCATTGAACTGTTTGCTGACTATTATGGTGGTGGTTGTGGAGTTTATAACCGAATTGATGAAGAAACGGACAATGCAGAAAGAATAGATATTATCGAAAAGATGATATTGCTGGTAATGAAGCAAGAAGTATGTGACGAAAACACAAAACTTCTTGTCCAGCTTTCATATTAAATTGTTTTCATTTAAAGAGAGAAAGAGTCAATTATTTGGCTCTTTTTTTCTTTTACCTTTTCTTTCGGGCTTTCTTTTTTACATATTATATTTGGGTTTGAGAGGTGTGTAGTTTTATATGGTTGTAAAACTACGACACATGGATATCTCATCGATAATAGTTTGAGAGGTGTGTAATTTTTTATGGTTGTCAAACTCTAGTTCTTTCATCATAAACTCCTTTTAAGTTTGAGAGGTGTGTAATTTTTTATGGTTGTCAAACATATGTAGTTGAAAATTATTTGTATGGTGCGTTTGAGAGGTGTGTAATTTTGTATGGTAAACAAGCATTTTCTTTGCACCACTTCACAAAATAACAGTTTGAGAAGTATGTAATTTTGTATGGTAAACAAGCATTGCACTAATGGAAGGGTTTGTATCAATCGTTTGAGAAGTATGTAATTTTGTATGGTAAACAAGCCTCAAAACTGCTCAGAAAATTGAGAGGCATATTTGAAAAGCATATGGTTGTAAACCTGACAGCAGGATTACCAGCTCTGCGACGGGTTTGAGAGATGTGTAGTTTTATATGGTCCCAAAGCAGTATTACTATCAAAAACAAGGTAGACATGGTTTGAGAGGTGTGTAGTTTTATATGGTTGTAAAACAGCCATGGCCCTACGGTGAATTAGTTCGTGGTTTGAGAGGTGTGTAGTTTTATATGGTTGTAAAACAAACTTAGCTTTGGGTCATCGACGACAACAGTTTGAGAGGTATGTAATTTTATATGGTTGTCAAACTGGGGCTGTGTCAACACCTCGAAAGGTAGTGTTTGAGAGGTTTGTAATTTTATATGGTTGTCAAACAGCATCTCATCTCCAATTTTGCGATTTGAGAGGTGTGTAATTTTATATGGTTGTCAAACTTTATTTGAATCATTTTTAATTTCTCGATTATTTGAGAGGTGTGTAATTTTTTATGGCAAACAAGCGTGTGGGGAGATTGCGGCGGCTTGCCAAATAGTTTGAGAAGTATGTAATTTTGTATGGTAAACAAGCTCAAGTAAAACGGGTAGCCAATGACGGTTAGTTTGAGAAGTATGTAATTTTGTATGGTAAACAAGCTGCAGCCTTTCTTGCTTTGGCAGCCTGCCGGTTTGAGAAGTATGTAATTTTGTATGGTAAACAAGCACACACTAGATGGTGTTGACGCTACGGTAAGTTTGAGAAGTATGTAATTTTGTATGGTAAACAAGCCTCAAAACTGCTCAGAAAATTGAGAGGCATATTTGAAAAGCATATGGTTGTAAACCTGACAGCAGGATTACCAGCTCTGCGACGGGTTTGAGAGATGTGTAGTTTTATATGGTCCCAAAGCTTCTTCTCCATTCCTGAAGTCAGATGGGTCGTTTGAGAGATGTGTAGTTTTATATGGTCCCAAAGCCTGCCTGTTGAGATTGGTACTCTAGGAGTTTGAGATGTGTGTAGTTTTATATGGTGGTAAACCGTGCCAAAGCGTTGTCTCGGCAAATCTATGGTTTGAGAAGAATGTTTGAGAGGTATGTGATTTTGAAAACTTCAAATAAAAAAATACATAAAAAAAGAATCAGATCCTTTCTGATTCTCAAAGTTCGGTTACTATATAAAATTGTCATTCTCTCAAATCCGCTACCGTGCGGAACTCTTTCGAGTGTTTACAAAAATTCTTTTTTTGAACATGGTGTGTAATCAATATGGTGTTTTTAATTATAAACATCATTTGATACTTTGTCAAGAGCTTAAAGCTATGTTTTTCATAATTTATACAGGAGGAAGATAAATGCAAAAATACTATTTAGGGTTGGATATTGGCACTAACTCTGTAGGTTGGGCAGTAACTGATGAAAATTACAATCTTTGCAAATTTGGTGGAAAGAGAATGTGGGGTATCCGATTATTTGATGGCGCACAGACGGCAGAAGAAAGAAGAATGAATCGTTCGAACCGCCGCAGGCTGTCCAGACAAAAACAGAGGATTGATTTACTACAGGAATTGTTTGCAAAAGAAATTGCAAAAGTAGACCCTACTTTTTTCATCCGATTAAATGAAAGTCGGCTGTACATGGAAGATAAATCGACCGGGACAAAATTTCCACTGTTTGCTGATCCAGGTTACACAGACAAAGAATATTACAAAGAATATCCAACAATCTATCATCTGCGGCAGGAACTGATAAAAAATCCAGAATCACATGATATACGGCTAGTATATCTAGCTTGTCACCATATCTTAAAAAACAGAGGACATTTCCTGATCAATGGAAGTTTTAGTGATCTAAAAAATCTATCTTTTGTCTGCCGGGAAATGCTGGATGCTTTCAATGAGCTCTCCAAATACCAGCTTATGATAAGCGATATAGATGCTTTAGAAAAAATATTAAGTGACCGGAAGCAACAAAAATCCGCTAAAGTAAAAGAACTTGTCCAAATATTTGAATGTGGTCCTCGTGAGGATAAATCTGATGCAAAAATATGTAAGGGAATCCTTTCTAATTTATGTAAGTTTTTAGTTGGGGCTAAAGGAAATATCACCCGTTTATTTGATACAGACTTTGACGAGATGGAGACTAGCAGCTTTTCATTTGGAGACTCTAAATATGAAGACAGCCTCCTTCCTAGCCTGGAAGAAAACTATCCAGATTACGCAAATGTAATCCAAAAGATAAAGACAATGTATGACTGGAGTGTTTTAGTTGAGATTATGGCAGGAGAGAATTACCTGTCATTTGCAAAAGTAAATGCCTATAAAAAGCACAAAGAAAATCTGTCCATACTGAAAAGTCTCATGAAAAAATATTGTACACCAGATGTTTATCAGCGATTTTTTTATAAAACAGACGAAAAGAGCAATTACGGCAATTACATAGGTGCTATTCATAATAACGGGCATAGTTATACAATGAAAAAATGTGACGAGGAAACCTTTTATAAATCACTCAGCAAAATCCTCGACAAACTTGTTGTGCAAAAAACAGACCAAAATACATTAGAAATTTTGAAAAAAGAAGCCGAAAACCAGACATTACTACCGCTTGCCAGAACAAAAGCAAATGGGGTAATTCCAAATCAAATACATATCCAAGAGTTAAGGGCAATCTTAGATAATGCAAAAACATATCTGCCATTTTTAAATGAATCAGACGAGTACGGAACAATCGCAGAAAAAATCATCCATATCGCCAAATTTAAAATCCCGTATTATGTCGGTCCACTTAGTACCCGCCATAAAGAACAAGGATCGAATACTTGGATTGTCCGTAAGCAGGAGGGGAGAATTTATCCATGGAACTTTGAAGAAATGGTAAATTTGGAGCGGTCAAATAACGAATTTATCCGGAGAATGACAAATAAATGCACCTATCTTATCGGAGAAGATGTCTTACCCAAAAATTCGCTATTATACTCGAAATTTATGGTATTAAATGAGCTGAATAATCTGAAAATCAGAGGGCATAAGATTTCTGTGGAATTAAAACAGGAACTTTACAAAGAGTTGTTCTGTAAAAAAGCCAAAGTTACAGGTAAAGCTCTTCTTGTTTATCTAAAGAAAAAGGATGCCGAATTAACTTTAGAAGACATCAGTGGTTTTGATGCTGATTTTAAGTCATCGTTATCTATCTATATCGATTTTAAGAATCATATTCTAAGAGAACAGATAGACGATGGTAAATACCAGAGTATTGTAGAAAATATCATCAAATGGAAAACGATTTTCGATGCTGATTCCAAAATGATAGAAAAAATGATAGCGAGAGAATACCCAAACATGTTCAGCAGCGAACAGATTAAGAAAATCTGCCGGCTTAAATGTAGAGGATGGGGTAATTTTTCTTCACGCTTCTTAAATGGAATTCAGGGCGAAAATACTGAAACAAAAGAATGTTTTACAATCATAGAAGCTTTATGGAAAACAAATTACAATCTCATGCAGCTTTTAAGCAAGCAGTTTACTTTTAAAGACGCGATTGACTGTATTAATGCAGATAAAGTAGGAAAAATAGATAAGGTTACCTACGAAAATACAGTAAAAGACTTAGTGGTATCTCCTGCTAATAAACGTGCGATATGGCAGACGGTTCAGATCACAGAAGAGATTAAAAAAGTCATGAAATGTGAGCCAGAAAAAATCTTTGTTGAGATGGCGCGAGGAGGAGAAAAAGAGAAAAAACGGACGATTTCCAGAAAAGAACGGTTGTTGAAATTGTATATGGATTACAAAGATGAGAACCGAGACTGGATAAAAGAGATTGAAAGCCGAGATGAACAGGATTTTACAAACCGAAAACTTTATCTTTATTATACGCAGATAGGAAGATGTATGTATTCTGGTGAGGAAATTAGCTTAGAAGAGTTAATGCAGAAAAACTCCAAATGGGATAAAGATCATATTTACCCGCAATCAAAGATAAAAGATGACAGCTTGGATAATCTGGTATTAGCAAGAAAAGATATAAATAACAATAAATCCAATAAGCTGTTACCTACAGGTATCCAGGATAAAATGAAGAAATATTGGAAAATGTTATTGAAGTATGGTTTTATCTCGAAGAAAAAATATGACCGTTTAATGCGAACAGAAGATTTCTCTGATGAAGAACTGTCGGGATTTATCGAGCGGCAGATAGTGGAAACAAGGCAGTCCTCGAAAGCTGTAGCAGAGCTATTGGAGCATTTAAACGAACACACAGAAATAGTTTATGTTAAAGCAGAGTTGGTTTCAGATTTCAGACATGATAATAATATGCTGAAATCCAGAAGGATTAATGACTATCACCATGCCAAAGATGCATTTTTAAATATTGTGGTTGGAAATGTCTATAATGCAAAATTCACAGCAAATCCTAGAAACTGGATCAAAAAGAACAGAAATACGAATTACAGTATCCGGCGAGTATTTGACTATACTGTAAAACGTGGGAGCACCATTGTCTGGCAGGGAGTAAAAGATGGTGGACATAGTATTGATGGAATAAAAAAGACGATGGCTCGAAACGACATTTTATATACAGAGCGAACCTATTGTGAGCAAGGAGAACTCTTTAATGCAACGCTGATAAAAAAAGGAAATCCAAATGCCATAGGTTTAAAGAAGGGGCTTGACCCGATGAAGTATGGCGGCTATAGCAGTCCGAAAACTTCTGCTTTTGCTTTCATTGAGTTTGATGGGAAAAAGGGACGGCAAAATCATCTCGTTGAGATTCCCGTATATATCGCTAATATTGCTGCAAGGCAGCCAGAATATATCAAAAATCATTTAGAAGAGAAAAAAGGATATCAAAATGTTATCGTAAAAAAATATCCTATCCAAAAGAATGCCCTAATAAAGCTAGATGGATATCCAGCAAGATTAAGAGGTGCCAATGAGAAAAGCATCACATTGAAAAATGCTGTGCAGTTAGTGTTAAAACCTGAGTATCACGAAACCATACGGAATGTAGAAAAATATTTAGAATACATTGATAAAGATGAATCTGTTTCTAAAGCTGCGCGTTTTTCGCATACTGAGCTAGATAAGCTGTACGATGAACTGTGTTTTAAGGCGGAAAACAGTATTTATAAAAAGCGACCAGCCAATCAATCTGCAACTTTAAAAAATGGACAAAAAACTTTTCTTGCAATAACGAATTTAAAAGAAAAAGCACAAGTTATCAACAACATAATCACAATGTTCCGATGTGATGCAACAACGACAACAAACTTAAAAACAATCGGAGGTTCGGTAAATGCAGGTGGTATGCAGGTGAACAAAAACACGCTGACGTCCCAAAAGGTAGTGTTAGTTCATCAGTCCGTTACCGGATTATTCGTCACGGAGGAAGAATTATTATAAAATAAAAAAGAATCAGATTTTTCTGGTTCTTTTTTTTCTTATAAAAATTCTTTTCTTTTTTCCTGCCTGTAAAATTAATTATAAAAAAGTAACAATATATGCTAATATATATATGAATAAAAAAAGGAGAATACAAATGAGCAAAACACCAAAAAGATTAACAAACAGCGAAAGAGAAATTATGCAGGTACTATGGAAAAGTGAAAAGCCGCTTACGGCGTCCGGTATCATAGCCGCTTCACCAAACAAAGAATGGAAAAACTCTTCAGTACATTTGCTGATTAAGTCTTTATTGGACAAAGATTTAGTGGAAGTTGCCGGTTTTGAGAAAACAACTAAAAATTATGCCAGAACTTTTAAACCAACTATGTCTTATGAGGACTACTCTATTAAATTTATGCTTAATGATACAGACAAGGAAAAGCGTAAAAATATTATTTTAAAAATGATAAAAGAAGAAACCGATCTCGATATAGTCAGAGAAGTATTAGATGCAGCAAAGGACAAATTGAACAAGTAGTCGATAGTACTAACAATATTGCAGCAAAGCAGTGGTCTTCTCCTATGATTTCTGTAAAAAAGAAGGAGCTATTCACGCTCCTCTACTTTTTTTTGGTTCTCTCTTATGGTGGAGACTTTCCAATTTTTATATATTTTATAATATGAAAAGAATCCGATTCTTTTCTTTGCTCCACAGAATAACTTAATCCAATTCTTTTTTCTTATAAAAATTCAGTGCATTTTTCTTATAGTAAAATATATTTACCATATTAATATAAATAATTAAAAAAGGAGAGATAGTTATGCAGAATTTTGAATTAACTAAACACCAGGTAACAGAAGTAAACTTTAGGGATAATGGCAGACAGAAAAAAGGAGAATCCAGTTTTGACATTTCCGGATCTGTCCTGCTCCCGAAAGACGGGAAAGGTATTATTTTTGAACAGGAGGTTCATCTCGGAAAACCGGAAGAGAATGTATACCTTTATTTAAAGACGCTCACGTTTTTCGCCCAGATTGATGAGTCCAAACCTTTCGTATTAGAAGAAGCAAACAAAAAATGTTATCCTGTGGCAGAAATGCTACTGAAGGAGACGATCAGAAATGTATCAGTATCTTTTGGTATGCCAATCATTGATCTGATGGTCGAAGCAGAACCAGAAGCATAATTTTCCACACAATAAAAAGGTCCAGTTTTCTGGTCCTTTTTTCTTATAAAAATCTTTATCCATCTTCATCAGTTAAACGTATCTTGTAAAATAACTTTAAGCAGCTTATGGTAGAATAGGATTAGAAAAAGAAAAGAGGAGAAACATATGCATTTATCAGATATCAGAGAACAGCTTACAAAAAACGGATACCTGCCAAGTAATGAAATCGTTATGGCAGCTTATGGAGCTCTTCATGGAGTTCCATTGCTGGTCGAGTCTGATCCTGGGCAGGGAAAAACAAGCCTTGCTATGGCTATGGGGAAAGCTTTCCAGTTGCCTGTCCTTCGTGTCCAGTTTTATGAAGGCTTGACAGATGATAAGATATTATACGATTACAACTACCAAAGACAGCTTCTCTCCATTCAGGCAATCCAGAGTGCCTTACAGGAAAATTTGAGTGGAAAGAATATCCATGATGCAATGGAGGTCGCAAAAACAATTGATTTTTATGGAAAAGATTTTTTGATTCGCCGCCCAATACTAGAATCCATATGGGGAGAACAACGGTATGTTCTTCTTTTGGATGAAGTAGACAAAGCATCTGAAGAACTGGAATATACTTTATTGGAGTTTTTGGATGATTTTTCTTTAAGTATCCCACAATATGGAACAATAAAGGCACAAGAGGGGATGGAACCCGTAGTTATTCTAACATCCAATAATTACAGAGATTTGTCAGATGCCTTAAAGAGACGGTGTAATTACTTATATATCCCCCGGAAAACAAAAGAAGAGATTGTGGAAATCTTGAAGATGAAAGTGCAAGCCTCTACAGCTATCATAGAAGGGGTAGCATCTTGTCTTTATCAGTTGCAGGAACTTCGCTTAAAACAGACACCATCTATCTCAGAAGGCATTACATGGGCTGCATATTTACAGAAACTTATGGATGATGATGACTTTGATATTAAAGATTCTCTGTGTATGCTGTGTAAAAACAAAGAAGACCAATTACGGGTACAGGAAACAGACATTCTTTCTAATATCCTGCGGATAACTTCTGAATCAGAAAAATAATATTGGAATCGGATTCTTTTGCAATAGAATACAAGAGCTGGAGGTGTAATAAATGTTATTGGGATACATGACTGGATTCGCAGGATATCTAAATGATAATGGATACGAAGTGACGCAGGATAAGATCAGCCGCTTCCTATCTTTAAAAAATGAGGAGATTGATTTTACAAAAGAAGAGGATATTCTTCCGTTAATGAAATTATGTTTCTGTCGGAATAAAAAAGAAGCAGGTACATTTTCTGACTATTTCCACCAGTATATTAAAAAGTATCGCGGATCATATGCAAAGGAAAAAAAACGGATACAAAAAGAGCAGACAGAAAGAGTGGAATATAACCACTCCTGCAAGGAAAAAGTCCAAAAAGAGCTTGCATATATCGGGCAGAAACTAACGGAAAAGAGAAATGCTGTATCAAGAGAAAGCGAAATACTAAATATCCCCAAAACACAAAAAAATTATCTGCGAAAACAGGAAGACAAAATAAAAAAATATTTTACTAAAAAAGAAACCTCTTTTCTCTTATCTTTATGCACAGAAAAAGCGGATGTTTCTGATATATCAATGAAAACACTTGAGACTTTAGAAAAGAAGATTCCAGATAAAGCTGAAAAAGCGTTGCTATCTGGAAAGTCAGAGGACTTTGATGTTTATCAGAAAATATTCGAAGTCTTGAAAAAAGTCAAAGCGCAGGTCACTCAGCATGAAAATTATATTGAGAGTAAAATTTTCCGTGAGACAAAAGAATTGAGAGGGCAGCAAAAAGAATTGGAAAATAGGCTTCAAAAATTAGAAGAAGAAGAAAAACGGATTCAAAATGAATTGGATAACAAACTTTATACGCTATCGCATCAGTTCAAAGAGAAAACTGCCCCTGTAACTCACAGAGAGACTTTTAAAGGTGGCGGAGCGGTACAACTTTTAGACGAAGCGATGCCACAATTTATGGATAAACCATTCAAACAATTAACAAAAAAAGAGAAGGAATATATCTATCAGTACATTCGTTATAATATAGTCTCTTTTAAGACAAGGCTTGGAAGATACCTGTATACACAAGAAAAGCGTAAGATTGATATGGAACGGACGATACAGATGACGTGCAAAACGGGAGGCATTCCGCTCAAGCTTTGTTATGAAATGCCTAAACGAAACAGAGCGAATCTGATACTTGTTCTCGATATTTCCGGCTCCTGTAGGGAGGCTTCTGAAATGTTATTAAGTTTTATGTATCTTTTGAAAAATATATTTACCGGAGGCTGCCGGACATATGTATTTGTTAATTCATTGTATGATGTAACAGAACTCATGGAAACAGATGATATTCATACTGCTGTGCAAGGAGTCCTACAGAGTGTCCCGACAAAAGGAGTTTATTCAGATTATAATCGTCCAATGGAAATGCTATGGACTAATAATCGAAAATATTTAAAAAAGGATAGCTTTGTTTTATTCTTAGGGGATTACCGTAATAACAAAAATAAAGAGGGAACAGAGTGGTTGAAGAATATTCATGCTAGAGCAAAGAAAATGTTTTTTCTAAATACAGACAAAAAAGAAAAATGGGGACAGGGAGATTCCATAGCTCCTGTCTATTCCCGATTCGCATCGATGTATGAGGCTAGAACTCCCTCAGACTTGATACATTTTATCGATCAGATAGGATAAGGAGTGATTTGATGTGGTATCTTGATAAAGATGTGGAAGAAAACATCATAAAAAATATGGAAGAATTAGGCTATCCGCCTGACGCAGTAGAATATGCCGGGATTTCAAATGCTGGTAAGCATAAGTTTTATTATGGTACAAATCTGTTGACATTTTCAAAACAAGGAGATTTTATTGCCGAAAACAATCTACCTGTAAAGAAAAACCCTGAACTTAGAAAAAGGAAAAAAGAAAGGAAAGAACAAAGGAAACAAATAAGAGAGTTTTTTAAAGCGGATTACAAATGTGCAAAAGCGCATATCGAGACGCTGTTAAAAGAGGAAAATCCTTTATTTAAGAGGACATCTTTTTCCTACCATAAGCAAAATAGTATAGAAATTAATCTTTTTTTTCAGAGCGAATATAGTATTGATAAAATATACCAGATTCCAGTATCTTTCCTTTTAAGCAATTATCAACAACACAAAGAAGATAAATTCACTTCTTACATACTTGCTCACATACAAAAAAATAGTTCCATAATAGAAGAACAATATAGAAAAGCTGTTATAAAAGACATACCGATAACGAAGGTATATGAAGATAAAAACTGTTCATTTATAATACAGCCAACAAAAAAAGCTTATATATACTTAAAGAAAGCAGATGCTCAGATACCATGTAAAGTAGATGAAAATGAATGTTTTTTCACTAAGTTTATCGGGAGCGGTATCATCCGTACACCGCATATTAAGCTTAAATGTTGTGACAGCATAAAAGAAGAAATGATACAGTCTGCTTGTAGAAAAGAAGTTAAACTATCAAATATGCAGATGAACGCTGTAAAAAACTATGTTAAAAACTATGAACAATGGGCTGATAAGTTATTGGCTGCGTTTGCTTACCCCGCTGGATGTGGTTCCTATAATGTTGCACCTAAATGTCAGATAAAAGGAAATGATTTTTCTACGGTTTATGTGGGGTCTGGAATTATGATAAAAGATGGAAAGATTCATTTTATCAATGAGGTAGAAAAAGAATTTTCAAAGAAAAGATTTCAAAGGGCATTTTTTGAAGCGAAAGAATTATTAAAAGGATATCAGTATATTTCAGGAAAAGGTGTATTATGTGGAGATACCAGAATAAGGAGAAAGATATCTGAGTTTACAATAAACGACACCATTCATGTTCCATCCTACAAAGAATCTCTCGTATTATGGCGTAAACAATTAAAGAGAGAAGTAAAAAGGATCAATAAAGCGATGGATACCATGATAAAAGAAAAGGAAAAAATCCTGTTTGAAAAATACAATAAGTTGTTATCGGATTTTTTACTACAGGATATATTAAAGACGGTTTTCCTCAACAATGATTATGTCACAGAGAAAACTGTATGTTCCATATTGCGGGGGACACAGTTATCTAACCCGGATGTAAAATGCACTTCAAATGCTGGGAAGTATAACATCCTTACTATAGAGGAAGTATCAGCTGCTATAAAGCAATTATTAAAATCCGAGCTTCTGGAAAAGAAAAAAATAAGAGGGTGTTACGGTTCGTATGATATAGTAAAGCTCACTCCTGATGGAGAAAAATGTATAAACATTATCCCCTTTATGAAGAAAGGCGGCAGTATTGATGCCGTTAATAAGTTTAACAGAATGAAGAAAAATGAAATAGATATAAAACAGTATTTTGTACTGCTCGATATCATTTTCAAAAATCCTTCGTTTTTCTGTGTATATCAGTATGAACTCATTCCAGTCTTTGCCAATGCACCAAAAGAGTTCTTTACATTGATAAAGATGAGAAAATCCATCGAAGAAAATAGATTCCGCCTAAAGGTCTACAGGATGATCGTGAAAAAATAGGATTTGCTGTAATATCGGCCCATAAGAAGTTCTCTCGACAAATAGAGTCAGTTTACGCTGGCTCTTTTTTTTATAAAAATTCTTTTATTTTTCCCTATTATAAGATGAATATTATACGCATTGAGATGAAGAAAAGAAACGTAAACTAACTTCTAGACAACCTATTGCATAATAAGTTATACGCAAAATGATTTTAAAATGAATGAAAAAAATATATAGAGAAGGAAAATAAGACAAAAAAGAAAGCATAAAAAGAAACAACGTTTCGTGTATCAAAAGATGAGAAGCTGCCAAAACTATCGTTTTATTGCTATAACTTACTGGTTGTAGAACAGAAAAAAGATATAAAAAAATATAATCAAATATAATGATATGAATTCGACTCTTATATCGATGATGAAAAGTCTTGATAAAGGCAACGATGTCTTTTTAAAGATATGCTGTCTGCTGTGGTCAAAACGGAGTTTTGTGAAATAACAATCATAGATATATCTATGTAATCAAATCACAGATATATGTGTGACTATAAAACACACTTATATGCGTGTAATTATAACACAAATATAGGTGTGACATGAAATCATTTATATACCTGTGTATTTTTTTCACAGATATATGCGTGTATTAAAAACATAGTTATATCTGTGTATTAATATCATAGATATACCTGTGTAAATATTCCATAGATATATCTGTGAAATAACCGTCTGTCAAAAAGTCCTTCCGAGGGCTTTTTTTATATCCACAGCTTATTTATAAGAAAAATTTAGTTGTTGAAAAAGAATCGAATTCCATTTTTGCATTTCTCCCAAGCTATAGATGCCACTTTTTTATATGTTCCCATGTGAACTTACAATGTCCCAAGTGTGCTAAGACAGGCATTTGACCCGAGCCAGAAGATACTTTGCCATATTAAAATCAGAAAAACTCCTCTTGCATTATTTCTTTTATAAAAACTTATGAAACAGAAAGGAATCGGTACAGTTATGGCAGAAAAAACACAGGTTTATCATTTTGCACCAGGAATGCCTTATATCCCGCCAAAAGATTTTCGTCTAGTTCGAGCAAAGTGGGAGAGTCCCCAATTATATATAAACGGTTTACCTGCTTTTTTCCATTTGCACTTGCAAAGAGAAGATGGGTATTATTCTTATGCTCAGATATTCTGTCGCCCTGTTGTAAATAATAAGCAGCTAAATATCAGACAGATTGGGTATGTTAATACATCTGACATTGGAAAGTCTTTGGAAAAGATGGCAGATTTCCATCAATACCAGGAATACTTTCTCACAGCAAACAGTTTTTCCACGCCAAAGGAACGAAAAAAGAAAAACCTATACACAATTCAAAATATCGTATTGGATATTGATATACACTCTGCAAAAAGAGACAGGGGGATTTTTATACAGCGTCTGGATGCTGTACTGTATCTTGCATTTAAAGACGAAACTTTTCCACTGCCTGTCCCTAACACAGTTGTCTATACTGGCAGAGGGATACAGCTATGGTGGGCAGTCTGTCCATTTTCCGCAAAAGAGCTGTTATATGTATACCATGATCTTGTCAGATATTTTGCGAGTGAGATTACAAAAAGAATCAATGAAGACAAGGAATTGAAAAAACATGTCATCGTAGATGCCGCTGCTTCCAAAAAAGAGAGCGGTTTGTTCCGTATGCCGGGGACATGGAATGCAAAGTCACGGACGTTTGGTTCTTTCCGCATCCTGCATGAAAACAAGTTTGATGCTGTATTCCTGTTTTTTGACCATCATCCTAAGACAGGAAAACCGTTTATTAAATATAAGAACAAAAGAAAAAATAGATTCCGGGATTACGGAAAATATATGGAGGAAAAGATCCGGCATTTGATTAAAGTGAGACGAGAAGAAGGATTGGACGAAAATGGTTTCCGGGATCTTTACTGCCTGATTGTTTACTGTGCCTACCTTTCCAGCGGTACAGCAGATGAGATTGCTTGGGCAAAAACCATAGGACTTAACGAAAGTTTTCAGCGTCCGCTGCCAGAAAAAGAATTGAGAAGTTACATGTCCAGTGCAACGGAAAAGAAATATCGGTTTACCTTTGAAAAAGTGATCGAATATCTTGATATTGATGAGAAAGAACAAGAAACCATCTGCTTAAAACCAGCAGGAGTAAGAAAAAAGGGACGAGAAATGGCAAAGAAACAGGCAGAAGAAAACAGGAAAAGACGAAAAGAAGAAAAAGAAAAGAAAAAACTCCGTGTATTGGAGCTGCTCATGAAAGGATATACCCAGCAGAAGATTGCAGGAATCATTGGATGTACCCAGTCAACCGTCAGCAAGGTTATAAAAGAATCTGGAATCAAATGCAAAAAAGGCAGAAGAAAAATAATCGAATCTGCCAAAGTCATCTGCCAGACAATACATACAAAAAAAGAGGAAAAACAAAAAGCAAAAGTCCATAAAGAAATGGAACATCTGCTGGAGACAAATCCAGAGTTTTGTACCACAATGGACAAGCTGAATGAGTTGAAAAAGAAGCGGGAACGGTATAGAAAAGAAAAGGAAGAGTTAAACGAACGAAGAAAAAACGCCGGAATGGAACCGGACTTTTGCTCTACCGTCTGATGCAGAGCTTCAGAAGATATTAGCAGGGGAAATCCGCAGTTACAATGAACGTAACAACTAATTTTTTCTTATAAAAAAAGACCTCTTTTCTAGTAAAAATAGCCACAGGAGACTGGGGCTTTTTGTTGTGCCAGAATTTTCATTATCCGGGTTAAAAAGGAAAAAGTAAACAAACAGACAAGAGGTAAACAAGGCGAAAGACAAGAAAAAGAAAGATAGTTGTTGCAATTATTCCGTGCCTGCATATATAAATGATAATTATCTTAGACACCCTTATGTTTCTCCTCCTTTATAGTCATGCAGTACGTCTGTTAGTTCTTCTCTGTTGGACGTAGCTCACTATCCTTCTTTTGCACAGAGCATTCCCACTGTGTCTTTATTTTTATCTGTATCCCTTTTACCTTCCTGGCATGGCATTGGAAAAAGCTTCTATTACTTCGGTATTTTCTTATCAAAATTCTTTTTGCCTACCTTTTTTTATACTATACCAAGGAATACATGTTATCGCTTTTCTGTGATGACTCCGAAGCTATGCCTATCTGTATGGGGTCGGATACAGCAAATCTGGTACGAAATGAGGTGACTCGATCCTGATGAAACATATTAATAAGAGAAAAGAGTGAAAAGAAAGGGAGTATCCATATGATTAACTATGAAAAATTGAACAAATTCCAGTATGAGGCGGTAATGCATGATAAAGGACCAGCATTGCTTTTAGCTGGAGCAGGTACAGGAAAGACACGGACACTCATCTACCGTGTAGCACATCTGATCGAGTCAGGAGTCAGTCCAGAAAGTATCCTGCTTCTTACCTTCACCAATAAAGCAGCGAATGAGATGAAAGAACGAGCAGAGAAGATGTTAAAAGAAAAATGTGGAATCACTGCCTGTACATACCATTCTTTTTGTGTAAAGATGCTGCGATTTTATGAAAAAATGGCTGGCATCTCTCCTGATTTTACGATTATATCTGGACCGGACGAAGCGGATATCATTGACATTATAAAATCGGAATTAAATTTTCAAAAACTAAAAAACATGCCTTCTGCTTCTGTTTTTGCTTCTATGTTATCTACTTGTGTAAACAAAAGGCTTACACTAGAAGAACTGTTAAAAGAGCAGAAGTACTGGAGATTCAGACAAAATGAGAGAAAACTTCTCTTATTACGAGAGGAAACAAAAAAGTATAAAGAAGAACATAATTTATTTAATTATGATGATATTCTGCTCAAGTTTGATCAGATGCTTACAGATTATTCTAATATTGCAAGAAGAATTGAGGATACTTATCGATACATTATGGTAGATGAATATCAGGATACAAATACTTTACAGGACAGCATTATAAGAAAGATCCGGACAAAAAATACAAATCTTATGGTCGTTGGAGATGATATGCAGTCTATCTATAAATTCCGAGGAGCGGATGTACAAAATATTCTATCATTTCCAAAAAGATATACTGATTGTAAAGTAATCTATCTAACAGAAAATTATCGTAGCAGTCAGGAAATCCTTAACCTTGCAAATCATGTTATGACAAATGCAACCGAAGGATATCAAAAAAACTTAAGAGCACAGTTTAGCAGCCAAGAACTTCCGAAAGTGTACAGTGTTAATGATACAAAAACAGAAGCGGAGTTTGTGTTAAACCGTATTAAAGCAAAACATGCAGAAGGTATCCCGTATAACGATATTTGTGTATTGTATCGAAATTCATTCCAGTCTTATGAATTAGAAGTTCTTTTAAATAAAGCTGGATTAGATTTTGAAAAATATGGTGGAATCCGATTCTTAGACAGGGCACATATTAAAGATGTTCTTGCATTTTTAAGAATCTATACAAATCCATCTGACGAACTGGCATGGTTCCGTATTCTGCAGTTACATATTGGTATTGGAAAGGTATATGCAAGAAACATCTCTCGAAAGTGTTTGGAATATGGTCCGGAATACTTAATAGATGATTGTCATAAACGAAAAAAATATGGAGTGCATATCAGAAAATTGTATGATGAGATCCAAAGTTGGGAAGGTAAAGAGTTCTTAGAGATATTAAAAAGCAGTTGTGCTTATTATGTTAAAACCTTAGAAAATACTATTAGAAATAAAAAAGTAGATTCTGAATCGGACAGGGAAGAAAGTTTACAGGATTTTGAAAGGAATAAAGAAGATATCACAATTCTTCAGGAAATGGCAAAAGATTACGACTCTGCTCTGGCTTTTCTGGATGCAACAACTTTGGATGCAACAAAGTCAAAAGGAAATGAAGAGGATAAGCTTGTCTTATCGACAATACATTCCGTAAAAGGATTGGAATATGATACGGTTGTTTTATTGGATTGTATCGATGAAATCCTGCCATCTGCCAGATATATTGGTTCTCCAGA
>OLNH01000817.1_pt1 | contig 21798 bp, 26 predicted proteins | sample 1643101 | NCBI WGS metagenome assembly OLNH01 (sample SAMEA3136758, study PRJEB25190) | human gut metagenome | biome: human gut; feature: human-associated habitat; material: faeces | place: Austria | collected 2013
ACTAGTACTAATTTCAATAGCTTCCGGTTCAATATTTAACGGTTCAGCAATTTTTACCATCTCATTTTTTACTTTTTCTAGTCGAACTGCTTTTTCCGATTCGTCAAAATGTTTAATACCTGAATTGATGTCATCAGATACTACTTTGATACGTTCAACATAACGCTTCATTTTTTCTTCAAAGATATTCAAAGGCTGTGAATAATCAGCTTTAATTTCTTTTCTACGGTCATCAATCAATTTGGCAATTTTATTTAAATCGGCTTTGGCTTGTTTTGCTTCTGCGACATTTTCTTCATCAAATTTAAAAACTTGATTGTCGTAATGGTCAGTCGTTTGTTCAATTAAACGATCCAATAGTTCTTCATTTTCAATTGTGATTTTTGAAGGTGTGTAACTCACCTCAAATTGCATATCTTGCAATGCTAATGGATTTTCTGTCATTGTTTTTGCCCCCATGGAATTGAATTTATATTTTCTTGTTTTGGTTGCGTTATGTTTTGAAGGCGTTTAGCATAAGCCTTTTTCCATTTTTGTAAAATTTGTAAAGCTACACCAAAATCAGTTTCCGTCATTTTGTTAATCGTCTTAGTAAATCCAGATTCAGCTTTTAATTGACCTAAAACTTGAGCCGGATTAGAGTTAGACATTGTTGCTACAGTGTGAATTAAATCTTCTAATGTTTTTATTTGTTCTTCATCAATAGTTTTAGGTGGCTGTAACGGCTTCTTCCCTTCGGTTTCTGGGTCATCTCCTGTCGGAATTAGAAACAGAGAAGTCAATGCGTATTTAAGTGCGCCAGTTTTAGCTTTGTACACTGCTTTATCACCAGCATCTTGCCCATCACCAAATCCAGTAAATTTTATTGTCTCTCCTGTATCACCATCAAATATCGTATATTCGATTTCAAGGGTAACTAATTGCTGTGTACCTTTTTGTGTCTTGATTTCTGTTACAGATCGCGATTTTTCATCAGATAACATAAAAAGATTCTGTGCAACTAGTAAAGGTCGAACGACATCCTTAATATCACTTTCCAAAGCGTAGTCATAATTATGGAAATCGTTATGCCCATTCTTGGGAATTCTTTCAATTTCATTTGTAATTTCTGCTAACTTTTGTATTAGATTTTTCGTGACGCTATTTTTACTTACTTCGTTTTTGACATCATCCATGCTATAATCTCCTTATAGGTATTTTTGTTTGCGACTCATTGCTTCCCGGCGGAGTCGCTTTTTTCATGCGCTCGATATTTTGACGCGTTTTAATCGTTAAGTAGTTTGCTCGCCACCATCGATCTGCGATAATTTTTCCGATTTTTAAAGCTTCGGCTCTATTCATTATCTTCACCTAGTTCTAAACTCATTTGACGTACAACGGTTTTAGTGGCTGTTGATGGTTCCCAGTCGGTGATATAGTCTAATACTGTTTGAAAATGTTTTTGTCTTAGTTGTGTTCGAGTGCTAACCCCAGTAATCTTTTTAACGCCGCTATTGATATCTCTGTGAAGCTCTCCACGTTGTTTATTCGTCAACTTTCCAAAGCTACGACCTACTTCTGCGACCCGTTGATTAATTCGGCGTGTGACATAACCATAATCGCCTGCACTCAAAACTATATTTTCTTCAAGGTCTGTTACACGTTCTTCAACTTTTTCTACTTTTTCACTTGTGTTTTCTTGATATTGAAACATTAATCGTAGTGCTTCTTGAGGAGACTGCGGAATTTTTAGTGATTGCTCTTTGATAGCCGTTTCCATTTCGTTAAATCGCTCGATATATGCTAAAGCAAATTGCGTACCTTTTGCGCCGGTCATTCGCGTTGAATATAACTCGCAACCTTTTTTAGTTAGCGAATAACATAATCGTTCTTCATTTTTAGCATCCTGATACGTTGATTCAATAAAGTAATTAACCACCACATTTTTGTGGTCGTCTAAATGTTCAATTATTTTTTGGATATCTCGCAAAACTTGGTCGTGCCGTCTCCCAACCATTTCTGCTACTTCTAAACTTGTAATTGTTTTTTCTAATACATTCATAAAAATCCTCCTTCGTAAAAATGTAATATCTGTATTAGCTTCTTACTTGGCTTTCGTTAAGTCACACTTGTTGTATAATTTCATTTATGAAAGCGAGGTGATACTATGAGTAGAAAGTCTAGTATTAATTTCAGCGGCGACCTTGAAAAAATCATAAAATCTAAAGCGAACAAGATTTTGAAAAATGGCGTCGATTATACTTGTCCTTCCTGTGGAAAGAAAATCAAGATATCAGATGGGAAAAACAAGTGTAAGTATTGTGGAACTGTAATTGATTTTAAAGGTAGGGTTTAGTCCTCTTTAATTCCAATTTCAAACTCCATTGAAGCCAATTCGTCTGCCAACGTTTTGGCTTCTTTCAATAGTTCGACATATCTTTCTGCTTTTGACACTGCTTCTTCTACGCCGATTACATCAACTTTCACTTTTAGTCTTTCTTCATTCATTCTTGAACCTCCTCTACTAATAAATCCCTTTTTCTACATCGCTAATGTGCATACGATAGCCAATCAACGCTGATACGATTACGACAGCAACCGCTGAAATCACTATTAGCGTGATACTTAAATTAATACTTCCCATCCAAGCGAACAGCGCTGTAACCGTCGATACGATGATAGTGAACAGCATTAGCATTGAGCATTTATGTTTTGTCATGTTTTCACCTTATTTCTGTTTTTTTATCTAACCTTTCTTTGATATACTCGCTTTAGAAAGCGAGGTGAAAATATGCATTCTTTTAAAGTAGAAACTATCTTAGCAAGACACGGCATCGAGACCACTCCCGAATTGTTATCAGCAATTCAAGAAATCATTAATCAATCTGCAAAAGAGATTAATGAAAAAGCCGCATTTGAAGCCAAACGCAAAGACCGAATGAACGGGCTAAGATAACTAGTTAGGCAAGTCGCTATTTTTTGGTGGCTTGCTTCATTGCTTTTTTGTGCATATCTTGATAAACATAATCGTCTAGCTTAAACTCGCTTTTGTAGTAATGACAAATATCGTCAATAACTTCTTCATACGTGTCACACTCATTAATCAGATCGGTAGCAATTGCTTCGACTTCGTATTTAACCAATTCTTCTAACTCGTCAAATCGTTTTAAAATGTCCCGTTTCATGTTTTCACCTCAGTCCTCTAGTTTTTATTTCTCTTAAATTTGTTTTGGTCTCTCCATATTAGAAATTCATCAAATAATTTGACATTAATAATTGATAATCCGTAGGTTGGCAATCTATAGCCTTCTTTAAAAGCGGCATGCTCTTTAAACTCTTTGAGCAATTTTTGAAATAAAGGTTTGTGATTTTGATAGCCAAAGTAAACAATCGCTTCATCTTTTGCCATCCATGCTTGATCTAGCTCAACTGTTTTAGCTAAGGTAATTTGTGCCATGACTTAAACCTCCTGTTTTACATTTGTGTATTTTCGGTCAATTCCTAAAAAATCAGCAATTTTTAACCGATACTCATCTGCTTTTTCACCACGCTGGAACCCTTCAATTACTTGGCGTGTGTATACAGCGGACTTTCCAATGTGTCCGGCAACATCATTTAATTTGATATGTTTTCTTTTCATCATGATATCGGCAATTTCTCCAAAATTTGTGATCCGCATTTTTTCATCTCCTTCTTTCCCCAAAATTGTGCTAATAGTAGTTAGCTCCCATCTACTCGGCAGATGGTTTTTATTTATAAGCTAGTTAATTTATTAGCTAAAACTGTTGACATTTTTAGACTATAGTGTAAAATGTAAACATAGCTAAATAAGACTATAGAAAGTCCTATCGAACCTTTTATCCGTCGCCAAACGTTGAGGTTATCACTACGCTATTCTTGTGTCCTTTTTTAGCTGACTAACTAGCTTATGAACATAGTATATTAGTCTTTAGATTAAAAGTCAAGTTTTTCTATTCTAAAGATTAAAAATGTTTTTTTGCTATGGGGGTTGTTTATATGACACCATTTGAAAGAGTTAAATATCTTTCTGATAAACAAGGGATTTCGATTAATGCTCTGGAAGAAAGAATTGGTCTTAGCAAAAATACTTTATATTCTTGGAAGAAAAAAACACCTGGTGTGGATAAGCTTGAACTCGTAGCTGACTACTTCGACGTCTCCACTGACTACCTACTAGGACGCACAGACACCCCGACAGCCGACAGCTCAAAGAAACATCAGTTTACAGTCGAAGAGGCATTGGCTTCTGTCATGAGTAGCGACGGTAAGCCATTGACTGAACACGATCGGAAAGTGTTAACAGGTATTATTGAAGCTTATCTTGAAAAAAACACTGATGCTGAGTAGGTGATTGTCTTGGATATTGATAATGAAGTAAACGAGATTATAAACGAGCTTGATGTAACCATTATTGAAACTCCTGAGCTTGACTCTGACGCTAAATATATAGCCGTAATGAACACAATTGTCTTAGACTCGCGCCTGTCTGAGCGAATCAAATTATTGCGGCTATTACATGAGTTAGGCCATGCTGCAAAACACAAGAATAATTATATGTTGTATAAACGCACCTATGCCCTTCATTCAAAAATGGAAAATGAAGCCGAAGAGTTTATGATTGAAAAAATGTTAGAGGCGAAACTCAACGAACCAGATTTTGATCCAAGTTCTTTTAACTACATAAACTTTTTAGAAAGTTATGAAATTGAAACGAGGTACGAACCCGTTGTAAAAGAGTTTATGTCAAAGTACCTTGTCGGTTTTAGCACCGATAATATATTTTTTTAATAAAAATAGAACATAAGTTCGATTTACAGGAGGAGAATACATGCAATATCAAGAATTCAAAGAATGGTTAGAACAGAACACACGAGGATATAAGCTGTTTTGCAACAAAGCTATGGAGTTACAATTAACTCGTAACAAAAAACGGACAGGAAAGACGAAAAAATGGACTGACAATAAGATGGAACGTGCAGTTGAATCTATGTGGGTTGACGTAGCAAAAAACGCCTACGAACAAATAAAGGGACAAAAAGGAGTGCCTAAATATAACGGACACCAAATTTGGTTAGATTTTTTAAATGAAATCCAATTCGTGGAAAATTTTGATGATAGCATGGCAGAATTGGAATTTGAATAGGAGGAATATATATGTGGGTTGAAGAATTACCCAGCGGTAAATTTAAATATAGTGAGCGATACAAAGATCCCTACACTGAAAAACAAAGACGAGTGTCAGTAACTTTAAATTCAAAATCAAATCAAGCAAAGAAACAAGCAATGATTGAATTGCAAGAGAAAATCACTAAGAATACAAATGCTCCGAAAAATTCTAGCATAACCTTTCTAAACGCCTTGAATTTATTTGTTCCCTACTACAAGAATAGAGTCAAAGCATCTTCATTCGTTTCGTTTAAATCGACAGAAAAGGCAATTATAAAGACAATAGGTGCTGATACATTAGTTAAAAATGTTGATAATTCTTACTTAAAGAAACGTCTAGAAGATATGTACTATAACCAAAACTATTCCTTTAACTATATAAAGAAAATAAAAGCGTTTATTTTTATGATTATTGAATATGCTAAAGAAGAAGGATATGAAGCAAAGCTCTCGCATTTTAAACTGAACTTCGTATTAAGACAGACAGAACAACCTGAAAAATACTTAGAAAAGAACGAACTACGCGCTTTGATAAAACAATTAAATTCATATGCAAAAAATACTAGAAAAGCAGATATGGTAGAATTTATGGCTTTAACCGGATTAAGGTATGGAGAATTAATTGCTTTGAGAGAAGATGATTTATTTGAAGGCTATATCAAAGTAACAGGAACTATAGATTTTAGAAGCGGACATTATTCAGAAGTTATTCGCACGACTCCAAAAACAAAAGCAGCAAACAGAAATATTACTTTGCCAAATAGAGCAATCGAAATCTTATTTAAGGTGCTTCAAGAAAATAGACTATTGAAAGCTACAAAAAAGTATGTTGATTTAGGGTATATTTTTACGAATAGTAAAGGGGTTCCGATTGATTATCGCACTTTTGCCCCAACGTTAAAGAATGCAGCAGTTAAAGCGGGAATCAATAAGACTGTGACTAGTCACTATTTACGTCACACTCACATATCTTTTTTAGCAGAATTAAATATTCCTATCAAAGCAGTTATGGAACGGGTCGGTCATACAGACGCTTCAACGACGCTTCAAGTATATACACACGTAACAAACAAAATGAAAGATTCTCTTTTAGAAAAACTTGATAGTATAGAATACTAAATTTTTTTAATTTAAACTTGCCCCTTGCCTGCCCCTTTTAATGTTTAAGCAAATAAAAAACCGCTACAAATACTGATATGCAGCGGTTAATTCCTGTTTTTAATACAACTCTAAATATTGTTCTCTTTCCCATTCTGAAACCGTTTGGCGGAATGAAGCCCATTCCAACCGTTTTGCTTCCACAAAATTTTGGCAAATGTGGTTGCCTAACGCATCCACCATTACTTGATCTTTTCGCAATTCTTTAATGGCATTGTGTAATGTTGAAGGCAAATCTTTAATTTGTGCTTCTTCTCTTTCTGCTTCATTCATGACATAAATATTACGGTCAACAGCAGGTGGTGGTGTTAGTTCCCGGTGAATCCCATCCAGACCAGCTTCTAGCAAAACAGCCATTGCTAAATAGGGATTAGCAGAAGGATCGACTGAACGCAATTCCAAACGTGTAGACAATCCACGTGATTCCGGTACCCGAATCAATGGTGAACGGTTGCGACCAGACCACGCTACATATACAGGTGCTTCATATCCTGGAACAAGCCGTTTATAAGAGTTAACGATTGGGTTGCAGACTGCTGTATATGCTCGCGCATGTTCAATCAATCCGCCTAAGAAATGATAAGCGGTCTGGCTTAAGCCCATTTCTCCTGCTTCATCATAAAAAGCATTTTCTTTGCCTTTAAATAAAGACATGTTGCAGTGCATGCCTGAACCGTTAATCCCAAACAATGGTTTTGGCATAAAGGTTGCATGTAATCCATGTTTACGTGCAATGGTTTTGACAACTAATTTAAAAGTTTGGATATTGTCACAAGCGTCAACAACATCCGCATATTTGAAGTCGATTTCATGTTGTCCAGGAGCTACTTCATGGTGAGATGCTTCTACTTCAAAGCCTAAGCTTTCTAATTCTAATACGATATCACGACGGCAGTTTTCACCTAAATCGGTAGGGGCAAAGTCAAAATAGCCACCAGCATCGTTTAATTCGGTCGTAATTTCTCCATCTTCATCTAATTTAAATAAGAAGAATTCTGGTTCTGGTCCTAAGTTAAATGAAGTAAAACCTAGTTGTTTCATGTGGTCCATCGCCCGCTTTAAATTACCGCGTGGATCACCAGCAAAAGGTGTCCCATCAGGATTATAAATATCGCAGATTAAACGCGCAACTTTACCATGTTCACTTTCCCAAGGGAAGATCATCCAAGTAGATAAGTCTGGGTATAAATACATGTCACTTTCTTCGATACGGACAAAACCTTCAATAGAAGAACCATCAAACATCATTTTATTATCTAAAACTTTTTCCAATTGGCTTACTGGAACTTCAACATTTTTGATTGTTCCCATGATGTCTGTGAACATTAGACGTAAGAAACGGACATTTTCTTCTTCGACAATACGTTTGATATCTGTTGCTGTGTAGTTTACGCGCGGCATATAATCCCACCCTTAATTAGTTTTTTTATTTTCAAACAACGCCTACATTCGCGGACCTTGCTTAAATGGATTTTGTTGAGTTAAACCACCTTGGCTTAGTAGTTCATCATAAAAAATTTGGCGTACATCTTGGTCAGTTAACGGTTTTTTATTTTTGGCAATCTTTTCTTGCTGTTTTTGCATCTCATAAGCATGTTTAATTCCCGCCATATTTAAACCTTCAGACAAGTAATCCTTGATTTCAAGCAAAATATCAATATCATTCAAAGAATACATCCGGCGGTTGCCTTCACTTCTTTCAGGATGAATCAAATCTTGTTCTTCGTAATAACGAATTTGCCGCGCAGTGAGATCTGTTAATTTCATCACTGTTCCAATAGGAAAAACTGACATGGATCGGCGCAACTCTTTTTCTCGCATGAAACTACTCCTTTCCGGTTGGTTTTTAACTTGGCATAACTATACCAATCTCATTTTTGAAAGTCAAGGGCATATGTTAGGTTTTATAACATAAATAATAAAAAATTTTCTGACAAATAAAAAGAACCTTGAATTGACAAGGTTCAAAGAATTATAAAAAAACTAAAATTATTTTTTATCTGAATAAAAAACAGCATTAACAGCATTTGCTACCGCAATTTTTACATGCTCATAGGTTAGACCACCTTGTACATACAATGAAAACGGTTCCCGTAATGGGCCATCGGCACTTAATTCAATACTTGCCCCTTGAACAAAAGTCCCAGCCGCCATAATAATATCATCTTCATACCCTGGCATATAAGCCGGTACCGGCGCAACAAACGCATCTACAGGTGAAAAACGTTGAATTGCTTGTGCAAATGTAATCATTGCTTCTTTTTCTTCCAGTTCAACTAACTGGATTAAATCGGTTCTCGGATCATTCCATTTAGGTGTGGAGTCGATGTTATACTCGGCTAATAAAGCAGAAGTAAACACTGCACCCTGGATTGCTTGACTTACAACATGCGGTGCTAAGAAAAAGCCTTGTAACATATCATAAACATTTCCCAACATCGCTCCGCCCTCTGCTCCGACACCAGGAGTTGTAAGACGATAAGCACATTTTTCAATTAAATCTTTCTTTCCCACAAGATAACCGCCTGTTTTGGCAATTCCACCACCAGGATTTTTGATCAATGAACCTGCCATTAAATCTGCACCTACTTGCGTGGGTTCCATTAATTCAGCAAATTCACCATAACAATTATCGACAAAAATCGTCACATCCGGCGCTACTGTTTTAACAAAATCACACATTTCCTTAATTTTGGCAATCGTAAATGAAGGCCGACTAGCATAGCCGCGAGAACGCTGGATTGCCACCACTTTTGTTTTTTCACTGATTTTATTTTTAACCGAATCAAAGTCTACTTCACCAATAGCGGTTAAATCGGCTTGCTCATAGGCAATATTGTATTCTTTCATAGAGCCAATGCCATTACCTGCTAAACCGATAACTTCCAGTAATGTATCATAAGGCGTCCCAGTAATATAAAGCAACTCATCTCCTGGTCGCAATACGCCAAATAACGCAGTAGCAATTGCATGAGTTCCCGAAACAATTTGAGGACGCACAAGGGCAGCCTCGGTTCCAAACGTTTCCGCATAAACTGCCTCTAATGCGTCTCGCCCCATATCATCATTACCATATCCTGTTGAAGGTAAAAAATGCGTTTCAGAAATATGCTGATTTGCAAAAGCCCGTAAAACTTTATTTTGATTATTTAAAGCAATTTGACGCAACTCTTCTAAGCGCGGAGCAATTTTTTGATCCACTCTTTCAATTGCTGCCACCAGCGTTGAATCAAATTCATCTGTCCAATTCATCTTCCATTCTCCTTATAATTGCAGTTTCTGGCAGGGAAAAACCTTTCACCAAATAATTTTCTGAAGCCGGTAAAAACTCTTCATGAACAAGTAGAGTTTCGCTTTTTAGCTGTGCCAGCAATTTCCCTTCATTTTGTGCTAAATAAACAGTATAAGGTTCCAAATTCTCCATTAATTGTAACCGAACTGCAGTCGTTAATTCTTCTTTACTACGACTGCTTTTAGCAGAAATTAAAACATTGGGAAAAAGTGTGGGCACAAAATGAGCAGTATCAATTTTATCCGCTTTATTATAAACCGTTAAAATCGGTGTTTTATCAAAGTCCAAGTCCTTGATTAAATCCAATACTGTTTGTTCTTGTTGACTGCGGTCTGGCGAACTGGCATCGACCACATGCAACAATAGATCCATATCACGGCTTTCTTCTAAAGTAGAATGAAATGCATCAATCAACTGCGTAGGCAAATCTTGAATAAAACCTACTGTATCTGTCAACGTTACTTCAAATCCTTCTGGTAACTTCCAACGTTTGGTTAAGGGATCTAATGTTGCAAAAAGCTCATCTTGTTCATAGGTTTTTGCTTCGGTTAAGACATTCATAATCGTCGACTTCCCTGCATTGGTATAACCAATCAAGCCAATTTGGAAACGATTATTTTTTCTTCTTTGGCGCGTCCGTTCACGGTGAGCAGCCACCTCTTTTAATTCCCGTTTTATGGCTGTAATCTTGTTACGAATATGGCGGCGATCCGTTTCTAGTTTTGTTTCACCTGGGCCTCTGGTACCAATTCCTCCACCTAAACGAGATAAATATTTTCCTTGGCCTACTAGACGAGGTAATAAATATTCTAGTTGGGCTAATTCAACTTGTAGCTTCCCTTCTTTTGATCGGGCGCGCAAGGCAAAAATGTCTAAAATAAGTTGGACGCGATCAATAACCGGTACTACAATAAAATCGGCAATTGTTTGACTTTGCCGCGGCGTCAGCTCATGATTAAAAATTACGAGATCGGCTTCATAGCTTTCAACTAGATTTTTTAATTCCGTTAGTTTTCCTTTACCTATAATCGTTTGACGATCCACTTGAGGACGTTTTTGAACCAAAGAAAAACAAACTTCCCCTTTAGCTGTCTTCGTCAATCCTTTTAACTCTTGCATGGATTCTCCAAAGTTCTTCCAAGTTTCTTCGGTTTCTACCCCAACTAAAATAACTTTCTCCTGTTCCATACTATTCCTCCAGCCATAACTGTATTTTTTGCTGTAAGTTTTCAATTTCTTCTGGTTGTGTAATCAAATCCACCCAAGTCCTCACCGTCATTCGATTGCGAAACCAAGTTAATTGGCGTTTTGCATAACGTCTTGAATCAAGTTTGATGTTTTCTTTTACTTCTTCAAGGCTTATTTGACCTTTGAAATAAGGAAAAAATTCACGATAACCGATTCCTTTTGCCGCTTGAACGTCCTCATAATTTTGTAACAGAGTGGCTTCTTCTAGGAGTCCTGTGGCAAACATCTGCTCTACCCGCTGGTTAATCCTTTCATATAGCACTTCCCGTTCTGTCGTCAAAGCGATTAAAAAATCATCGTAAATTTTTTGCGGTTTTTCTTTTGGTTGGGCGATACTATGTCCAGTCAAGTCAAAGACCTCTAGTGCTCGAATCACTTTACGCTCATTATTAAAATGAATTTTTTCACTCGCTAGTGGATCTTTTTGGGCCAAAACTTGCCACAATGCTTCTTTACCATATTGAGCCGCGTATTCAGTGTACTTTTGGCGTAAATTTTCTCCTTCTTGACCAAAACTTTCTGGGGCTCCTAATTTGTAATCGTAAAGAAGCGCCTGAATATATAATCCCGTCCCGCCTACCACAATTGGCAGCTTTCCTCTGGCAGTAATATCCACGATTTTATCCCGTGCTTCTTTTTGAAAATCAGCAGCAGAATAGTTTTCACTAAAATTACGAATATTAATTAAATAATGTGGGACAGCTTGCGCTTCTTCTTTCGTGACTTTGGCTGTGCCGATATCCAATTGACGATAGACTTGCAAAGAATCACCACTGATAATTTCACCGTCAAATTTTTGAGCCAATTGAATACTCAACGCGGTTTTCCCGACTCCTGTAGGTCCTGCGATCACTAATACTTTCATACGCTTCCTCATTTACTCCGTTTTGCATTACGAATATATTGTTGTGCTTTTTCCGGGAAATTTGTAATAATTCCAGTGGTATTTAACGCCACACATTTTTTCACTAACGCTTCTTCATCAATCGTCCATGGACGAATTGCTAAAGGTAAATCGGCCAAGCTGGCTTCATTTTTTAACACCCAATCCATTTTAGGGTGGATTCCTTCAATATAAGAACGATCCAGCGCTTCAATCACTTTTTTATTACTGGTACTTAAAATCAAGTCCAATTGTGTTTGTGGTTCCAATTTATGGATAATATCTAATGATTTAATATTAAAACTGCAATACCAATGCGTAAAAGGCCACGCGCGACTAGTCATTAAGGTGGCAGTTTTCATTTCAATTTCAGGATAATGATAATGGTCGGTTTTTAATTCAATCGTCAAAACCCCACGGAAATTGCGCATAACTAATAAGTCTAATACTTCTTTTAAAGTTGGAACTTTAGTATTTTGATACGCGGAAGAAAACCAACTACCCGCATTTAATTTTTTTATTTCCGCTAGTGTTTTTTCCCGAATTAACCCTTTACCATTGGTCGTACGTTCGACATCTTCATCGTGCATTACAATCAAATGCCCATCTTTTGATAAATGGACATCCAATTCAATCACATCACTATCTACGCGAACTGCTTCGGCAAAAGAAGGCAGGGTATTTTCCGGCCGTGTACCACTGGCACCGCGATGGGCTACAATTTGTGTCATCACGTCGCCTCCTTATCATTTTTTACTCACTACTAATTGTACCACTTCTAAGCTATTTTATTAACTTTGCAAACTAGAATTTCTAAATCCAAAATCCCAGAGAAATGCCTTTAACAATCTGTTTTTTGATTAATTGGTTAAAAAAATTCTGTGTATAGATACTAAGCAGCTTAAACGCTCTGAAGAAAAAATCGGACAAAGTTCACTCTTTAAAACAAAAAAGATGAGAAAATGTCAACAAGTACATTTTCTCATCCTCTGAAATTTCATTAAGCGCTAAAATAAGTTAGCGTATTGTCTGATAAGCGTTTTAACTCAGCTTTTCTTTCATTAATCAGTTGTGTTAAATCATCGGAAAAATGTTCCATAATGACCCGTCCGCCTTTATAGGCGTATCCTCCTACTTTTATCGTTTCATCGGGGGATAAAATGACTTTACGTTGCGCAATCTTTTTGAAAAATTCTTCTAAAATATAGTTCGGTAAATAAAAATTATTTTGTGCTGAAAAAGATTGCAGGTACGCATAATCGTCAATCGTAATATAACAATCATCAAAAGCGTCAAAGCTGACATACTCTTCCATCAAGACGCTACGCTTTTGCAAAATTTCATTGATTTTTTTATTTAACAGATTTAACGTTTCAATTTCTTTAACTTTAAGTTCTAAAGCGCGGCGCTTTTGTTCTTTTTTTTCATCGTAACGAATGCGTAAATTAAATGCAATCGTGACAATCAAAGCGCCGACAATAACACCCAAAAAACCAGCTACTGCTACTGCTATCATATTTTTCCTCCTGCTTATCAATCTGCCTGTCTTTTATTTTAGCATAAATTGTCGACAATTCGCATTTTTTAATCGCTTTTGCAACTGTAATTTTCCGTCTTATTTTGTCTTTGATTTTCTCTTCATTTTTTTTAATTCCACAGTGTTTTTCATTTGACCTATTTTGACCTATTCGTTATACTTCTTTTTAGAGGTTATCGCTTAAATGTGCTAAACTTGAGACGTATAATATATCACGTCGATTTGATTAAAGGAGGACTTTACATTATGAATTTAATTCCAACAGTCATTGAACAATCATCCCGCGGCGAAAGAGCGTATGACATCTACTCACGTTTATTAAAAGATCGCATTATTATGCTAAGCGGCCAAGTTACAGATGACTTAGCAAACTCAATCATCGCCCAATTACTATTCTTGGATGCACAAGATTCTGAAAAAGATATCTACGTATACATCAATTCACCAGGTGGCAGCGTAACTGCCGGGATGGCAATTTACGATACAATGAACTTTGTTAAAGCAGATGTGCAAACAATTGTAATGGGAATGGCAGCTTCAATGGGTTCATTCTTATTAACAGCTGGTGCGAAAGGCAAACGTTTTGCATTGCCAAATGCTGAAATCATGATTCACCAACCATTAGGTGGTGCCCAAGGACAAGCAACTGAAATTGAAATTGCTGCCCGTCACATTTTACAAACTCGTGATCGCTTAAATCATATTTTGGCTGAACGTACGGGTCAACCACTAGAAGTTATTGAAAAAGATACTGATCGTGATAATTTCATGACTGCTGAAGAAGCAAAAGCTTATGGCTTAATCGATGAAATCATGGTCACAAAATAATTAACACAAAAAAAGAATTGGGAAGTAATCCCAATTCTTTTTTATTTTGCAATGACAATTTTTCCTGCTGTCGGATGTCCAGCAATTTTTTCATGGGCTTCCATCACACTACTTAATTGAAAAGGTAATATTTCTGCGATATTAATAACTAAATTACCCGCAGCATATGTTTGCAATAAATAATCAAAAGCCACATGATCCAAATAATCTTTTTGAGGTGCAAAACCCAAATAGACTCCTTCTTTTCTTTTATCTTCAGAAGGCAAGTCATTTAACGCCACATAAGTACCACCAGGTTTTAAAATGGCTAATCCTGTCTCACTACTTTTACTGCCTTTTGTAGCATCAATCACGACATCAGCTTGTTCAAAAAATACATCCCCCGGATTTTCAGTATCATAAGGGACAAATTCATCAGCACCAAAAGCCCGCACTTTTTCTGCATTCTCTTTTCTGGCACTTGCCAAGATAAAATTACCATTTTGATGCAACAATTGTACTAATAAAGAACCAACTCCACCAGATGCACCTAACACCATTACTGTTTTTTTTGAATCGATTTTTAATAATTGAAACAATAAATTATAGGCTGTAATACCCGTTGTTACCATTCCTGCTGCTTCAGCAAAACTCATTTGATCTGGAATTTTAGCTGCTTTTTTATTTGGCAACACAACTTCTTCCCCATATGTCCCGCTAATCGGATGAATTACTACCCGATCTCCAACAGAAAAATCAGTTTCGTCTGCAAAAACTTCTGTCACAATACCGGCTGCATCATTTCCCAGTACATAAGGAAATGTCAAACTGCGATTTTCTTGCTGTGCCCCACTGCGTAATGAAACATCATACGGATTAATCGCAAAAGCTTTTACTGCCACGCGAATATGACCAGCTGTAAGTTCTCTTGGATTGGCTGTAATAGTTTCAAATACATCCTGCGGCTCTCCATAACCTGTTATTGCAAAGCGCTCCATCAAAATCCCTCCTTATTTCTTTTCGTATATAAAGTGTAGCGAGGAAACAAAAAAAGCGCAAAGATTTGCGCTTTTTAACCTTTCACAAGTGAGCCTCATATATTTAGAGCAACTACCTTTTTAACAAGCTGTCTTTTTTTCATTCTCTATTTCAATTTTTTATTTCGGAATACTTGCCTGCCATAAATTCTTTTCCTAATTGACAATAATGCTGAATATTGGCTTTGTTTTTAGCAATTTCTGCTGGTGTTAATTTGCGAATAACTTGTGCAGGACGTCCAAATGCTAAGACATTAGGCGGAATAATTGTTCCTTGGGTCACAAGGGAACCTGCACCAATGAAACTATTTTCCCCAATTACTGCATGATTTAAAATAATGGAACTCATTCCAATTAATGCACCTTGTTCCACTTTGCAACCATGTAACATACATTGGTGTCCCACTGTTACATCATTAGCAATTTCCGTTGGGGCATCATGGTCGACATGAATAATCGTTCCATCTTGAATATTCGTGCGGGCGCCAATTTTCACAAAATTACTGTCGCCGCGAATAACGCTGTTAAACCAGATCGTAGCCTCTTTTCCTAAAGTCACATTCCCTAATACAACAGCATTTTTAGCGATAAAATTTTCCATCTTTAAGCCTCATCTTTTCTTAAAATTCCTCTTTTATTATCGTCATTATAACACACCAAGAAGAGCTAAAAAAAAGGAGCGCTGCTTTAGCGCTCCTGCATCGTTTAATCGTAATCGCCCTCTTCGGCAAATTGACTTTGATAAAGTTTACTGTAAAAGCCACCTTCAGCCAGTAAGCTTTCATGAGTTCCTTTTTCAATAATGGATCCTTGATTCATCACCAAGATCAAATCCGCTTCACGAATGGTCGATAGTCGGTGAGCAATGACAAAACTTGTGCGTCCTTCCATCACTTTGTCCATTGCTTTTTGAATTAATGCTTCCAAGCGGGTATCGACTGAGCTAGTTGCTTCATCCAAAATCAAAATTTTAGGATCTGAAATAACTGCGCGGGCAATCGTTAACAATTGCTTTTGTCCTAAAGAAACGTTATTACCTTCAGCATTAATCATCATTTCATAACCATCTGGCATCGTTCGGATAAAATGATCGACATTTGCCGTTTTGGCAGCATCTACCACTTCATAGTCTGTCGCATCTAACTTGCCAAAGCGGATATTTTCACCAATGGTGCCTTCATATAACCAGGCATCTTGCAATACCATGCCAAAAACCGATCGGACCTCACTACGTTTCATTTTTTTGGTATCAATACCGTCGATTTTAATCGCCCCAGCATTCACATCGTAAAATCGCATCAACAAGTTAATTAAAGTGGTTTTACCAGCACCAGTTGGCCCCACAATTGCTACCGTTTGACCTGCTTTGACACTAAAGTTCAAATCTTTAATTAATGGTTTGTCTGGTGTATAGCTAAAAGAAACATGTTCGAAATCAACGTCTCCAGAAACAACTGTTGGCAGTGCTATATCAGTTTCATTTAAAACTTCTTCTGCTTCATCTAAGATTTCAAAGACCCGTCTCGAGGCTGCCGAGGCACTTTGTAAGACGGAAGAAAGTTGGGTAATATTTCCTAAAGGCTGACTAATTTGCCAAATATATTGAATGAACGCTTGTAATTGACCCACTACAATGACGCCGCCAATCACATAGTAACTTCCAAGAACTGCCATTACGATATACGTAATATAGGCTGTTAAAGATACCAAAGGCATCATTAAACCAGAGATAAAAGTGGCGCGAAAACCATAATGTTTCAATTTGTGGTTAACATTTTTAAAACCTTCTACTGTTTGCGCTTCCCGCCCATATACTTTTAAGACACTAAAGCCTGTCATATTTTCTTGGACGTAACCATTTAATTCTCCCAATGCATTTTGCATTCCTTGAAAATATTTTTGCGAGATTTTCACAATTCCTCGGGAAATGAGGAAAGAAGTCGGAATCATAATGATAGATAATAACGCCATATAAATATTAATATAAAACATCATTGCCAGTGCCATGATAATTCCTAATACCGCATTTACAATTCCAATTAAAGCTTGTTGCATTGCACCACTCACGGCATCCACATCATTGGTTACCCGGGATAAAATATTTCCCTGTTGATTTTTATCAAAATAAGAAACAGGCAGACGATTGATTTTTTCATCAATATCTTGGCGCAAATCATACATTGCACTTTGTACGACATTCGTAATTAAAAGGCCAGAACACAATTGTGCCACACAATACCCGACACCAACCGCAGTAATCCAAACTAAACACTTTAAGACATAGTCAAAATTAATTTTTTCTCCGTTGGCAATATTTTTAGCCACTTCGGTTGTAGGTAGTCCTGCCACATAAGGCATCGCAGCATTTAATGCCACGGTTAAAACAACAAAAAATAAAACGAGAAAGACTGTAACCTTATATGGGTTCAAATAGCGTGCTAAACGTTTTAAAGAAGAGAATGATTTCATTGGGCTAATTCCTCCTCTGATAACTGAGAAGCTGCAATATCATAATAAATACTGCAATTTTTCAGAAGTTCTTGGTGAGTTCCCATGCCAACTACATTACCTTCATCTAATACAATAATTTTGTCAGCATGCATAATGGTTCCGACCCGCTGTGCGACAATTAAAACTGTTGATTCAGTCGTTTCTTTTTTCAAGCGTGCCCGTAATTTGGCATCGGTTTGATAATCTAAAGCGGAAAAACTATCATCAAAAATATAGATTTCAGGATTACGAATAATCGCGCGGGCAATCGCTAAGCGTTGTTTTTGGCCACCAGAAAAATTCGTGCCGCCTTCTGATAAAAGAGCATCAAAGCCTTCAGGCGTTTGGCTAATAAAATCCGCAGCTTGAGCGATATCCACCGCTCGCTGCATTTCTGCTTGGGTTGCATCTTCTTTACCGTAACGTAAGTTTTCCGCAATAGTGCCCGTAAAAAGCAAAGCTTTTTGCGGAATATAGCCAATTTTTTCACGTAAACTCTTTAAACGATAGTCCTTGACGTTAACTCCATCAATTAAGACTTCCCCTTCGCTGACATCATAAAAACGTGGGATCAATTGAATCAATGTTGACTTACCAGAACCAGTACTACCGATAAAAGCCACTGTTTCACCAGGTTGTGCAGTAAAACTGACATTGCGAATAATCGGACTTTCTGAGTGTCCCGGATAAGCAAAGGTTACATCTTTGAATTCCACATAGCCATGAGTGGCTGTTTTAGTTACGCCATCTGCTTTTTCCACAATTTCAGAAGTTGCATCCAACGCTTCTTGAATTCGTCTGGCCGATACGGCCGCTCTGGGATACATCATAAAGACAGAGGCAAAGAGCATAAAAGAAAATAAGGCATGGAAAATATATTCGATAAAGGCAATCAAATCCCCAATTTGTAAACTTCCTTGATCAATTTTAATCGTCCCATTCCAAATAATTAGAACCATAACAATATTAAAAAGAAAGAAAAACCCAGGTTGCGCCACTGCCATTAAGCGGAATAAGCTTTTTGAACTGGAAGCATAAGCTTTATTCACTTTTTCAAAACGCTTTTCTTCAAATTTTTCATTAACAAAAGCTCGAATAACGCGTAATCCCGATAAATTTTCTCGTAAAATCGCATTGATTTTGTCCAAATTATTTTGCTGTTTGGTTGATAATGGATCTGAAAACTTCGCAATCGCAATAACTGCCAACAATAAAATAGGCAAAGCAGCCAAAACATACCAACTCAAAGAAGGACTGGTTCGAAATATCATATATAAACTGACGATAAACATCATCGGCGTCATAAAACCAGTTCGCAAGATATTTTGCATAAACAACATAATTTGATAGGCATCATTGGTTACCCGTGTAATTAAAGACGAAACCCCAATCTGCTCATACTCATAGTGAGAGTAGCCTTGTGTCTTGGCAAATAAATCATCGCGAATATCAGCTGTAATATTGGTGGTAATACGGGTGGTAAAATACCCCAGCAAAATGTTCATCGCTACCCCTAAAATCGTAATAATGACCATTAATAACCCTAATTGCTGGATTTGACTAAAACTTTTTGCGGGAATTGCCGAATCAATCATCCGTGCCAAAATCGTTGGTAAACCCAGTTCGATAATGATAAACCCAAAGACACAGATGAAATCAAAAAGTAAAAGTTTTTTGTAGCGCATTGTGTAATGCCACATCAATTTCATATTTTTTCCTCCTTTATTAAAATAAAGACAGGCAGCGCCTGTGAACGCGTAAAATTGCCGGAACTGTTTTCAAAAGAAAAATGGCACCTCAAAAATAACTTGAAGTGAGACCACGCGTTACCAAATTTTCGCATTACCCTCACTATAACACAGTATATTTTCTAATTGTAGCCAAATTCACCAGAAATTTTAAGGATTTTTTCTCCTTATTAATAAGAAATGAAAACTGGCTAAATGAACTGATTTAAAAGTTTCTTGACTTACTTTACTGAAATAAATAGTTTTTAAGAGAAATAAAAATTCCTTTTTGTAACCCTTTTACCCCTTTGCCTTTTCTATACTTATTGAAAAATCTATGCTAAAATAGCATTAATTGGGCGTTAATACGCCAAAGGAACGGTTGAATTGAAACATAAGCGGAAAGTAAAGACGAGACTTTCTCTTTTTAAAGATCTTCTGATTTTTAAAAAGCATCCACATTTTGGCGGAGATTTTGCTAGTTGTTAAAATTATTTGCACTATCCAGCTGCAAAAATTTTAGCAAAAAGTGCCTCCCCTGTTTTTTGAATGCCTTAATTCTCGTACTTGGTCATCTTTAGATGTCATTTTTATACCGTTTAAATTAACTAATAAAGGAGTCAAACACATGATTTACAAAGTTTACTATCAAGAAACAAAAATTCGCAATCCAAAAAGAGAACAAACACAAGCAATTTACGTTGAGGCAGCCGATGAAGTTACGGCTCGTGCGTTAGTTGAAGAACACACCCCATACAATATCGAATTCATTCAAGGTTTAGATGATAGCCATCTAGCTTATGAAAAAGAAAATACAGACTTCAAGTTGACGGAGTTTTAAAATGAAAGTCTCTTTGAAGAACAACGAAACCGGCGTCTTTGGAATCGGTGGTCTTGGTGAGATTGGAAAAAACTGTTATGGGGTACAATTTCAAGACGAAATCATCATTATTGATGCTGGGATCAAATTTCCAGAAGATGAATTACTTGGAATTGACTATGTCATTTCCGATTATAGTTACATTGTGCAAAACTTACCCAAAGTAAAGGCCCTTGTAATAACTCACGGTCACGAAGATCACATTGGGGGAATTCCCTACCTATTACGTCAAGCGAATATCCCTATCTATGCCGGACCATTAGCACTTGCGCTTATTACAAATAAGTTGGATGAACACGGTTTATTGCGGGATGCGCAGTTACATGAAATTAACGAAGACACAATTATCCGTTTTAGGAAAACTTCTGTTAGCTTTTTCCGCACCACTCACAGTATTCCAGATGCATTAGGAATTGTGGTCAAAACTCCTTCTGGCAATATTGTTCAAACCGGTGATTTTAAATTCGATTTTACACCGGTTGGCGAACCTGCTAATTTACACAAAATGGCACGAATTGGCGAAGAAGGCGTATTGTGTCTGTTATCTGACAGTACAAATGCTGAAATTCCAACATTTACCAAATCTGAAAAAATTATTGGTACTTCCATTTTGAAAATCTTTGAAAAAATTGAAGGCCGCATTATTTTTGCCTCTTTTGCTTCTAATATTTTCAGACTGCAACAAGCAGCAGATGCCGCGGTGGCTACAGGACGTAAAATTGCGGTCTTTGGTCGCAGCATGGAAAATGCAATGATTAACGGACAAAAATTGGGCTATATAAAAGTTCCCGATGGTACTTTTATTGACGCGCATGAAGTCAATCGCTTACCAGCTAATGAAGTTTTGATTTTATGTACTGGCTCACAAGGTGAACCAATGGCAGCTTTAAGCCGCATTGCCAACGGTACCCACCGTCAAATTCAAATTCAACCAGATGATACGGTGATCTTTTCTAGCTCACCAATTCCTGGTAATACAACCAGTGTGAATAAATTGATCAATACGATTTCTGAAGCGGGTGTCGACGTCATTCACGGGAAGATCAACAACATCCATACTTCTGGACACGGGGGGCAACAAGAACAAAAACTCATGCTCCGCTTGATCAAACCAAAATACTTCATGCCTGTCCATGGTGAATACCGGATGCAGAAGATCCACGCAGGACTTGCGCGTGATTGCGGAGTAGAAAAAGACAATATCTTCATCATGAGTAATGGTGACGTCCTCGCTCTTACAGCCAACTCTGCTCGTATCGCAGGAAGCTTCAATGCCCAAGACATCTATGTCGATGGAAACCGCATCGGGGAAATCGGAGCTGCTGTCCTTCGTGACCGGAGAGACCTTTCTGAAGACGGTGTCGTACTTGCCGTTGCGACTGTTGACTTCAAATCGAAGATGATTCTGGCCGGACCAGATATCTTGAGCCGTGGTTTCATCTACATGCGTGAATCAGGAGATCTGATCCGTGAAAGCCAACGCATCCTCTTCAATGCTATTCGTATCGCCTTGAAGAACAAAGATGCCAATATCCAAACCGTCAATGGTGCGATTGTTAATGCCCTTCGCCCA
>OLNH01000818.1_pt1 | contig 21779 bp, 25 predicted proteins | sample 1643101 | NCBI WGS metagenome assembly OLNH01 (sample SAMEA3136758, study PRJEB25190) | human gut metagenome | biome: human gut; feature: human-associated habitat; material: faeces | place: Austria | collected 2013
AACTCACGTTTTTTAGGGACAATTCCTTCTTTTTCAACATATTGCGTAAATTCCTTCATTAGAAACTCTTTTGTAATTAGTTGCCTTTTAGCCATTCAAATCGATCCCAGCTTTTTCTGTCTCGTAATCAATTTCGTACTGCATCAGCTTGTGAAGTACATCATCATAAGAAAGTCCAGATTCAGCTACTAGATCAACTAATAGCTGAATAGGTAGTTCACCAACTGTTCTTTCACGTTTTTTCCACATTGCCAACCGCGATTGCTTTGTGAATGTGGCTTTAGCAAAAGCATTGACAGTCATGTTTAAGTCTTCTGAAATAAAACGATATACAGAATATTCCATTTATCATTCCTCCTAAATGAATTTAATACCGATTTCGTAATAGCCCATTTCTTCAAAATCCTCGTCAGTTGCAACATTTGTGATTTCAAATTTAGTCCCCGCAGGAAGTAAGATTTCATGTTCTCCCTCGCAATCTTCGCAACCTAATTCATAACATTCTTCTTCATTATCATAATCTACTTCATGACCAGAAACTGGGTTCTCAGCAACAAATGTGTATTCGTATTCTCCAAATGTTTCGGGCGTGAACGTACCGTATTCAGTCCAAGATTCAGCTTTTTCAAGTTCAATGATTTGACCTTCAACGTAATTAATTTTGTAGTCAACTGCAATTGTTCTAGCTACATTGTATTTTCCAGTAATATTTTTTGCGATTTCGTTTTTAGTCATGAAGATCAAATCCTTTCAAAATTTATTATCTCTTTCTATATTTATATATTATCACATTTGTGATATATCGTCAACACATTTGTGTTAATTATTGAGATGTTTTTCAAAAAAAGAGCAAAAAAATAACCCCGACCTCAATTAAGAGACCAGGGCTTTTAATTTTAAATGGTTACATCATAATTATAATTTTTATTTGCCAACCATTTTTCTAAAGCAAATTTATTATCAGAGTTTTGGTTGAACGTCCCAATTTTAATTTTGACGCTATTCTTGTTACGCTCTTCTTTGTAGCTCCAACCGTATTTTTTACAATAGTCGATTACTGCTTTATGACCAGATGACCCATAAGTGAACCAGTAAACGTTAACTGTCTGTCTTTTACGTGTATTATTAGTCGTGTTCGCCGATTGGTTCACTCCGTTCGCTATATCTTTTGCAAATTGTGATTTGCTGATTCCCATACTAGCTAGATAGCTATATGGGTCTTGGTGGTCACCTTCAATATTATCTGAGACCCACTTATGAGATTTAACTCCTTTTGTACCTGCTTTTCCAGCATCTAACGTTTTAGGAATATTATACTTATCACAAGCCCAGCGTATTAACCAGATATAAGCTGCATAATTTTTTTGAAACATCGTTTTATCTTTCGTATGTTGTAATTCAATTTGTACTGGTGAATATGGATTAGCTGACAACGCGCCATAAGCAACATAGCCGGGTTCCCCAATTAAATAGATAATACCACCATCGCCAATGATAAATTGTGTGTACGCGTTTCTCCAATTTCGTTTCATATAAGTTGCTTCGTTGCGTCCAGTAGCGGTTGGATTAGCAGTTTCATGAACAATCACATATAGATTTTGAGCTTTTTGACTAGAACCCTCATTAGCCGCTAAAGCAAATTCACGATTGAATGTATATGACATATTATTTATCCTCCTTGTTGTAGTGATAACTTGAAACTCCAAGAATCATTCCTAAAAAGGCCGTAAAAGCAGTCCAAATAGTCAGCACATCTTCTGTGAAGGGCCAATTTAACGTTTTTCCAATCACTGCAAATAACGTTCCTAAGCCGGGCATAACTAGTCCAACAGCCCATTTAATTACTGCATATTGTTCATCAGTTAATTTAAATTTTGGCATTTGTTATTCTTCCTCCTTCTCAATTACAGGCATGGCACAGATGCGTTCATACATCGCATGTCCTGTACCGTTTCCTCCGAGCCCACTGTAGGCTTTCCACAGATGGCTCATGTTGTTTAGTTCTTTCATCGTTACCGCTCCACGTTTTAATATGACTTCGTACGATGCATAAATTCGGTCGTGGAGACTGGCTAGGCTTGCTTCTTGACGGAGATTGCCTTGCACCTCCAAAGCGTCCAGTCGCGTGTCTAATTCTGTTTGGCCTTTTAGCAATTCGTCTAGCTGATCGTTACGCTTTTTAATCTCTTTGTAGAGTTTCCAAAACTGCCGTCCTGCAAAGAGAATTCCTCCAATCAAGCCAACGCCAAAATACTGCCTGAAAAATTCGTTAATCTGATCCAACACTTCCATCTACATTCCCTCTTTGCTTCAAAATAAAAGGCAACCGGCGATAAAACCGATTGTCCCAATCAAAAAATATTTTACTAATTTGTTTCTTCTTGCTTTTTTGCTTCATTCACAATTTCCGCTACGTTCTCACGAATTGACGTTGGTACAGATTCGATAGTGCGTTTACCCTCAATAACGTGCGTTGCATAAAGCATTTCTAAAGCTGAATACATGAATTTACCCTCCTATCTCGATAGAATCATATCTGACAATTGTAAAAGAGCCTCTTCAGACATCTCTTGACGCTGACGAAGCTCTGCATTTTCCTGTTTTAATTTTTCAAGTTCATTAGGTTCTGGTGGTGTGTGTTCATCAATAATCGACTGTATGAACGTTGACATCTTTTCGGGATCATCATCGAACTCTGCTAAAACAACGTCAAAGAGTTTTAGCAACTCCTCATCCATTTCACCAGTACCCTCAAAAATATCAGCTATATATTGCTCTTTAAATCTCTCTTGATTTTCTGTCATAATACCCTCCTATAAATCTCCGGCTGCATAAGTAATGGCTATATTAAGCCATGAACCAGCGCCAACTTGTAGGTTGGTTCCATCTGCACTGTGACGACCCATTGCTATTTCACCATTCGCCTTAATTGTCAGTAAATAGCGGTTATTAGATGATGCTTGAGCAATCGTATTTACATCTCTAGACGGTCTAGCCCAAACTGGTAATAGCCCCATTGTTGCGCCATCGCCTGGCGCGACGATTCCATTATTTTTAAACGCTCCAGACAGCTGTACCACACGCCCTTGACGAGAAGCCATTGGCGCATTCCCTCCATTCGTAGCGTACTGTGTCCATCCGCTGGAAGCTGGAATCAACGTTGTTGGTATTGTCATTAAATCTTGAAAAGTTAATCTTGCCGCATTGTATCCGGGAAAGTTTTCTTCATTTGTAATGTAAAGGCCATCATAACCAATTTCTACTTGCTTTAGTCTTTGATAACTCGGCGCAGGAGCATTTTTAAAAAATACAATCCGATTGTGTTTAAGTTGCATAAAGGCATCAAAGAGAGGGACCGTACTATCTGCTTTGTAAGCAGTACATGAATCAGATATCGTCCCTAAGCTAATAATCATTGTCCCATTACCATAAATTTCTTCTCCCGATCCAGGAATACTAAGTGGAGCGTCTTTATAAGTTAGTGTATAGAGGCCGCTATGCATTTCGGCCCCACTAATAACACCGCCATTGATTTTTGTCCCTGTAATAGTGCTACCAGTAATGGTCACCGCATTTAACTCGATAATATTCAATACTGACTGCTGAATTGTTTGACCCTGCCATGAGCCAGACTTGTAAACCCTAAAGTCAGTGATATTGCCGCTACTGTCAGATTTCCACCATTGCTGGCCTTCTTTGGGGTTAGCTGGCTGCGTTGGGCCAATGTACGGATAAATACCTGTCATACCTTGAATCAATGCAGGATTAGTATACGTTACTGTACTGTCCGACATAGTTGTCTTTAGCCTGCGCCAAATGTATTTGTTAGGGTCACTGTTGTTAGGGACAGTAGTCGACCAGCTACCACCCGCTTGTGATGTGGGAGACGTAGAGACATAATATTCTTCAACCACGGAAGATACACTGACGCCATTACTACCGGGTTTACCATCTGAACCCATTTTTGCGACTGTATAAGCAGTTGAGTTGGTATTATTTGTGTAAGTTGTGACTGTTCTTGTCCATAAAAATTGACCAGCTGGCACATTTGGAATAGTAGTTGACCAGGTGCCAGTTGGTGCATTTGTCCCGCTAGCTGACGCTTGATAAGTGATTGCCGTGGAAGCAATGCCGTTACCAGCTGGGCCTTGAGAACCATTATTCCCAATCTTGCCCACAGAATAGCCTGTTTCTGTTGAGTTATCAGTGTATGTCCACACTGTACGTGTCCACATAAACTGACCGGCTGTTGCTGCTGGTGGATTAGTCACCCATCCACTTGATGGTGCTGTAGTCCCACTTGATGACACAGCGTAAGTAATGGTAGTACTTTTAATTCCCACGCCATCTTTGCCTGGTAATCCATCACTACCGTTGTTACCATCTTTGGCTACATAAGTGACAGAATAACCAGTTTCTGTGCTCGCATCTGTATACGTCCAGACTGATTTAGTCCACAGGTACTTACCTTTAATGAGCGTTGGTACAGTAGCCGTCCAGCCAGACGTTGGAGCTGTAGTGCCGCTGTCAGACAGAGCGTAAGTTACTGTCGTAGTTTTAATCCCTACACCGTCTTTACCCGCAACGCCATCTTTACCATCCTGTCCACTTTCACCTAAGATACGTGTCCACGTATAATCAGCAGGGTTTTGACTGTCTTGCGCTGTGTAGTCCGTGTAAGTGCCACTATAGGTTGGATAGGCATTTTCAAAGTCATCTGTTGGAGCAGGTGTATACATTGTTGACTTATCTCTGTATTCAAGCTTAGGTGCTGAGAAAATTAAACCATCAGTTGGGTTTAGCGAGTGTAAATATACTCCAAAAGCTTTAGTTTCATCTGTGTTATAGGTCCCAGTAACAGAATAATACTTCCAGTCTCCTGTACCTATTTCATTTATTACTCTCGCGCCACCGCCAATATTGAAATAGATACGTCCAGTTGTTTTTGCATAGAAACTATACGTAAGAGTATCCCCAGCTTTTATTGGATAGTGCTGATATATTCCATTCCAAGTATTGGAAAGATAGTTTAGCTTTATACCACGTAAGCCATTATATCCCTCAACATTACTAGTATCGGAAATATTGCTATAACTCCAATTTCTTTCAAAGTTATTACTATTTTTCAGTAAATTTTCTGCAGGATAAGCGTCTGTAAATCTATCTGTGCCATCTGCAGACCAAGCGTACGCATAGTGAGTATACGGTGTTTTTCCGTTTGTGCCAGGCGTGCCAGGAATACCTTGATTACCAGGGTCGCCTTTGTCTCCTTTTTTCCCATCCTCACCTTTGATTTTTGACCATGTGTACTTTTTAACATCCGTAGAATCAGCCTGCGTGAAGTCAACATATTGACCCATCCAAGTTCCTACATCTTCCCCGCCGTTGCCAGTGAATGTTTGACCGCCATCATTGGAGTATTTGATATGCAGATAGCTAGTCTTACCGTCAGCGCCTGTCTCACCTGGAATACCATCTGCACCCTTAACCAAAGTCCAGTCATAATCTGCTGGTACCGTTGAAGGGTTTGGGTTCTGTGATACCTGCATACCAACATATTTAGCACCAGTTGGATCACTAGTCATAGGATTTCCGTTTGAGTTTTGAGAATACTTAATGTGCAGGTAAGCTGATAGACCGTCAGTACCATCTTCACCGTCAAAATAGTCAACACCCTTAATTGGTGTCTTACCGTCTTCACCATCGAATACTTTCGTCACAACGCCACTTGCACCGCCAATAACCAAATCGTCTTGCAATGCTTCATAACTAAACGTAGCCGTATCTTCAAAATCTTCCGGTTTAACGGTAATTGACTTTCCAATACCTTGATGAGCTGCGTTCCAGATTGTATCCAGTGAGCCATCTTTATTTTGTTTAAGCCAATTGTAACTAGTAAATTCAGCCGTGAAGTCTTGATTGTTCTTTTCAATTTTGGCGGTAAAAATTACTTCGCCTTCTCCGTTCCGAAACATTGGCGAGCCGACATTGCTAATAGAAAAAATATACGTTTTAGCTACTTGTTCTGCGTATTTTTTGACTTCATCAATTCTATCTAACAGCGATTGACTAACTTTGTTTTGTAAAATTCGATAATTCGAGTAGACTGTCTTGTTCTTCGTTGGGTCACTAAAACTGATTGTCTGTTCGCTAATTCGAGCTTCTAGCAAAAGAATAGGATTATATCCTTCATCAATAGCACGGATAGTGTCGCCAATGTCTATATCATAAAAGCCTTCGATTTCGAACTCGTATGCAGGTACACATTTCTTTTCTAATTCTGTTAGCGCACGATTAAAAAGCTCCGTATCTGATTTGGTATCGTAGCTAAATTGGCCGACAATATAGCCTCCACCTTTTCGTTTCGGGTTCCCATACTCTTGATTGGCCATTGGCGCATAAATATATTCCGAACCTTTTTTTGTGTAGAAAATTACGTTACCATTTTCATCTTTAATTTCTTTTTCTACATTCGTGATTGTCGTAATTTTGCCATCTTCTTCATGACCACGAGGCTTGATAGCTGTGATAAGCTCCGTAACATCTACATTACGGCGAATGCTAGAGACATTGTGCCCGTATTTCAACTCAATATCTGTTCGATTAACACCGACACTCTTTTTTAAATGGACAAGCTGTTTGTTAACGGTGCGATCGTCATTCAATACAGTTTCAAACTCAATTTCGGCGCTAAAGCTATTACAAATTGATAGCAATCGTTTTAAGACAGTTTGGTCGCCTTCCCATTCGAGCGTACGCTCGTTTTTAGTAAATTCATTAATTCCAATTTCGTAACCCGAATCGACAAGGCAGTCATTGACATATTTTGAGATAGGATACGCTTTATCAGCTTTGTATGGTCCACGTTCTTCATTTATGAGGTCGAACGACAAATCCTCACAAAAAAGGCGTAACGAAGTTTCAGTTTCCTCGACACGCCGAATTTTAAATTTGTAGTCTTTGTTTTTATATCGAAAAACTAAAAAATGATTCTCTTTTAGATATTGAAAATCATCTTCTGTACCAGTTGAAGCATTAGAATACATGGCGTGTTTTTTGGCAATAGATAAGTCAAAGGTACCCCTACCATATTCTAAATACCGATGGAACTCATCATCAAAATAATGCATCGCACCAGAAAGTGAATTATCTAAAATAGCGACCGTTTCATCAGATTTGGTCATAACATATATTTTCAAGAATTATAACCACCTTTCTCTTAAGGTACCAACGATGTTTGGCGGTGTCTTACCAAAATCGGAATAATAAAATTCTACCGTCCAATTCCCCGGCGGAATTTTTAAATCTGTCGAACCAATGATAATGTCGTTCATCGTCAAAGTATCATTGACATAGAATTTGCCAGTTGAGCCATCGTAGCGAAGTACATTGCCTGTGGAATATCTATTTGGCACATCAACAAAGCTTTGCGAGCCAATCCATTGAAAGAATGAATAATTTAAACTCATGTCACAAATTGGTAAATTCATGAACCGAGAGCACCAATATGTCGTATGAGTTATTTTAGCTGTACTTAAACGTTCGTCATAATACGTTTTTGTAAGTGTCTTTTTAGTATCCATGTTATACACCTTAAACGTAATTTCGTTGTCAACCTTCATAATTTCAACGGTACCGTAAAACTCTTGAAAATCGGTGTCCGCTACAATTCTCACTTGTTTGATACCAAATAATGTAAATTCAAGACACGTTCGGACTGAATTTGAGCTATCATCGTAAATGACAAAAGTTGCAATCGGGTCTTTCCCGTTAGATAAATTGACCTCTTGGCGGCCAACACAACGAGCGTTACCGTTTGACTTGTGATTCAGCCAAAAACGATGGACAAAGTTACCATCACTTTTTCCATCAGAAGTTTTAGCTTTAATGGCTTTTGAAACAGTAGGACCATACCAGCGATTATCAGTGAATGCTGTGCCAAAATTTGTTGCTTTTACCGTTTCGCCTGTCCACGAGAACGAACCTTGAACTTCATTTGGAAGTCCCGCATTTGAATTAAGCCACTCAATATAACCTCCATTAGCAGTCCATTTTGATGCGTCAGACGGAACCATCTGATCGTTATACACAGTTTCAGCCATGTCCACATAGCCATCAACTTCTGTGATACTTCCAAACTCCATTGCTCCTAGTGGTCCTACTGCTCCGAGAAAACCATTATCATCAGTCATAGTCGCTTCAAATGATAATTCTGCGGTTTCTGCCCCTTCATTATTTACCTGCATTTTTAAGATTCCTTCATCCAAATTAGCTTGTAATTGTTTTGGAATAACAGAATATTTGTAAGGGTCGGCACAGTAAATATCAAAACTAGAAGTAACAGAATTACGACCCGTAGGAACCTGCGTTGCATTCGATTTAATTCCCACAAAATATTTATCTGCTTCATCGTTGAAATAAAACTTAGCTTCTTTTTTACTTAATATCGTATTTAATTTATTAAATCGTTCTCTAAATTCAGCATTATTTTTTGAAATAAGTTGATAAAATACAGTAATAATTCTAGAGCTATTCTTTTTGGTGACTACCATAGAACCATCAAAGGCATCAATTTCTGTAGTCTTAAATTCTGTATTTGCTATTTCTCTACCTTCAACTGCCAATGTTCTATAACCAGGAATTATTTTTTCTAAAAACACACCATCCCAGTTCATGGCTTCTGCTGGAAGCGATGCCTCAGCAACTTTTTTATCATTTGTATCTTTAAAATTGTACATTTTGCACCACCTAAAAAAGCAGACTAACGGTCACCCGATAATCTGCTTAATCGTATATTTCTTTTTTGCATTTCCGCATCGATATATGGAGTAGTGCCTTGCGCAATCACTCGTCCATCTAGTTCTGAAATAAGTGTAATTTGAATAGGTCTTGTGTTCATATCGCTAACATTTTGACCCACTCTGTTTCTGCTTGTATTCAAGTTTAAATTATAAGGTGAACCAGAAAAAGCCAGTTCACTGTCAAATCTAGACTGCATGGATAGATTATCTGTGACTGTTTGTGCTACACTTCGAGCTGCATTCGCCACATTTCTAAGACGGTTTAACATCCCAACTTCAAGACCTTCAGTAGTAAATTCCCCAGACTCCTCTGTCACACGAGATGGAGAATGAATTTTAAGCGCTCGGTTAATAGTTGAAGCAACACGATTAGCTACACTGTTTGCCGCTGCAATCGCACTTCCTGCACCAGCATTAATCCCACTTGCTAAACCACTCATTGCATACACGCCTGATGAATACATTGAACCATGTAGTCCTCGAAAAACACTTGCTAACGAATTTGCTCTAGATGAAGCAATTGATACAGCTTTGCTCATACCGGATGAAACCGAATTTGAAACTGAATTCATCGCACTTTTCGTAGTTGATTGTACAGAGTTAAAACCACTTTTTATTGTAGAATTCAATTTGGACATAGAACTATTTGCAGTGCTATTGATTTTATTCAATGAATTAGTAGTATTTGTGTTTATTTTAGACATTGACTGGTTAACGCCAGTTGCCATCTTGTTATAGTTATTTGTAGCAGTTGATGACGCTTTGCTAGAAGAACTTGTTACAGACGCTTCTAATGATTGTACAGAACTTGAGCCTTTTGCTTTCATATTTCCGAATGAATCAATTGCATTCGATTGTAACGTCTTTACATCAACTGACCCAAGTTTGCTTAATGAGTTCGTAGCGTCTACTACATTCCCCTCTAAATCAGTTGCATAAGCACCACTCCTGCTAGCCATCGTGCCAAAGTCACCAATAACATTACTTGATAAATCTCCAGTAATTCCGCTAGCATTTGTATTCAGACCTGACAAACTAGCAGTCGCTCCACTAGCAAATGTATCCAAACTAGTTTGCATGGAAGACGTTGCGGTACTCATATCCGCAGCAGTTTTTGCGCTTGTATCTTTGGATTTCCCAGTAATCATGTCCCAAAGACTACCAAAACCATTTTTAATGCCGTCCCAAGCGCCTTTCAAGACATTTGGAATCGCCTCTAAGATACCGCTCGCTAACGACTTGACGATTTCCCAACCAGCCGAAAGAATGGACGGTAGCATTTGGATAATTGAGCTAACCAGCATGAAAATAATCTGGATACCCATCGTGATGATTTGTGGCAACGCACCGACTAGCCCTTGCACTAAAGCTTGAATAATCTGTACTGCACCCTCTAAAATCATCGGAAGGTTTGCTACAAGTCCTTCTAACAACGTTTGGACAAGCGTTAAAGCCATTTGGATAATCATCGGTAACATGGATACCAACCCGTTAATCAGCGTCACAATCGCTTGTACTGCCACTGGTATTAATGCTGGTAACATTTGCATAATCCCGTTGATCAAAGACATTAAGATTTGGAATCCAATTGTGATGATTTGCGGCAGATAAGACACTATCATTGTCACAAAATTCATAATGACGGACTGCGCCGATTGCATAATCAATGGAAGATTTTGGACAATCCCATTAACTAGACTCAAAAGTAAGTTCATGCCAGCCATCAATAGTTTTGGTGCGTTGGAAATGATACCGTTTAATAGAGCAGTAACAACATTTAACGCTGCCGGAATCATTTGAGGAAGAGCATCAGAAACACCTTGAACTAGCGTTGTAATTAATTCCGTCCCTTTGGTTAAAATTGTTGGAATGTTAGCCGCTAGAGCATTCAAGAGATTCGTTACCATTTCAGCACCTAACGCAATTAGGCTAGGTAATTTTGAGATGATACCATCTGCAAACTTAGTGACAATTTCTGGACCTTTTGTTGCTACTTCGCCGATAAAACCATTAATTTGATCACCAAATTGTGTCATTGCTAAACCTAAACCGGCTAATACCACACCGATAATCGCAGCAGGAGCAATCATTTTGAGGGCAATACCGACAACCGATGTAATGGAACTCATAAAACCGCTGAGAACAGTTGTACCAGTACTTGCAGCAGTGCTCAATCCCGAAGTTATACCAGTACTCAAATTGCTAACACCCTTTGATACCAGTGGCACATTATCCCCAAATTTTTTCATTGCTTCTCTGACTTTGTTAACGGGTTCCGAAACTGTATTTGCTGACTTTGCCACTTTACCAAAAACACTTGGCACCTTGCTTTCTAAATCCGCAAAGAACTCTGTTGTTGAGGGAGCCAAGGTACTAAACGTTTTACCCAAATCGTGAGTGAAAGTTGTTGCTTTTGTTAATGATGAACTAAATACAGAATCGAATTTGCCGCTAATTGAGCTTAGATTAAAACTTTTACCTAATCCCTTTGCTTTATTAGCAATACTCCCGATAGAGTCGGCAGCACCTTTTCCTTTGCTTGCAATACTCCCGATAGAATCCGCAGCACCTTTTCCTTTGCTTTCAATACTCCCGATAGAATCCGCAGCACCTTTTCCTTTGCTTGCAATTCCACCAAAGATATCCGGCATCTTTTCCAAAAAAGGAGCAGACCCAGAAGCGAGTAGCCCAGCACCTAAAACAGCGCCTAAGTTTTTAGCAACTGGCAAAATGCGATTAATAACATCTTCGGTTGAGTTCAAGCCTTCGGTAAATTTATCAATGTTCAATCCGCCGAGATAGTCGGTTAATTTGGAGATTCCATCAATCGCAAACTGGCTAAATTTGTCATAAGCCGGTTGCAGCTTGTTCGTTACTGTTTCATGCAGTCCGTCCATTGCTTGCCCGACATTTTTATATTCCGTTGCCATTTTGCCAAATGTATCATTGGTTCCGACTTTCGTTATCGCATCAAAGAAATCTTGTGTAGCGATCGTGCCGTCTTGCACGCCTTTCACCATTTCAGAGGTGCTCATGCCCATTTCTTTTGCTACCGCTGCAATCCCGGCCGGTGTTTGTTCTAACATCAGCTTAAAGTCTTGCCATTGAACGGTAGGTTTCGCAGCCATCTGTGTTGCTTGTTGACTCAACGTTTTCATAGCTTGCGTTGGGTCCTCTGCTGCGGCTGCAAGTCCGCCAAAGCCTTTTACTAACTCTTTAGAACCTTTAATTCCAACAGCCTCTAACTGGCTGTATGTGGTAGCCATGTCAGAGGCAGAATAGATAGTTTTCGTCGCAAAATCTTGCAGTTCCTTTTTAACCGACGAGATTTCTTTCTTACTCTTACCCAGATTCTCCATGTTTCCGGTAAAGGTCTTCCACGTTGCCGAACCTCGTTCTAACTCTCCGGATAATCCAGATATTGTACTAGTCACGAACTGTCCAGCAGCACTCACAGCTTTAAACACGCCAATTCCCGCGGCAATCTTACCGATTGAGGCAGTCGACTTTCCAGCAGCCGATTGCAAACCGCCTAAAGATTTTTCTGCACCGCCAATAGAGCTTGTAAACCCCCTATCCACAGCGGATAATATAGCTTCTACGCTATAACTTTCCATGTTTTACCTCCTTTCTCATTTGTTTGATTTAAGGAGCATATCGTTTAAATTCTTGTCTTTTAGCACTGCATCCTGTGGACGAGTGCCAAGTATTTTTTGTTCCATTTTTTTGTAATCGAAGAAATCGCTAAACCGCCTGTAAATTGGCTTGCCTTTTTTATCACTTGCCTGTGCCTGATTGATTTGCCACGCCAACTTGTGCAAGCGGTACTCCTCGTCTAGTTGCGTGAGATTGTAAGCTTTCATGCGTAACTGGTACTCATCAGGCGTCATCCTAGCTATATCTAACAAGTCAGTCATGCCAAAATATCGCAGGCAGTTTAGTTGGATTTCTTCATAGATTTCTTCAAATGTTTGTTCGGGCTTTACGCTTCCATTTGTTCCAAGATTCTCGTCACTTTCTTGGAGGTAAATGCCGACTTTTTTAACTCGTCAAATACTTCATCAAACAACTCTTCTGCTCCGTTTTCTTCCACATATTCAGCTAGTGCTTTCTCGCTTACTCGTGGCGATTCAGTAGAGTTTGCGATCCGCAATACATCAATCAACGTTTCGATATCCCCGCTAGCCAAGTTCGTTGCGACAGCTTCAATTCCGGCGTTAATCGTGATGCCTTGCGCAGTAATCTTGTTGCGTTTGTTTAGCTCTTTCAAAAAGCCGTAGCCATATACAAATTCGTAGTCTTTTTCTTTGATTGTTAATTCCATGTGTGTTTTCCTCCTAAATTGGCAAAAAATAAAAAGGGCTAGCATTTGCTAACCCTCAAAACTTAACCTTCCGCTACTTCTTTTACTTCTTTCACGGTGTCTTTAAACACGTATTGCACCACTTCTTCTTGTTCCGCAGACAAAGTAGCATAGCCTTTGGCGCCTTTACCATTGATACCAAATTCAAGCGACAATTCCACACTATCTTCGGCATTTGGATTTTTACCAAAGGACGTTACATAACCTTGGTAATAAGTCGCTTTGTATTTATCGACATCTTTGTCAGTACCTTTTTCAGCACGGTTGATTTCCCAAATTTCAATCAACTTGTCATCGTCCAAAGCGCCTTCCAATTTGTCAACGTACGGATCGTTGATAGACAAGATAGACGTTGCGGAAAAATCGAACTCTAGTGAGCCTGGAGTACGGATAGGGCCGTCTTTCGTTGCCACGCTATCACTATCTTTGGATTTTGTATTTTCATGTTCGGTTTGGAACGCCAACTTAAATGCTGCTTCTTTCGTTGCATCTTCTAGCAAACGGAAAAGCAAAATGACGTCAATACCTTTTGCTGCTTCTGCCATGTTTGTATTCCTCCTATTGTACGTTAAATTCAAGCGTCACAATCGCCCGTTTTAAAGGCGTATTCGTGCTTATATCGTCTCTTAATGTAATTCCACTAGCTTGCACGTTAAGCGCCCAGAAATAGCCTTCTGTAGCGTTTAATCGCAAAGCAGAGTTAAAAATAGCAGATGCCATATCTGACACCTGCTTTCGTTTCTTTTGCAGCCCCCAAACGGAGAGCGTGAGAATAACGGAGCCTTTAATATCCGTTTTATTAGCCTTGTGGACTGTTTGGCTGTCTTCCAGCTCTACAAACGGATAAGGCACATCGTCCATCGGCTTGTAGTCATAGACCGCATAGCCCAACGCTTGGCACTGTTTAAACATCTCATCGAAGAGTGATTGGTCGCGTGTTTTAATCATTTAACCAACCTCCCCATATCAGATTTAAACTTGGCTTTTTGCTGATTGTAAGCCGGCCTCATAAATGGTTGAGCGCTCATAAAACGAGTACCGTACTCCAAATACGGAGCATATTCGGCGCCTGCTTTGGAAGTAGCGGTCAAACCACCATCTGCAATCGCAAACACAATGGACCGCCGTAGGAAGCCTGTGTCAACTGGCGCCAATCTTGAGGCTGTACGGTTCATCTCAATCCCGTTTGTACGGACAATCGTCTTAACATCAGCCATTGTAGCGTTCTTCCGCAATTTCTTTTGGAGCTTATCGATACCTTTAATCTGGATAGACCTAGCCACCTTTGACCACCTCTTCCACAATCAAGCTGTTTCGGTCAAGTGGCTGTCTGGCGGTGGTTAGTTGATAACTCTTGCCATCAATTTCGATGTTGTCCCATTTCGGAACAATAAATAAAGGCTGTGTCCTGATAACGACAGCCCCTTGCTTAATACTCCCGAATAAAGCCACACTTCTGTTTGTGCCAAGGTCAGTCACATTAGCTTCGGTAGCGGTGATGGTGGGTTCATCCTCAATCCACTCGCCAAGGTCGGGATCATAGTGGGAGCCTTCACTGTTTTTGATAAACAATACTTTCGTGTCGTATCTCAATATAGCCGAAACCTCCCTCTTTTAACCTCGCCCTCGTCATCCTCCTGTGCGTTTAGCCAGTCGTCAATCTCGCCTTGGTATTCGGCAAAGTCTGACTCTGGAAATGCCATGGACAGGCCTTCTTGGCTGTAGGATTGCATACCCTCGTTGCCAATGCGGTTAAATCGTTTGGTAACAACCTCATACAAGATATATTCCAACGCTCCAGGCACTTCTGATACTCCCAGAATGGATGATAGACGGCTTTTGGTACGTCGTTCGATAACTTCTAGCTTCTCGTCTTGCGTACCGCCTAACAGCTTTTTAACGTCTTCTGCAATGGTAGCCATTTAACCACCTACTTCTTTTTCTCGTCCACACGTTTCAAAAAGGATTGGTCTAAGTTCTTCTCAACTTCGCCGGCACGTTTAACCGTCATGTCGATGATAGACCCCTTTTCATACAGTTCTTTCGTGTGGACGTCTCGGAAAGTCTTCTTTACTTCAAACTTAGCCATAATATCCTCCTTAGCCTGCTGGTACTGGTTCGGTCAAAGTAGCCTTCAAGATTGCTTTCTTGTTCGCTTCTGGAATGTATTTGCCGTATTTCGCAGCCGCTTGTAATGCAGTACCGGCAAAATCTTCTGAATCCATTGTCCGGGCTACTTGGATACCAACACCAGCCACACCCACATTGTCAGCAACAAAATAAGCATTTTCGCCAGTTTGGAATTTAGCATCAGGCAATTCAACCAAGATGAAACCTTTGAATTTGTACAAAGTTTGTTCGTCGATGTTTACAGAAGAATTCTTCACTGTTTTTGCCAATTCAGAATCAATCAAGAAATTCAAAACGTCCGCAGTGATATAAGCAACGTGCGCCACATTTTCAGATACGCCGTTGTTTACAAAGATTTTGTGTGCCTGTGCAAACAGCTTAGTTACACCAGCTTCTGTCAAATCGCCAGTCAATGTTTCGCTTGCGTTGTCAGAAATAGCTTTACCTAACATACCATCTACGTGTTGTGCCCAAGCAACGCCGTGTAATGCCAAGCGTTCAGCAACGATTTGAGACGGCATATCGTTCACAGTAAAGTCGTCGATACCTTCGTTGATTGCCAACGGTGCTTCGTACCCAACTTCCACATCAACAGATTTGACTTCTTTCCGTTCTCCAAATCGGCTTGTAGAACCTGTACCTGTGCCAAACCCTACGTTTGCATCAGTGGAATATTCTTGGATTACCACATCTGTGTCAGTCGTTTTCATCTCCATAAACGTATCTTTTTGAGAGATACCGTCTTTTACTTGTAATGTTCCGCCAAACGCTCGCAAGAATGCAGCTTTTTTGGCAAACAAGTTTGGCAAAATGCCAGCATATTGTTTTGTGTAATACTTGATAGCCATGTAATTTTCCTCTTTTCGTTTAGTATTTAGCAGCTGCAGCAGTAAACGGGTCTACTTCTGTGGTGCCGGTTGTTTTCTTCGGAGTCGTGCCGGTGTTCCGGCGGACTTCCCATTTTGCTTGTTGGTCTTGCGTGTAGGTAATTAATGCTTTGACGTTAGCCAAGGTTTGTGTGTCATCTTCTGCCACCACTAGCGCTAAGATGTCTTTACCTACTGCCAAACCTGCCTCTTTAAGCACTTCGTCGGCTTGCTGAGTCGATTCCGCAATTTTGATTTGCGATTTAAGCTTAGCAATCTCATCATCTTTTTCTTGCTGTGCTTTGGTCGCCTTCTCCTCATCGGACAACTCTTTCACGCCTTTTTTACCGGCATTTTCTAGTTCTTCAATGCGGGATAGCGCTTGTTCGAGTTGTGATTTAGTTTCTTTTTCCGCAGCAGTCTTGCTTGCTAATCTTTTTTGCAACTTTTCGACGACTTTTTCAGAGTCCAGCTTTTCCTCGGTTTCAGTTTCTTCCGCGGTAGTTTCTTCAACGTTGGTTTCTGGTGCTTCTACTTGGTCGTCTGCCGTTTCTTCCGCAAAAAATTGCAGTTTCATCGGCATTAATAGTTCTTTATTTTCAAACATAACAACTTTCCTTTCTTCTCGCATTTAACGTTTTGGGAAACGATTCTCGCATTTATTTGACGGTCTTGGGAGACCAAAATAAAAAGCCCTATCGCTAGGACTTAAATTTCGGGATAATTAATTTCATCAATCAGTTGCTGTTTTAAAATCTCTAACATGCCCAATATTCTTATTCGGTCATCATGAGAATAAGCAACTAACGGAGTGTCGTCTTCGTCAAAGGCAAAAACAACGATTTCTTTTAGGCTAGTATCTTGCAAGCTCTCGATTACTTGCTGAACAGATACACCCCGTTCTGCTTCTTGGCGCTTTGATGACAACAATTCCATTATTTCCCCTCCTCATCCGGTGGTTTCTTTATTGGCAACGCAAAAAGACCGATAATCTCACGCAGAGTCATCGGTTGCCAAGGGCTGTTTTGGTTTGTCATAGTAAAACTTCCTCGATTTAAATTTATCTGCTTACATGAGGCACCGTACTGCACCGGCAATTAGCGTGTATTGGTGCAGCGTTTAACCCTGATTCCATTTTTGCCACTTTAAATGTCTTACCATCTAGTGGTTTGCATAACCCACATGCTGACGGTTCGGCTACAAACTCAAACTCCTCCACGTTATTTTCGAGATACGATTTATTCTGGACTTCTATCTGCACTCTTGCAGTCTCCGTCCGCATCAACCGTTCTGCTTCATACTTGCTACTGTCAAACAGATTTCGAAGCTCTCTCGCAAGCTCTCGTGGGTTCTTGCCTTGCGTGACACTTCTTATCAATAGTCGGTCTAAGTCGGCTTTAAGCGCTCCATTGTTGCCCCAGATACGCTCCGAAAAAGTAGCACCTTGGAAACTGCCAAACGCCACGGACTCCACGAACGCTTTATAATTAGAAAATACCGTTTCGCCCAAAATACCTGCTTGGCGTTCTGCCTCTTTAATTCCTGTTTTAGTGAGTGTATCAGCAGTGTATTTGTCTATGTCATCAGATAAAGCTATTAATTCAAGCCCTATTTGCGATTTAAGCAGTTCTAAGCGATTAACTCGCATTGTGACGTTGTAAAGACGCAACTCGTCATTAGCTGTCTTGCTAAAGTCCTTATTCTTTACATACTCTTTCGCTTTCCTGGCAAAAGCTTTGACGTCCATCTCTAATGCCATCTTCTTAGCATCAGATAGCGTCACGCCTTCTTTGCCGGCAAATCGTTCCCAGTTGGCAGAGATTTCTTTCTCGATTTGGTCGAGTGCCTTTTGGTATTTTTCAGCAATTACTTTTGATTGCTTAGCATCTTCTTTTATTTGTTGCTTAATCCATTTCTCTTCACGTTTGCGCCAGTAGTCTTGTGAGTTCATTATTCGTCACCGGCTTTCTGACCTTTCTCAAAATCATAAACCGGCACCGTGCCAGTCTTTGGCTTTTCAGCATCAATCTTATCGATTTCCGTTTTAACATCAGATACCACAGAGAGGACAGACAAAGCTGTCTCCTCACTCGTGACACCCATCAACATTTGAGCTGTTTCAGCTTCTTCCTTGATGTTTTTGGGTTCATTCCGGGTAAATGTATACTCAATATCCTTCCAGCCGTTAGAAGCGCCAGCAGGCACGTTTGTAGCTAGGCTAAAGAACAACCGATACCGTTTATTCATGGCAGATTGGAACTTCCGCTGCGCTTGTAACGCTAAGTTAGACATTGCCTCCAGTTTGTAGGCCAGAGCTGTGCCGGATGATTGTCCGAAATTCTCGTCTGAGATGTTCGCCACCATCGATGTTTGGAAGATTAGCTTTTGTAGGCGGTCTAGCAAGTGTTCGGTTTGCTCGTCACTATCTGGTTTATCCAAAAATTTAACGTCTACCTTGCTTGCCTCATTGCCAAAATAGTTAATCACTCGATTTTCTCGGATTTGTTTTAGATCGTCTCCCTCAATTTCAGCTCCCAGAAATGCTAGGTACTGGTCCGAAAAATACTCCACATCATTGGCTTTCTCGCTAATCGCTTTGTTAAACGCGTTAAACAGCGTAATCACCGACTCAAACACGCTCATGCGCTCTTCGTTGATGTAAAATTCGGTCACTGGTAAGTCATCGTAATACTTGCCAATCTCCTCACCGAATTGCAGAGCAGACTCGCTACCCGTTAGCTTGCAGTTTTTATCAGGCCCGTAATACTCACCCTCAAACACGTTGTTATCATCTAGTCCATAGCGGACAGCAAACAGCGGTTCTTGCTTGATGCTATTGTCGTAAACCAAAAACATGTCTTCTGGCGAGTTGTATACCACGCAAGTCTCTGTCTGCTCGTTTTGATACATAAACTCATAGCATCTACCATAAACACACGCCATTTTAGCAAGTTCAGACTCTTCGTCTTCCATGTCGTTTAGATTGTCAAAGTTTGCTAGGACTTCTGCCACACTCTCGTCAGGGTGGCTCTTTTTGACTGGAATGCCGTTGAAGTATCCGGTAAACGTGTCGGTAATGTACTTTGGAAAGTTAACAACCAACCGATTATCTGGCTTGTAGCTGTCTTTGGCTGCGTAGTCGTATATCTCCATTTGGCCTTTGTAGCAGTCCATCAGGTATTTGTATCGGTAAAACTCCATCTGGTGTATGCGGATAAACTTGCTAATGATTTCTGGCGTGATTTCCGTGTCGCGATCTAGTGCCATGATTTTCGGAGGCTTTAACCCTCCTGTGATGTCTTTTAATTGCAATTAAAGTCCTCCTTTAAATGATTTAACCCGTGCTTTGCCTTTAGAGTGCGTATAAACGGCATATCTTAAGGCATCCAATACATCATCATATAATTTGATAGGTTCCCCGTTCTTTTTATCCCAAACGTATTGGTAAATTTCATCTCTAAATTTTTTAACTTTATCTCGACAAACAAACAATTTGTCTTGTTTGAAGCGTTTAGCTACTTCTTCCACACCTGACAATCTTGCTTTGTCTGCATTTTTTGCTTTAATATGTTCTCTTGCAAACCTAGCAACATGCTCAGGTCTTGCAGAATCACAATAAAAAGGAATTCTTGAGCCATATCGCTCTTGAATTCCTTTTGCTATATCTACCCAGTAGTCTATTTCTTCAAATTGTGCTGCATGTTCTTCAATTAAATAAGCCACACCATCTTCTGTTTCTCCAATGACAACGATAGACCCCCAGTGTTCATATCCCCAGTCAACACCGCAGTAGTAAGTGGTGATTGGGGGTAAATTATTCGATTTGATGTAATGCTTGCTGGAATCAAAATCTTGGTAAACAACGCCCTCGGCTGATACCCACAAACCTTTTATATCACGGTCATAAAACATTCCACTTGGTGTTGCATCTTTGATGTTTTGGCGGTAGCGATCAGATAAAAAAGTATTATCGTCTAATTCAAAATGAAATTCTTGAATAGTGTCGCTTGGGTTATCGATGTATTCTTTTTTAAGCCAATGTTCTGGATTGTCTGGGTTGGTATCAGCTAAAACTCTAGCACCTGTCCCTGAACAACGAGAAACAACTTCTCCGAAAACTGACTGAACAGCTAAGGAAGCCTCATTAACATAAGCACCGTAAGCGGTCATGCCTCGAATTGATTTAACTCCCCCGATATTTCCCGTGTATGCTTGAACGACTTTAACCCCAAACAATTTAAAGTTACCGTGTTTATCATACTTCGGTTCAATGCTATAGGTGTTATACAGCTCTTGCAGAACGTTTTTTTGAATGGTTGCTGACGATACCCCGGCAAGGATGTACATTGGCTCCTTGACACCTTCTTTGTCCGCAATCTTACGAACTCGACGCAGTTCAAACAGAAATAGATCGTTGTTAACTTTCGTCTTTCCTGACCGCTTAGCACCATGCAATAAAGTAATAAACCAGTCTGTATTAATCGTAGATTTCAATACTTCAACTTGTTTAGCGTTGTATACATCATTAAGCGTCATTTAACTCACCACTAATCCGATTAAGCAACTCGTCTAGCTTGTCTTCTGTTGATTGCTCTTCTCCTCGTTGTAGCGCTTCTAATTTAGCTTGCATCAACTTAATTTCCGCTTTGGCTTTTTCTAATTGAGCTTGGGAAAGAAGTGACTTGTATTTGAGATACAAATCTAGCGCTTTAATCTTGTTTTCTAAATCCGGTGTGTACTCGTAGCTAATATTTTTGGTTATTTCATTTCCTTTTAAGTGGTCTATCGTCTTGCTAGAGCCTACTTGTGTTTCTCCCTGCCAAATACTTATTAATTCGTTTAACGCATCATCAGCGGTAATTTCTCGCTTTTTTTCGATAGGTTTAAGACGCTTGTTGATGTATTCAGAAATTCCAACATTTTCCAATAGCTTGTGAGACTGTGCTTTTGCATAATTTTTAGAATAACCAGCTTTAATCGCGGCCAGATATTTATTTCCGCCATTGGCAATGTACTCATCAGCAAAGGCTTTTTGTCGCTTATTCAATTTTCCATCGCCTCCTCGCATAAATTAAAAGACAGCCCACAACGGACTGTCTTTGAATATGTACCGATACGGACTGGACAGTCTCCAGCCGGGACTTACGCCATGATACCAAGCCTCACGCAGGCAACTTGCCGTATCTCTAGCAAGTCCAACTTAATGTTAAAGTCACTGGAGTGGCACTGCCCCACTCATGGTAGTTTCAGCTCGGCTTGTTGCGGATTCTACTACCAACCCTAGAGGTCTCTCACCTCTCGAAACCATTCATAATGATGGCACCACCGATAATTCAACCTATATGCGTCTTCTACTTCCGCCACAGTGACCACAGTTAGGCTGTTTAGTATCTTGTTAAAATTCCCTACACTTAGCTAGAGCATACTCAATCTAGCACCTATATTTAACTGTAAAAGCAAAAACGGGAAACTAGACACCATCATTCAAGAATTGATTTCAGGAGGAAATCTCATGTCATAGCTGTTCTGTCTGTTTCCCGCTACTTTTGATAATACTATTATATACCTTTAATTGTGGCATATGTGTGCACGTTTTGTGCATGGATTACCAGTCATTCA
>OLNH01000820.1_pt1 | contig 21751 bp, 19 predicted proteins | sample 1643101 | NCBI WGS metagenome assembly OLNH01 (sample SAMEA3136758, study PRJEB25190) | human gut metagenome | biome: human gut; feature: human-associated habitat; material: faeces | place: Austria | collected 2013
CCCATCATAAGAATCACCTCACCAGTCCGTTTTGTAAGATATTATACCATAAAAGAAGAACTATTGCACAGACTTTATATAATTTGCGATTTCTTTCACACAGTCATCAAGATTTATATTCTGAAAACGTTTCTCTATCCCTGCGTTCAGAATATTTTCCTCTGAAAAATCCGACTGATCTGCAATAAATCTTCTACACATTTCCTCATATCTTGGATTTTCCTGTTCTCTCTCTCTATTAAGAGCACGACTCAGTCTTTCTCCATCTTCTACCTGGACATAAACAGGACAGACTGCATCTTCCCCATAGTATTTACGCATCTTTTTAAATGACTCCAGAGTACCGATTCCCAGATAATCGGAATCTGCAAGGTTCACCTGACCATCATCTGCAGTGAAATAAGTCCATATCCCATAAACCGTATGATATGCTCTCTCCTCGATAAGATTTCCGTTTTTTCTGAATTCTTCCAGTTTTCCGTCATCTACAAAATAATAATTTTTTCCATCCTGCTCTCCTACCCTGATCGGGCGGGTTGTATACAGAATAAGTGTTTTCAGATTCAATTCTTTATGTGCGGCCAGAAGTGAATAGATTCTGTCTTTTCCGGATGCACTCTTTCCCATGATGTAAAAAATCTTTCCCATATCTGTTATGTTATTCCTTTGCCGGACTGTATTCTTCCTGTCCAATTTCATTTCGGGCAGCTACGCAGATTGTTTCAGCAGATGTATCACTGAGTCCCTGTACTTCCAGCCCCTGTTCCATGTATCTTCTCACATTTCTTACAAATTGTCCAGTTATCTGCTCTCCCGGCACAATAATCGGAATTCCGGGCGGATACAGATAAGCAAACTCTGCACTGACTTTGCCAACACTTTCTTTCAGAGAATATCGCCTTTGCTGCGCATCCACTGCCTGAGAAATTGTCATAAGCTGTGTCATTCTCGCATGAGAAGTATGATACTGCGATTCCTCCGACTCATCTGTTTGCTGTATCTCTGCATCAATCTCTTCAATTGCAGTACACAGTCTCTCAAATCCCTCTTCTGTATCTCCCACTGCTGCAATTCCAAGAACATATTTCTCAGCCGCCATTTCCATTTCAATGTGATATCTGTCACGAAGTATCTGATGGAGAAGGTGTCCGTTAACAGAAGTTCCGACTGTGGAGAACAACAGCTTGGATCTGTCAAAATCATAGATTCCACTGCTTTCGATCATAGAACCTTCGATCAGTTTTATTTTTTCACACTTTGAAAGACGCTGTCTGGCCTTCTCCAGATTGAAGGTAAATTCACGAAACATTTGCTGCCCGTCTTTTCTCAGTTTATCCATACATGCATCCATACTCGCCATCAGAATATACGACGGACTGCTGGTCTGGTAAATCCCCATAAATCTCTTTATCTTTTCCACATCTGCCATATCACTGCATATATGAAGCACCGCCGTCTGAGTCATAGATGGCAGCGTTTTATGGAAACTCTGTATTACAATGTCAGCTCCCAGATCAGCAGCAGACACCGGAAAATATTTAGAATAATGAAGATGTGCACCATGTGCTTCATCCACAATAAGAGGAATCTTATGTCTGTGTACAACTTCTGCAATTGTCTTTATATCAGACACAACGCCGTCATAGGTAGGCGAAGTAAGCAGAAAAGCCTGCACATCCGTATTTTCTTCCAGATATCTTTCCACACGTTCAGGGGAAATTCCTCCATTTATCCCCAGTCTCTGATCTTCATGTGGATAAATATAGACCGGCTGAAGCTCACGTAAATACACTGCATGGTAAACAGCCTTGTGACAGTTCCTCGCGACAAGTATCTTCCCACCTTTATTTACACTTGCACTGACTGCTGCCAGAAGAGCCGCCGTACTTCCATTTACACTGAAGAAACATTTCTTTGTCCCATAAATCTGAGCTGCATATTCCTGTGCTTCTTTCAAAATTCCTTCCGCATGATGAAGATTGTCAAATCCTGAAATCTCTGTAATATCTCTCTCAAAAAGAAAATCATCTGCTGAAGATGCCCGGTTTCTCTTATGCCCCGGCATGTGAAACGGATAATAGTCAGACTGCCCATAGCTTTCTAATTTTTTATATAATCTTTCCATTTTTTTCCTTTTTATACTATTGTGCCAACAAGTTGATTTCTCGAACAATCTTGCGTTCCAAATTTCCCACTGATTATTGCCTTTTCGTGCCTGAAATATGGAACTTCCCTGATTCAGTTAAACTTTAAATCTGTATCCTACGCCCCAGATTGTTTCAATATACTGAGGTTTTGCAGTATTAAATTCAATTTTCTCCCGGATCTTCTTGATATGGACAGTGACTGTTGCAATATCTCCCACAGATTCCATATCCCAGATTTCCCGGAACAACTCTTCCTTGGTAAACACTCTGTTCGGATTCTCTGCAAGGAAAGTAAGCAGATCATATTCCTTGGAAGTAAATGTTTTCTCCTCTCCGTTTACCCATACGCGGCGTGCAGTCTTATCAATCTTGATCCCGCGGATCTCCACAATATCATTTTTGCGTACATTGGAACCGATCAGACGATTATATCTGTCCATATGTGCCTTGACTCTGGCTACCAGTTCACTTGGACTGAATGGTTTTGTCATGTAATCATCTGCCCCCAGTCCCAGACCTCTGATTTTATCTATGTCATCTTTCTTTGCAGATACCATGATGATAGGAGTATTTTTTTCCTGTCTTACCTGCCTGCAGATATCAAAGCCATCCACTTCCGGAAGCATCAGATCCAGAATAATCAGGTCAAACTCCTCATTCAGCGCACGCGTCAGTCCGGTGTCTCCTCTGTTGCAGATTTCAACTTCAAATCCGGAAAGCTCCAGATAATCCTTCTCCAGATCTGCAATTGCCTCTTCATCTTCTATAATTAAAATTCTGCTCATTTCATTGGTACCTCCTGATACTTTCTAAGTACAAAATACATGATTGTGCCGATTCCAAGCCTGCTGGTTGCCCAGACCTTTCCTCCATGATCCTCCAGGATCTTTTTTACAATGGAAAGACCGATTCCGCTTCCTCCCTTGGATGAATTTCTCGACACGTCTGTTCTGTAAAAACGATCAAAAATAGACGGCAGATCCTTTGCTGCAATTCCCTTTCCATTATCTTCAATTTCAACCTGAATAAAATCTCCCACATCCTTTATGCGAATCTGGATGATACCTTTGGGTTTATCCATATATTTGATAGCATTGCTGATAATGTTATGAATAACACGCCGAATCTGTTCTCCATCTGCGATCACCTGCACATTATCCTCAACATAATTGGCATATACCAGTTCAATTCCTCTCGTTTCCAGTTCCAATCCTACTTCTTCTGCGCAATCACTGAAATAATCTTCTACATTCAGTTTACTGAAAGTATATGGAATTCTGTTGGTATCAATCTTTGAATAAAAAGTCAGTTCATTGATCAGATGATCCATCTCATTCGTCTTATTATAAATAGTCTTCACATAACGGTCTATTTTCTCCGGCGTATCCGCTACGCCGTCCATAATCCCCTCTACATATCCCTTTACCGCTGTGATTGGCGTCTTAAGATCATGAGAAATATTGCTGATAAGTTCTTTATTTTCTTTATCCATAAGAACTTTCTCTTCTGCTGATTCCTTCAGCCGCTTTCTCATCTCCTCAAAATCCCGGCAAAGTTCCGAAAACTCATCGTCACCATCTACTTCCAGAACAAAATCAAGATTTCCCTCCTTGATATTCTGAGTGGCTTTCTTTAATTTAACCAGCGGTGTGGCAATACTTCTGTAAATCCATAATCCAATAGATAAAGCTGTGAATACTAATATTACCGTCGCAGTAAACAGCAGATCTTTTGCAATAATTCTTACCTGTGTCTGGCTGTGGGTGGATTCCCCTACTGAAATATCATACACCACTTCCGAGGAATCCTTTGTCTGCTGTGCAAACTTTGTATGACCTAATCCGTACAAAGTTGCCGAAAATAAAAGCAGAGGAACCAGAATACTCATACCGAATCCAACTATAATCCTTGTTTTTAACTTCATCCCGATCATCCTTTATCTGTTGATTTATAAGGTTTCTATAATTTTGCCCTCTGCAAGCATTATATCATAAAGTCTGTTTTACATATCTAAATTTTCTATAAAAAGAACAGGAATCATCTGTCCTGTTCTTTCAGATAATTCCTGTTTTATCCCATTGCACTGCAATTTTTGTGATATTCTGTAATTATTCAGCATTCCACTGTCTGTGCAAGTACTGAACAGTTACGATTTTCTTATTTAAGCAAGGTATTTTTTAAGGTCATCAACTTTATCCAGATGCTCCCATGGAAGGTCTACATCCGTACGTCCGAAATGTCCATAAGCAGCTGTCTGTCTGTAAATCGGTCTTCTCAGATCAAGCATCTTGATAATTCCCGCCGGGCGAAGGTCAAAGTTCTCACGAATGATCTCAACCAGCTTTGTATCAGAAAGTTTACCGGTTCCGAATGTTTCTACGTGGATAGATGTCGGATGAGCAACACCGATCGCATAGGAAAGCTGAATCTCACATTTATCTGCAAGACCTGCTGCAACAATATTTTTTGCAACATAACGTGCAGCATACGCTGCGGAACGGTCTACCTTTGTACAGTCTTTACCGGAGAAAGCACCGCCGCCATGACGTCCGGTTCCACCGTAAGTATCAACGATGATCTTACGTCCGGTAAGTCCGCTGTCACCATGAGGTCCGCCGATCACGAAACGTCCTGTTGGGTTGATGAAATATTTTGTGTTCTCATCTACCATATCTGCCGGAATGATCTCATCGAAAACATATTTCTTAATGTCCTCATGGATCTGCTCCTGAGTTACATCCGGATCATGCTGTGTAGAGCATACTACTGCATCGATACGGCTTGGTTTTCCGGCTTCATCATATTCTACAGTAACCTGTGTTTTTCCATCCGGTCTTAAATATTTTAATGTACCGTCTTTACGGATCTTCGTTAACTGACGTGCAAGTTTGTGTGCCATGTTGATGGCATATGGCATATACTCTTCTGTCTCATTGGAAGCATAACCAAACTGGATACCCTGGTCACCTGCTCCGATGGCATCAATTTCATCTTCACCCATTTTTGCTTCAAGAGCTTTATCTACGCCAAGAGCGATATCAGCAGACTGTTCATCGATTGCTGTGATAACTGCACATGTATCAGCATCAAATCCATATTTTCCACGTGTATATCCGATTTCACGGATAGTATCTCTTACGATTTTCTGGATATCAACATATGCATTTGTTGTAATCTCACCCATAACAAGTACAAGACCTGTAGTTGTAGCAGTTTCACATGCAACACGACTCATAGGATCTTTTTCCATAAGAGCGTCAAGAATAGCATCGGAAATAGCATCACACATTTTATCCGGATGGCCTTCAGTTACAGATTCAGAAGTAAATAAAATTTTCTCCATTGTGTTCTCCTTTTTTATTCATTTACAATTGTTTCCCGACCGCAGAATAACCCGCAGCCATTTATGTACTGTATCAACAGATTATTTCTCTCCGCTGATACTTTTCCGTTAACAAAAAGAAACAGCCCGAAGTAATCGGACTGTCTGATTATCTCAACAATCCTCTTATTGTTCGATCACTCGCTCAGGTTGGCACCTTCCTACACAAACAGGGGTTGCCGTGGCTTCGCAGATCCTTTGTATCTCCACCACTCTGAATAAAAGGCTATTACTAATTATTAACTTGCATTAATTAAGATTGCTGCATACCATACAATATACTTAACCCTTACAAATGTCAAGTAATTTTTTGGTATTTTTTATCATCCCACCCTGAGACGGAATTTCTGGATTTCTTTCTCATTGGATACTCTCTCAATCTCAGCACCGAGAGATCTCAGCTTATCTTCAAAATTCTCGTATCCTCTCTGGATATATACGATATCATCAACAACTGTGATTCCATCTGCTGCAAGACCTGCGATCACCAGGGCTGCACCTGCACGCAGATCCGGTGCACTTACTCTCGCACCTGTAAGCTTCTTCACACCATCAATAATTGCTGAATTTCCCTCAACTTTGATGTTTGCTCCCATACGTGAAAGTTCGTCCGCATACTTGAATCTGTTCTCAAAAATACTCTCTGTTACAATACTGGTTCCCTCTGCAAGTGCCAGAGTTACAGCAATCTGTGGCTGCATATCTGTAGGATATCCGGGATATGGAAGAGTCTTTACATGAGTACGGTGAAGTCTCTTTGGTGCACGTACACGAACTGCATCATCAAATTCCTCAACCTCACATCCAATTTCTTCAAGTTTAGCCGTAGTTGCTTCCAGATGCTTCGGAATTACATTCTTAACTGTTACATCTCCGCCTGTTGCTGCCGCAGCAAACATAAATGTACCTGCCTCGATCTGATCCGGAATAATAGAATACTCTGTACGGTGGAGCTTCTCCACACCTTTAATACGGATCACATCTGTACCTGCACCTTTAATATTTGCCCCCATACTGTTCAGGAAGTTGGCAACGTCAACTACATGCGGTTCTCTTGCGGCATTTTCCAAAATAGTACGTCCCGGAGCCAATGAGGCTGCCATCATAATATTGATCGTTGCACCTACAGAGACAACGTCAAGGAAAATATGGCTTCCATGAAGTTCATCTGCTTTCGCAACAATTGCTCCATGCATGATATCTACATCTGCACCAAGCGCTCTGAATCCCTTCAGATGCTGGTCGATCGGACGGCTTCCGATGTTGCATCCACCTGGAAGCGGTACCTCTGCATGTTTATACTTACCAAGAAGTGCTCCCAGCAGATAGTAGGAAGCTCTGATCTTCTTGATATATTCATAATCAACACTTACATCTCCAATTGTAGATCCGTTAATCTTCACAGTAGATTTATCAATACGGTCTACCTGTGCTCCAATACCAGCGATCGCTTCAAGCAATACATTGATATCCCTTACATCCGGCAAATTCTCTATCAGAATCGTCTCATCAGTCATTATGGCTGCTGCAAGAATAGCAAGTGCCGCATTCTTGGCACCGGCAATCTCAACTTCACCGACTAAAGGGTTGCCTCCTTTTATAACATACTGTTCCATATCACACCTCTTATTTATTTTCACTCCATGAGCAGAATTAAAGTACATCCCTTTCAGACTACCGTAAAATCCGGCTTTTCTGTGCGTTTTATAAAGGTGTACCTCTTATTTCAAATGAATATATGATTATACAAATCGGTCATCTTATTTTAAAGTCAGTTGTATATTATAACATATATTTGTCATTTGTAAACAAAAAGTTATTTACCACGGAACACTTCATGTTCTGTAATAACTACTTTCCCTGCTCTCTGATATGTATTATCTCCAGAATTGCTCTGAGACTTTCATCCAAATCTTTCCCATCTTCATCAATGGTAATATCTGCATATTTTTCGTATAAAGGTACGCGTTCCTCATACAGGTCTTTCAATGTCTGTCCGTCTTTTAACAGAACTCCGCGGCCTTTCAGATCGCCAAGTCTTTTGGATAAAGATTCCAGAGATAATTTAAGATAGATAATATTTCCAATAGACTTCAGATGCTCCATTGCTTCCTCGCAGTAAATAACACTGCCTCCTGGTGCAATGACTGTATCTGTTACACGAATATCTGCATTGACCTGATTCTCGATTTCCTTAAAGCGTTCCGGTCCATCCTGCGCTATGATCTCAGAAAGTTTTCTTTTTTCCTGTTTCTGTATCAGAAGATCAGAATCCAGAAACTCATATCTCAAAGCTTTTGCAAGAATAACTCCAATTGTACTTTTCCCTGAACCGGGCATTCCTATTAATGTCACATTATTCATGTTTATGTCCTTTCATTCTATCACACATTACCTGCATCTGCAAACAATACGCACTTGGTTACTGTTCAATCTGCTTCTATTATGTTGCTGTTACTCCGTCCTGACAACCTGCTTACTTCTTTTTTCCTGAAGCCTTTTTCTTCTTTTTTACGCTATATCCAAAAGTTCCCAGTTTCTTACCAACTCCCAGATACTCACCGTGTGAATATACCAGCGGCTTCGCATCATTGAGATGAAATTTCTTTTTCTCATCCATATACTGTGGATCAGCATGAACTGCAAGCACATCTGCCACAAACATGTGATGTGAACCAAGTTCCAGAACCTGCTTCACTCTGCACTCAATACTTACCGGAGATTCTGCGATCATCGGCACATTGACAAAATCTGCCTTCTCTTTTGTAAGTTTCATTTCTTTGAATTTGTCAACGTCACGTCCAGAACGCACACCACAATAGTCAGTCGCATATGCCAGCTTTTCTGTTGTCAGATTTATTACAAACTCTCCGGTCTTTTTGATCATATCGTAAGAAAAACGGGATGGTCTTACGGAGATGGAGACCATCGGCGGATTGGTGCAGACAGTTCCTGCCCACGCCACTGTAATAATGTTGTCATTTCCCTCTCCGTCCGAAACGCTTACCATTACTGCCGGGAGCGGATACAGCATGTTTCCTGCTTTCCAGGTTTCTTTTGCCATTCTTTGATATCCTTAGCTATTTTATTTTTTAATTTTTCTGCTGCCTATCAGCTGTAATCATTCTGTCCTGCCTGAGCAGCTTCCATAAGTGCCGGAATCAGCTGTTTCTTACGTGAAACCACACCTTTCAGATCAAATACCCCATCTTTCGGCTCCATATGGAACGCAATGCGGGCCATTTCTTCACTTCCCTCACCATAGTAAAGAAGTTCTGTAGACTCCTCAATAATATTGGTAAGCATAAAGAATACACGGGTAACACCGTGACGGCCACACTCGCTGACCATAAACGGAACCAGACGCTCTTTGATTTCTACCAGCTCATCGCTGTCCATAGAACTGATCTGTCCAACACCAAAGTTGACATCATCCTCAGCAATAAATTTCTTGTAATCCTGATAGAAGATTTCTTCCGGTGATTTATCTTTCAGATTACTTCCTGCCTTAAACATCTCTCTGGCAAACTGCTCAATATTAATTCCTGCAATCAGCGCCAGTGCACCTGCTGCCATTTTGTCTGATAAAGTACAAGTCGGTGAACGGAACATTAATGTATCTGAAATGATCGCAGCGCAGAGAAGTCCCGCAATGTTCGGGGAAATCTCAAGCTTCTGCTCACCGTACATTTCATACAGGATTGTTGCAGTACATCCAACCGGCTGATTTCTGAAAGAAATCGGAGCCATGGTTTCCAGAGAACCAAGTTTATGATGGTCAATAATCTCCACAATCTCTGCCTTGTCGATATTATCTACTGCCTGGTCTTTTTCATTGTGGTCCACAAGAGCAACTTTCTTCTTATGCATATCGAGGAAATTTCTTCGGGAAATTGTTCCGATACATTTTCCCTTTTTATTAATTACAGGGAATGCACGATGACGGTGTTTGATCATCTCATTCTGGATATCATCTGTGAAATCCTCTGTGCTGAAAGTAACCAGATTCTCTGTTTTCATAATATATCTGACAGGAATACTCTGGTTGATCAGACGAGCGATCGTAAAGGTATCGTACGGAGACATAATGATAGCGATTTCTTTTTCATGAGCAAGCTTGATAACTTTCTCACTTACTTCAATTCCCATACCAACAATAATACAGCTCACATTTTGTGAGATTGCCTGAAGATGATCCTCTTCTCTGTCTCCCATGATGATCAGATCATCTTCTTCAATATAGGCTTTGAGCATTTCCGGATTTGCAGTTCCTACCAGAACCTTACCCTTTGTGAAATATCCATGCTCATTTCCTTCGATCACTGTACCTGCAATAGTTTCAGCAATTCTTTTATACTGTGTTTTTGCTCTGGAAAGAAGGTAGCTGTCTGTTGTATCCATGTAAGTTTTGGCAATATCTCCGATTGTGATCAGACCCTCAAGCTGTCCTTCTTTATCCCTGATCGGCAGAGAAACAATACTCTTCTCCATCATCAGATCCCATGCATTCTTCAGTGATATACTCTTGTCTGCCTCCGGACTCATACGGATATCCATATCCTTTACCTGTGTTCCGATATTTGACAAATATCCCGGTGGCTGCATACCGAAACGATTTAATACATATTCGGTTTCTTCGTTGATCTGACCTGCACGCTTAGCAACATACTTTACTTTCTGAGAAGTTCTGTTCTTAATGTCCGCATAAGCAATTGCAGAACAGATAGAATCCGTGTCAGGATTCTTGTGACCGATTACAAATATTTTTTCCTGATTTTTCATACAGAATTTAACCTCAATCTATTAGTCTAATTTTATGTTTGCAAAAAGTGATCCAAGAGAAGTAGATGCCTCTTCTTTGGAATCCGGAAGTTCGAAAACTTCTTCCTCAATCTCTTTAGCCATCATATCTGTTGCTTCTTTAATGCTCAGGCTTAATTTTCCATCTTTGACTGCCGTTACTTTGACTTTAACCTTATCGCCCACTGCCAGAACTTCAGATGGCTTCTTGATCCTCTTCTCGCAAATCTGAGAAATATGAACTAGTCCTGATAAACCATTTCCAAGATCTACAAAAGCACCATATGGCTGCAGACTCTCAACTACGCCTTCTATTACAAGACCTACCTGCACATTGGAAATTTTTGTTTTTCTTTCCTCTTCCGCTTTCTCTCTTAATATTTCCTTTGCAGAGAGAATTAATCTGCCTTTTTCTTTATCAATGTCAAAAACCTGAACCTGAACAGGTTTATTCAGATATTCATTTGTATCTTCTACATAATTTAAAGCCAGTTTGGATGCCGGGATAAATCCGCGCACGCCTTCTACATAAGCGATCACGCCGCCATTCACGATTCCCTTTACCACAACATCAAGAACTTCTCCTGACTCTTTTAATTCTTTCAGCTTGTCCCATGCAAGTACATCTGTAGCCTCTACTCTGGACAGAAGAATGTTTCCGTTTCCATCATCTTTTTTCACAACAGTCGCAGATACTTCATCTCCTGCATGTACTTCTTCCTTTAATGAAAATCCCGGTTCTCTGCTGTAGTCCTCTGCCGGGATGATTCCCTCTGCATAATATTTAAGGTCAATCACAACCTCTTTCTCATCTACACTGATCACAGTTCCTGTAAGAATATCGCCTTCTTCAATCTTCTTAAAAGAGGCTTCCAGCTCTTTTTCATAATCTTTCATTGATTCTGCCATTATCTGATCTCCTTTGCCTGGAATAATTATATAATGTCAACTTTTTGCCAACATTATAGCACAATAAATATCAGAATGGAAATCTGAATTTACTTATGCTTCTTACACAAATCAGTACTTATATGGTATAATAATTTTATTGTTCATCAAAAAAAACAAATGGAATAATACTATGCTTCTTCATGACATAGATGAAAGGATATTATATATGAATTATGATTCCGTCCCATTAAGGGACTTTAAAGAACTGAACGACTGGGATACTGTTATTTTTGTTTACAAATCTGCCCTAAAGCAGGTTCGAACAAAAATCGATATTCTCAATGATGAGTTTCAGCACAGACATAAATACAACCCGATCGAACATATCAAATACAGGATCAAAACTCCTGAGAGTATTGTTAAAAAACTGAAACGACATGGCTATGACTCCAGCATAGAAAACATGGTCCGCTATGTAAACGATATTGCCGGCATCCGTATCAGTTGTTCTTTTACGTCTGATATTTATCTGATCGCAGATATGCTTTCCAAACAGAATGACCTGACAATCCTTGCCAGACGTGACTATATGAAGAATCCGAAGAGAAGCGGATACCGAAGCTATCATATGCTAGTCACCACACCAGTCTTTCTTTCAGACAGTATTATCGATACAAAAGTAGAGATACAGATCCGTACTGTTGCACAGGATTTCTGGGCAACGCTGGAGCATAAAATGCACTATAAATTCGAGGGCGATGGTCCTGACTATATCACGAAAGAATTACGCGAATGTGCCCGCTATGTGGCAGAACTGGATGCCCGCATGGAAGAATTGAATAATGAAATTCAGAAATATGGAAAATTAACAGACAAAAAAATGCCGCAGTAATAAGCTGCGGCATAATTACTCAAAAATCAAAATCACTACAGAGCTTCCCTGAATATTACATCATCCACAATCTCTGCAAAACATCCCCATAAAACGAGGAGTGCCCCGGCAGTGGTTTACCGGGGCTATTATTATGAAAAAAATTTATGTGTAATGATAACACATTACAACGTCTTTCGTAGGTTCTTTCGAACTGTTTATATAATAGCAATCAGTTATGAACAAAATATGAACTCGCAGTTAACTTTTCGTTTATTTGCACAATTAATTTTGTTTTTTTATACTTTTTTTAGAGAAATAATACATATATTTCATTCTTTCCTCAATCATCACTTGTATATCTTGTATATTTCTGTCACATTCATTTGTCCGTATCAGGCGGAAATATTTTAGTTAAAAAGGCTCTTTGCAAAATCCACCAGTTTATGCAGAATTCCCTTTACTTCTTCTTTGCCAATTCCCATTTCTTCTAACTTATCGTAAACCTTTGTCACTGTACTTCTGAGCTGTTCTTCATCAATATTCGAATCCTTGACCTGTTTCACGATCTTAACCACTTTGTTCTCTTCCTCGTCAGTCAGACTTACTCCCACTGTACTTTCTGCAGTCTGGATCAGTGACTTGATCTGTTCATCAGAAATATCCTGCTGTGCCATTGCATCTTTTACATTCATGATAATCTCTACTACTGCATCTGGATCTGATGCCAGAGAATCAATTGCATTATCTGTGATAACCTCCTGTACTGTAGCAGATGCATCGGATGCCATTGCAGGTATTGCCGGTGTTGTACACATAATTGCTCCAGCAAGAACAAGTGCACCAAATTTCTTTATTCTCATAATTGAATTACCTCCATAATCTCAGACAGCCTGCGGCTGTTGTTTCCATACACAGATACCAGACGTGTATACGATTTAGTCTGTCCATATCTGCGATTCTTTCTCATTTACCGGACCTATTATAGCATTCCTTTCTCTTGTTCTGTAAAATAAATGTTGCTACGTATTTCTCCCATTAGAAGTAATATAAAAAGCATCCGATGGCTAGACGGATGCTTTTTATATTACGTTCAAATTTATTTTTTAAAAGGAAGGAGAGTTAATTGCCTCTTCCGGCAATCAACATATGAAAAAGAAATTTTATAAAAATAATGTTGGCTTTATTATTTTTATGGTCATAGTATATCCTGCAATTATGATAGAATCATGTTTAACTTGTGAAAAATTTTTGAACAAATGTCAAATGATTTATGAAGGCAGTAAATAAATCTCTGATCACATCTGTATATTTAACTGTACTCCTTCTTTACAAACTGCTGAATGCATTTGCCAGCTGTGCAAACTGTTCCAAAGTTAACGCCTCTCCTCTGATATTCAGGGATAATCCACACATTCCCAGTGCTTCCTCAATCTGTTCTTTAGAAAATGGTACCTCAGGAGAATTCTTCAGACCATTAACCAGTGTCTTTCTTCTCTGATTGAAAGAAGCCCGGATAATACGGAACATCAATTTCTCATCCTTCACCTCAACCGGCGGCTCGGCATATCTTTCCAGACGGATCACTGCACTTCCGACTTTTGGTCTCGGCATGAAACAGTTCGGAGGTACATTCGCAACGATTTGAGGCTTTGCATAATACTGTACAGCCAGTGATAATGCACCATAGTCCTTCGTTCCCGGTCCTACCTGCATTCTGTCTGCAACCTCTTTCTGCACCATGATCGTGATCGAATCAATTGGAACCTGATTCTCAAACAGCCCCATGATAATAGGGGTAGTAATGTAATATGGCAAGTTTGCAACAACCTTGATCGGCCGACCCTGATTCTTCTCCAGCGCCAGCTGTCTGATATCCACCTTCAGGATATCGTTATTGATCACAGTTACATTATCCCAGTCCTTCAGTGTATCCTGCAGAATCGGGATCAGTGTTGTATCAATCTCAACAGCAGCCACCTCTCTTGCAGCTTCAGCCAGATACTGAGTCATAGTTCCAATTCCCGGCCCAATCTCCAATACAAAATCATCTTTTGTAATCTGTGCAGAGTCAATAATCTTGTCCAGAACATGGGTATCGATCAGAAAGTTCTGACCAAACCTCTTCTGAAATGCAAAATTATACTTCTGAAGCACTTCTATGGTATACTTTGGATCTCCTAGATACGGTCTGGTCATAATCTTAACTCCCTTTTCTTGTATTATTTACTGAAATCTTTCTCGTACAGAACAATATATCCATCTCTGTCCGTGCGCTTCTTTGATATGTTACGTTTAAACTTGCGAATTCCTCCCTGTGACTTCGCGATTGCTGCATCGATCAACTCTTTTACAGCACCGATATTCATCGGAGAATCCTCTTTCTGGTTGATACCGATCAGGTTATACAGTGCAAGCATTCCCATCTGATCAATGGTATAACCGTTCTCTTTTGTATAAACCCTTGCAAAATTGACAAGTTCATCATTCGTAAATACCGGAATATTGATCATAGATGTAAACTTCTTTGCAAATTTCGGATACCTGGCAATGAGCTTACGCATACCAATTTTCTCATCCTCAATGATCACAGTCAGTCCATCGGTATTTACTTCCATTGCTTTATCAATCATCTCAACTGTTTCCTGGGTCAGCTGGTTTGCATTCTCGATAACCAGGAAACCACCTGCCAGTTTGGCAAAGATTTTATAAATATTTTTACCATTGATCTGCTCAGCAAAGACATAAGCAACCTTAGATGCCTCCAGATTTAATTCCTTACAGATTGCCGGGATCAGACCTGAGATCAGTCGGGTCTTTCCGCATTCTTTGCCACCCATAACGATAATATTTCCTGTTTTGGATGTCTTATCGGCAGCAGCCATCTGTACATCACATAAAGTATCGATCAACTGTTCCTTCATTCCCGGAACTTTTACAAAATATGTAAACAGCTGCTTCTCATCATCTGTCAGTTCTTTCTCTCTTGGTACAATATCTCTTGGATCCCCAGCATCCTTAGTCTGAATAGACTCAATAAAGCGTTCCAACTGTTCTTCTTCTGTCAGTGGTTCTTCCGGCTCGGATGGTTCTGCTAATTCTTCTACTGCCGGCTCCTCAATGTCTTCCAGATTCAAATCTGCATTTCCTGCCGGTCCATGCAGAAATTCTTCTTCAGCTCTTCTGAGGTCTTCCTCTGTAACATTATCCTCATCATCTTCATCAAAAACAGGATTCTCTAAAACTGGTTTCTCTGCTTCAGTAACTAAAGCTTCATCAGATTCTGCAACCCCTGCTTCCTTCTCATCTACAATTGTCTCTTCTGGAATTTCTGCCTCATCTTCTGAGAGATCACCACTGAGAAAATCCGGTTCTACCAGCTCATCTGGAAGCTCCTGTGCTGCCGTTTTAACAACTTCTGTTTCTTCTTTTTCTTCTGTTGGAGATTCTTCTGTTTTTAGTTCTTCCTTCGGAATTTCAATTCCCTGTGCAGTTGCTGCTGCCAGAATTGTATCTTCCAGATTAAATTCTTTACCGTCAACTCCAAAAGAGTCCATAGACAGTTTTGTCTCTGCAACATCTTCTACTCTCGGAGCTTTACTCAGTTCCATATTCTTCATAGATGCCGGAATATTTAGTTCTGGCATACGGATTGTTGCACCAAAGTCTGCAGGTTTCTCTTCCTTCTCAGGATTTACTGCTACCGGTGCCTCTCCTGGCTTCTTCGGTTCTTCTTCCAGTTCCGGTGCATCCTCAGGATCTTTTTCTGATGCATCATTCTTTATGATTTCTTCCGGAATCTCGTCCTCTTTCGTGATCCCGGCTTCATTAACCATATCCATGGATTCTTCTGTAAATTCTTCCTTCTCTTCCAGAGACTTGCCTCCGAAGATATCCCGGATGCTCTTAGAAATCTTCTCCTGAATACCTGCCATATTCAACTGAACCTCTGGTTCCTGTTCTGCAAATTCTTCACTCTCTGTACCTTCTTTATCTGCATTACCGGATGTCGGTTCAGTTATTTCCGTTTCCACTGTCTGCTCATGAACCACTTCGTTCTCTTCGCTTACAGTGTCTTCATTCTCTTCTTCCGCCTGTTTCGGAACCTCTTTTTCTGTTTTCTTCAGTTCCAGCTCTTTTGCCTGTTCTGGTGTAAGAAGTTTCGGAACAAACTGTTTTTCATATTTTGCTTTCTCAGCACCTGTCAGTTCTCCCATTCTCATCTTGAGATCATAGGCTTTCATGACATATTTTCCCTCACTGAACCAGAGAATAATCTCATTACATAAGTCCAGACATTTTTGTTTTTCACCGGCCTTATAATACAAAGTTGCCAGTTCATATGACCATTTCTCTGTAAATTCCTGTTCTTTATATTCCTCCAGAATTCTGATCTGTTCATTTAATGAAGAATTCTTTGCTCTGGCAATTTTATATTGCAGAATATACTGTGTACTGTCATTGGAAGCTACCTGTTTATATTCTTCGAAAAACTCTTCAGCTTCATCAATATCTTTCATTCTCAAAGAGATTTCTACTAAACGATACAGAATGTTCTTGCCAATAGATGCTTTGTGATATGCCAGCAGAAAAATCTCTTTACTGTCTTCATATCTGCCATTCGCCGCATAAATTTCACCGACAACACATAAAGTACGAACATTCTTTACACGTCTCCAGTCAATACTGTCTACGATATTCATGGCGCCTTTATAGTCTTTATCCTGAACCAGTTTATTGATCTCTTCCAGTTTTATCCGAAATTCTTCTTTGTCCAATGTATTCACCAACTTTCCATAATTATGTCCAGTGTATCATAAGCCCATATCCTTGTCAAAAGATTACGTTACTGCGCCCTGAACTACCTGAAATACCTTATTTATCTGGAACTGATGACTGATAAAATCATCCAGTCCCGTACACGTGATCAATGTCTGAATATCACTGATACTGTCCAGAAGATAATTCTGTCTGCTGCTGTCCAACTCAGAAAGAACATCATCCAGAAACAGGATCGGCGTATCCTTTATTTTTCTTTTTACAATATAAATCTCTGATAATTTAAGTGAAAGCGCAGCGGTTCTCTGCTGTCCCTGGGAACCATATCTGCGAATATCAATTCCATTTGCCATGACACAGAGATCATCCCTGTGTGGTCCCACAGAAGTCAGCTTCATTCTCATATCCCGTTCCCTGCTGTCCCTTATCGCATTCTCCAGATCATCAGCTGCCGCACTTGGTTCATAAATTACTTCAAGTTCTTCCAGACCTCCTGTAAGGTTATGATGAATCTGTCTTACCGTCTCATTTAATTCATCAATAAACTCACTGCGTTTATGAATGATCCGCCGGCCATACTCTGCCATCTGCATGTCCCAGATCTCAAGAGTATCTTTCAGAGAAGGCTGGACATAAATATCTTTCAACAGCTTATTTCTCTGGTTAACAATATGATTATAAGATGCAATATCTGTAAGATAAATCTTATCCAGCTGGCATAATTCCAGATCAAGAAACCTTCTTCTCTCTCCTGGCCCGTTTTTTATAATATTCAGATCCTCGGGAGAAAAGAACACCAGATTAACAACTCCGAACAATTCCCCAGCCTTTCTGATAGGTAGCCCGTTGATTGCTACACCTTTTGCTTTATTCTTCCTCAGGTGCATATCAATCTTATAAGAAAGCTCATCTCGGTTCACCATCATTCGGATGTGAGCTTCATCCTCACCAAACCGGATCATATCTTTGTCCTTGCTTCCTTTATGTGACTTAGTTGTTCCACACAAATAAAGTGCTTCCAGAATATTCGTCTTTCCCTGGGCATTATTTCCATAAAAAATATTCGTTCCCGGTGCCAGCTCAAGTTCCAGAGATTCATAATTCCTGAAATTTTTTAACTGAACGGATTCAATATACATTCGCTCACCTGATCACTTTGATTTCTTTTCCATCATAAGAAACAACATCACCTTCGTACACTTTACGTCCGCGACGCTCATCTACTTCACCATTAACTTTTACCAGCCCGTCACTGATCACATATTTCGCTTCTACCCCGTCCTGAACGAGATCTGCAAGTTTCAGCAACTGCCCCAATTTTATAAATTCGTCTCTGATCTTAATTTCTTCCATTGTCATTTACTCCCTTATCTTGTCTGATTCTGGTTGATATTTACAGGCAGAATCAAATATGTGTAATTCTCCTCATCATCTCTGATAAAGCATGGTGCTTTTGGATTTACGAGGTAGATACTGATTGTTTCATCGTCAATTACTTTAAGTGCATCGATCAGGAATCTCGGGTTAAAACCAATCAGAATATCCTTGCCCTCCTTACTGATATCAATATTTTCATTCATGGAACCCATTGCAGAATCAATACGTAATTCCATAGAATTATCAGTAATTTCAATAATGATCGGTTTCTTTTCTCCCTCTCTTACCAACAATGTAGCACGGTCAATACAATCCAGGAATTCTTTCTTATTAATCTCGATCTTAGTTTCATAATCACTGGAAAGCATCTGGTCGATACGGAAATATTCACCGTCGATCAGTCTGGATACAACGATTGTCTGATCAAACTCAAATAAAATATGGTTCTTTGAGAAATAGATATTTACAATATCATCAATTTCACCAGAAAGGATCTTACTGATCTCATTCAGAGTCTTGCCAGGTACGACAACCTTACGGTCAGCATAGTCTTTCTTCAGTTCCATACGTCTGATCGCGATACGATGTCCATCCAGGGATACAATCTTCAGGTAGTTATCTTTAATCTCAAATAATTCACCAGTCATTAATTTGTTTGTTTCATTAGAAGCAATTGAAAAAATTGTCTGTCTAATCATTTCTTTAAGAGTAAACTGTGAGATAGTAAGGCTTTTTTCTCTTTCAATAATTGGGAGATACGCAAAATCTTCTCCAGATTTACCAGGAATTGTGAATTTTGCTTTTTCACAGGTAATGGTGGCAGTAAGTTTCTCATCTGTTTTAATAGTTACCTCATTATCTGGCAGTCGACGAATGATTTCATAGAAGATTTTTGCATCCAATGCAATAATACCCTTTTCTTCAATGACTCCATCAACGATTGTTTCAATACCAAGTTCCATATCATTGGTAGTAAATTTAATCTGGTTAGTAGTGGCATTTATTAAAATGCATTCAAGAATTGGCATGGTAGTTTTTGATGGAACTGCTTTGAGTGAGATACTGACACTTTTGAGCAGGTTATTTTTCTGGCAAATAATTTTCATAATGTGTATAACTTCCTTTCTGGGTGATGTGGTTTTTTTATAGATAAATATATAAAAGGAATCCGTCGTCGCCGCCGTAGGGGGTGTGAATATGTGAAAAACTCTACTCGAGGCTGATTTTTCAAGGGTTTCGAATATGGATAACTTCGTGTAAAGAGGTGCTTAAAGTATGTGTATAACTTGTGTACAAATTTACCGCCAAAAAAGGGGCAGAAAGTTATACACACTTATACACATTCTATCAACATCTTATACACAAGTTATACAGTCAGTTATCCTCATCCCTGTGGATTAATCTTTTTCTTTAAGGTATCAATTGTGTTTTTAAGGTTTTCGTCGTTTGAAATTTCTTTTTCAATCTTGTCAATGCCGTGCATAACTGTAGTATGGTCACGGTTTCCGAGACATTTTCCGATAGATTTCAAAGGAGTTGAGATAATTTCTCTGCACAGATACATAGCAATCTGACGAGGGGTTACGATTTTGGAGTTACGTTTGTTTCCGCAAAGATCGTCTACTGAAACATCAAAATGTTCTGCAACCATGGAAATAATATATTCCGGCGTGATCACTTTCTTTTCATCTGGAGAAATAATATCTTTCAGTGCCTGTTCAGCAAGTTCAAGTGTAACTTCCTTCTTTTCAAGTTTGGCAAAAGCCATAACTTTATTGATCGCACCTTCCAGCTCTCGGATGTTGGATTTGATATTGTTTGCGATATATTTGATTACTTCTTCATTAATATCATAGCCATCCATTTCTTCTTTTTTATGAAGAATTGCCATTCTGGTTTCATAATCAGGCAAAGTGATGTCAGCGATCAGTCCCCATTCGAATCGTGAACGGAAACGTTCTTCCAGGATTTCCATATCTTTTGGCGGTTTATCTGAGGAAATGATGATCTGCTTTTTCGCACTGTGCAGACTGTTGAAAGTATGGAAAAATTCCTCCTGTGTAGATTCCTTTCCTATAATAAACTGAATATCATCGACCAGAAGAACATCAATATTTCTGTATTTTTCACGGAATTTGGTCATTGCTGAGTTATTTCCGTTTCGGATTGTTTCAATCAGCTCGTTTGTAAATTCCTCACTGGTAACATAGAGCACCTTACTGGTCTCATCGTGATCAATGATAAAATGTGCGATAGAATGCATAAGGTGAGTCTTACCCAGACCTGCACCACCGTAGATAAACAGTGGATTATAGGTATCTCCAGGAGATTCGGCAACTGCAAGGGCTGCTGCTTGGGCGAATTTGTTGTTACTTCCGACTACGAAAGTGTCAAAAGTATATTTGGGATTCAGGTGTGCCTCCTCGCAGCGGGCATCCTGGGACTGTGCTTTCTGTGAAACAGTCTCTTTTTTGGGAACATCCTCCGGTAATATGAAATTAATATCACAGTTTTCCATTCCGGTAACCTCACTGATCGTTACCTGGAGCGGAAGTTTGTACTTCTTACTTATATAATTGAGACCAACCTGCTCAGATGGCACGATAATCGTGACTACATTGTCAACAACTTCATAAACTGTCAATGGTTTCAGCCAAGTGTTGAAAGAAACGTCAGACAGATCATGTTCAGTTTTGACGATCTGCAGGATTTCATCCCATTTTTCCACAACTTTGTTCATTTTTTGGTTCTCCCGGTTCGTTTTACTTCTATATTTAAGGGTATTTGGAGCGTGTGAACAGTAACGTTTTCCACAAACTCCGGCCGTATTCTTTAAAAAAGACATAAATATCCTTATATATATTATAATAAAACAGGTGTTTTCGCAATGAATATTTGATGGAAATGTGGAAAAAAAGTTATCCCCATTTTTTATGTGGATTAGTGTGGATAACAGTGGATAAGGATATATTGATTAACATAATTCGGCACCGTATACTTGAAATCCACAAAAATATGTGTATAATTTTATGCACTGTCGAAAATACCGAAATAAAAGTAATTTTTTCTGGATATGTGTAAAATCCAGGGATAGAAAGTGGATAGTTTTCCAGGTATTCCACAAGTTATCCACAAGTTATCCACAAATTGTGGATAATATTACGTAAACCAATTTAGTAATCCACAATTCATAAAAATCCAGACAAAATCTTTGTGTAAATAATACTTGACGAATCCGCCCTTTATGAATATAATTGAAATGATGTTCTAATAAGTGAAGTAAGCGGGGATTTTGGAGTCGAAATTCAGGTTCCCTGACTACTGAGAAGTTACAAAATTTAACATGGATAATAGATAAAGGAGGTGCTTTACCTATGAAAATGACATTTCAGCCAAAAAAGAGATCTAGAGCAAAAGTTCATGGTTTCAGAGCTCGTATGAGCACAAAGGGTGGTCGTAAAGTATTAGCTGCCAGAAGATTAAAAGGAAGAAAGCATTTATCAG
>OLNH01000834.1_pt1 | contig 21474 bp, 20 predicted proteins | sample 1643101 | NCBI WGS metagenome assembly OLNH01 (sample SAMEA3136758, study PRJEB25190) | human gut metagenome | biome: human gut; feature: human-associated habitat; material: faeces | place: Austria | collected 2013
TCGTCCCGCGCGCAGTTTCGCAGCGAAGCGAGAATGTTTGAGCACGGGATGATATGTATGGGGCTCAGGCGAAAGCGGAATCCATGCGCCCCTGCGATGCGAGAATGTTTGAGCATGGAATGATATGTGTGAGAGGCGGGCGGGAGGGATACGAGCGCCCCCGCGAGAATGTTTGAGCATGGAATGATATATAGGGGCCACCCACGGGTGAGCGGACATTACAATACGCCGCTAGAACCGAAACCGCCAGCTCCTCGGTCGGTTTCGTCTAGTTCGTCTACCTCCACGAGATTGACCGTGGGAACTTCTTGGATCACGAGTTGAGCGATACGGTCACCCTTGTTGATCTGGATTTCATTGGATGGATCCAGGTTGATAAGGATGACTTTAAGCTCACCTCGATAGTGGGCGTCTATAAGACCGGGCGTGTTGACTATAGATAGACCCTGCTTAATAGCCAGGCCACTGCGAGGCTGAACGAAGCCAGCGTATCCATCGGGCAGCGCGATCGCAAGGCCGGTAGAGACCAAGCGCCGCTCGAAGGGCTTAAGGGTACAGTCCTCATTGGCACGGAGGTCCAAACCGGCATCTGAGGGATGGGCGTATTTGGGAAGCTCGATCGTAGGGTCGAGACGCTTAATGTTGACTGTAATGTTGGACATAAAATCACCTTAGCTTGTCGAGCTCTTGCAAAAACTCATCGATGTCTTTGAAATCGCGATAGACCGAGGCAAAGCGAATGTAGGCCACCTTGTCGATCTTGGCCAGGCGCTTAAGCACCATGTCGCCCAGGTCGTGGGACGTAACAGCCGTCAGCGTACGGGAACGCAGCTCCACCTCGATGTCATCGATGAGCTCATTGAGCTTTTTCGTGTCGATGTCGCGCTTAATCGTAGCGCGCATTAGGCCGACCAGCAGCTTATTGCGATCGAACCGCTGCCTTGACCCGTCAGATTTGATGACCTCGATGGGGTCTTCGCATCGCTCGAATGTTGTGAAGCGATAGTTGCACGAACAACATTCACGACGGCGTTTAATGGTGTTATTAGATTCCTGCATACGGGAATCGACAACACGGGTATGTGCATTGCCGCATCTGGGACAGCGCATGGTACCACCTCCAAAACGATAACAAGGGTACCATGTGCCGGTGTTTAAATCTTACGAACGCGCAGGAACTTTAAGAACGTCACCCGCATCGAGTGACCCATGCTCCAGATGATTGACACTGCGAATTATGTCAGAAGTCTCCTGCGTGGAAAGACCGTCAACGGAATGCTCCTGAGCAAGCGACCACAAGGAATCGCCAGACTGAACACGGACGGTCTCATAGGTAACGTTAGATGCCGACTCGGCATATGCGGCGTGACGAGCGCTGAAGATCGAGGTAGCAAGTACAAAGAAGAGCGTGAGCGCAACGGCCAGGGCGACAATCGTTGAGGCCTTCAGAGCAACGGGGGCCGAAGTCGTGGCGACGCACTGGCTTCGGACGGACTTGCCAGGCAGTGTTTGAAAACCAGATCGGCCGCCTTTGACAACCGTGAAAGCCGGCGCCGCAGGCGTCTCGAGCTTAAGGGCGAGGTTTCCCTGGACCATATCCGTTGCATTCATCATGTTCTCCTCTCGCGTTTTTGACGAGAACTGTTTTATCAAGCCGCGAGGACAAAAAAGTCTAGCGCGGGAACGAGTGTTCGGTTATTATTATCTTCGAACAGTTGTTCCTGTCAAGCAAACATAGAACATTTGTTTGGGTTAGGTAGAGAGGAATCCCTGATGGCTCGCAAAATTACCAAGCGACAGCAGCAGATTTACGACTTCATCAAGGAGTATCAGCAGGAAAAGGGCTATCCGCCCAGCGTGCGTGAGATGGCTTCGGCTGTGGGTCTTTCCTCCCCTAGCACCGTACATGCACATCTCTCCGCACTGGAAGCACGCGGCCTGCTCAAACGTGACGCCACCAAGCCTCGTGCCCTAGAGCTCTTTGACGAGGACGGAGCCTCCGTCTCCATCTCAAAGTCCGATGAGCCCACGGCACCCCGCGGAACCGTATCGCTACCCCTCGTGGGCCGTGTCGCCGCAGGGATCCCCATCCTTGCCGAGCAAAATATCGAGGACACCTTTACCATCCCGACCGAGATCGCAACGGACCAGGGGTCTTTTATCCTCGAGGTCCACGGCAATTCGATGATTAACGTCGGTATCCTTAACGGCGACTATATCATCGTTCGCGAACAGAAGAGTGCCATGAATGGCGAGATCGTTGTGGCCATGATCGATGGCTCCGCAACGGTCAAAACGTTCTATAAGGAGCAGGGACGAGTTCGCTTGCAGCCCGAAAACGACACCATGGAGCCCATCTATGCGACAAATCCGACGATCCTGGGCAAGGTTGTTGGATTGATGCGCCGGTTCTCGTAATGCAAAACCGCATCACGTTCTTTGATACCATTCGCGGATTTACCATGCTGTCGATGGCAGGATTTCATGCTTGCTACGATCTTGCCAATCTTTATGGTTGGGATATGCCCTGGTTTACTCAGACCATCTTCCAAGACATCTGGCGTGCCAGCATCAGTTGGGTATTTTTGTTTATTGCCGGCTGGATGTGCACCCTCTCGCGCAACAACATCAAGCGTGCCGTCAAATATGCCGCTGCCGCTTTTGTTGTATGGGTCGCGACGACGCTCGTCTCAGTCGATGACTCGGTGAACTTCGGCATCATGTTCTGCATGGCGGCCTGCACCGCCATTGTCGCGCTCGCGCGTCCGGTGATCGTTAAAGTGCCGTCGGTATGGGGTATAGCAATTTGCCTCACACTTTTTACCCTTACCTGGAGCATTCCTAAAACGGTTTATCCTATCCCCTATTTAGCTTGGCTGGGTTACCCAAGTCCAGACTTTGTCTCTGGTGATTACTATCCAGTCATACCATTCTTATTTATGTACCTTGCAGGCTTCTTTGCCGCCCACACGACTCAGGAAGCAAACTATGAGGCGCCGGGATGGGCCTATGCGAATCCCATCCCGGCGCTCGCAAGTCTCGGGCGCCATGCGCTGCCGTTCTACCTGCTTCATCAACCGGTAATCTTGGGTGTACTGGAGCTGATTTACTCTGTTCGATAACGCTCGAGACGCGGTGCGATACGGGCTGGAAGCTTTGCCACAATACGAACGCCGTCCTCGAGGTATTCCTCGTGCAGAAGGGTTCCCTGTTCGTGCACGAGCGTGATTAACGCACCCTCTCGATACGGGATATCGGCCGAGAGCAACACGTCCGTAGCGGCCGCCTCACGAGCGATGCGGTCGACTAAGTCATCAAGGCCCTCACCCGTCTGAGCCGAGAACAATACCGCCTCGGGATAGCGCCGGCGAAAGCTCAAGCGGTCGACGCTATCGAGCAGATCAATTTTATTGAACACGGTAAGCGTCAGGCGCTCACCGGCACCAATCTCGTCAAGAACACGATCAACCGCCTCAAGCTGACGCTCGTAATCCTCATCGGAAGCATCCACAACTTTAAGAACCAAATCGGCGCCGAGCACCTCGGAAAGCGTAGATTTAAACGCGTCGACCAGGCCATGGGGCAGCTTTTGAATAAAGCCAACGGTATCAGTGATCGTCATGCCACGGCCACCGGGTAAACGATACGAACGCGTCGTAGGATCGAGCGTGGCAAACAGCTTATCCTGCGAAAGTACCGTGGATCCCGTCAATCGATTAAGCAACGTCGACTTACCGGCATTGGTGTAGCCAGCCAACGCTACGCGAAACGCCGGCGATTCAATACGGCTTTTCGATTGCACATCACGACGTTGTTCAACCTGTTTCAATTCGCGTCGAAGCGCAGCGATCTTATCGCGAATCAGGCGACGGTCGACCTCGAGCTGGCTTTCGCCCTGGCCAAAACGCGATCCAATGCCGCCACGCGTCTGTTCCTTAGCAAGGTGGCTCCACATACCTCGCAGACGGGGCAGCAGATACTGCAACTGAGCCAGCTGTACCTGTAAGCGACCCTCACGCGTCTGGGCATGCAGGCCAAAGATATCCAAAATCAACGCCGTACGGTCAATAATCTTGACCGGTTCGCCCACGGCTTTCTCAAGATATGACTGCTGTGAAGGAGTCAAGTCGTCGTCGAAGATTACAACATCCGCATCCATACGATGCACCAAACCGCATAGCTCCTCGACCTTACCGGAGCCGATAAACGATTTGGGATAAGGTTTGACCAGACGCTGAGACAAGCGTGCCACGCATTGGGCTCCAGCAGTGTGAGCCAAGCGCTCGAGCTCGTCGAGCGAACGGTCGAGCGGCCAGGCGTTATCGCGCCACTCAACACCAACCAAGACGGCACGCTCAGGTTCAGGTGCCGTGGGAACCAAGGGAAAACGTGCCATTAGGCAGCCTCGATACGACGGTAGATATCATCGACGACCTCATCGATCGTAAACTCATCCATATCGAACCACACGATGCGGTCGTCACGCTTAAACCAGGAAAGTTGGCGCTTGGCATAGCGACGTGAGCGCATCTTGATAAGCTCGCGGGCCTCGTCCATGGTAATAGCGCCTCGCAAGGCATCAATAATCTCTTTGTAACCGATTGCCTGCATCGACGTGAGTGCATCACCCAGGCCCTGGTCCATAAGGCCACGGACCTCATCAACCAGCCCCTGCTCAAACATAAGGTCGACACGCAGGTTAATGCGCTCATACAGCACTTCACGGCTACGCGTCAGACCAAACCACAAGGCATGATAACGCTCATGCGGAACGCTGAATTTCGACTTCTGCTGGGCATACGACACACCGTCATCGTACATCTCGAGCGCACGAATCACGCGGCGAACGTTATGAGGATGAATCACGGCAGCCGATTCCGGATCACGCTCGGCAAGCAGGGCATGCAATGCTTTCTCGCCAATACGCTCGGCAAGCTCCTGATAACCCGCGCGACGTTCGTCCTCGAGCTCTCCCGAAGGAAAATCCATTTCATCGAGTGCAGCCTTAAGATACAAGCCCGTGCCGCCGCAAAAGACCGGAAGCCGTTGCTCACCAAGCAAACGCTCGATATGCGCCCGGGCATCAGACTGATAGAGCGCAGCAGAATACGCGACGCCCGGGTCCACGATATCGACAAGACGCAGGGGCACCGAGCACTCCTCGGGCATCATCTTGGCCGTACCGATATCCATACCGCGATAGATTTGCATCGCGTCACACGATAACACTTCAGACGACAGACGAGCAGCCAGGCGGTCGGCAACATCACTCTTGCCGACCGCCGTCGGACCGACGATCGCTACGGCAGAAAGGTTTGTGCCGGGGGAAACCATTAGCGAGGCTCACCCACAACGGAGCCAGACAGATACCACGTCTTGGCGACATCCACATCGACGTCGACGATTTTGCCGATAAGCTGATCGATGCTATAGCCAGCGGGAATCGGCGCATGCACTGTCTGGTTCTTAGGACTTTTACCAAGAAGGACAGCGTCGTTTTTCTTGCTCGTGCCCTCAATAAGCGCAGGCACCACGGTGTGAAGCTCGCCCTGGTTATACTCGTATGCCGTCGTCTCGATAACCTTGACCAGACGGTTAAAGCGCTCAAGGATAACCTCATGTGGGGTGGGATCATAAATCTCAGCTGCCGGGGTACCGGCGCGCTTGGAGTAAATAAACGTGTAGGCCTGGGCATAGCGCACCGTCTCGGCAAGCGAGAGCGTCTGCTCAAAGTCTTCCTCGGTCTCGCCCGGGAAGCCCACGATGATGTCGGTTGAAAGCGCAATTTCGGGCATACGGTTACGAATGCGATCGACCAGGCCCAGATAATCCTCGCGCGTGTACCGACGATTCATCTCTTTAAGGATACGCGTGGAACCCGACTGAACGGCTAGGTGAAGCTGCGGCATAACGGCAGGTGTCTCGGCCATAGCATCGATGGTCTCGGGAAGCAAATCCTTGGGGTGCGAAGAAGTAAAGAAGATACGTTCGACGCCCGTATCACCCACGGCGCGCAGCAGGTCGGCAAAGCGCGGCTTGCCAAAGAGATCGCGACCGTAGGAGTTAACGTTTTGTCCCAGCAGCGTAATCTCGCGCACACCCTGACGCACCAGACCCGTCACCTCGTCGACAATCTCCTCGAAGGGGCGGCTCTTCTCGCGACCACGGACGTACGGCACGATGCAGTACGTGCAGAAGTTGTTGCAGCCCGTCATGATGGGCACCCATGCATGATACTGCGTCTCGCGATGCCACGGCATACTCATGGCGTCCGTATCTTCATGCTCATTCGTGCGGATATGGCGCTTGCCATCCATAAACGCCTCGGCGATAAGCTCCGCCACGTGCGCAATCGAATGCGTACCAAAAATAACGTTGACGTTATCGACGTTGGTGAGCAAGCCCTCGCCATCGCGCTGAGCGATGCAGCCACCCACGGCGACCACACGCTTGCCCGAAGGAGAAGGAGGAAGACTCTTGCAGGAATTGCACTGACCATACAGGCGCGTATCGGCAGCCTCGCGCACACAGCACGTCATGAATACGACAATATCGGCATGCTCCGGATCGAGCGCCATAAGACAGCCATAGGAATCGAGCAAACCGCTCACGCGCTCGGAGTCGTGCTGATTCATCTGGCAGCCGAATGTGCGGATAAAATAGGTTTTACCGGCAAGAATATCGCGTACGAAGCGCTGGTCCATGAGCTTACATCCTAACGATGATATCGACGGGGCACAAAGGTGCTACAAACGTGCGAAAACTCGCTTACGCAACAGGCTTAACGTCGTCCATGACGACATTGTCCATAGCAGCCCGATTAATCTGGTGAACGTAGATGGAGAGTCGGATTGCCGTGCGAGACTCCCCGTTAATGAGGATGTCAGAGAACACCGGCGCACAAGAGACATCAAAGCCAGTCGGAATCAAAAAACCTCGCGCAATGGCAACGGCCTTTATGGCCTGGTTGACGGCGCCGGCACCGACGCACTGAATGTTGACGGGAACGCCATCTTTGACCATACCGGCAATGGCGCCGGCAACGGACGCGGGCGATGATTTGCTTGATACCTTCAGGCAATCCATGAAGAAACTCCTGCGTTTAAAAGTACGTTTTAACTGCAATAACTGTATCGTACCGAGCGGACTCGGTAAAGATGCTACTCCTCTTTGGCAAGATCGAACGTCACGGTGATGCGATCACGTGAAACGCGAATCTTAGGGTCGCCGCACAGATTGAGGTAATACCGGGCGGCGAGGTCATTGAAGTCGCGCTCAACAGCACGCGAAAACTGTGCCATGTCATCCTTGGCAATGCGAAGGCCTCGACGGTCCTTGGCAAGATCGACTGGAGCCGGCAATTGCGAGGTGGAATCGCGCTCGCGCAGCAGACGCGCGCACACACCGCGAACGGGCTTAATCTGTCCCGAAAGAATACGGTGGGCAGTACGCTCGGACATCTCGAGACCCAGCCCGGAGCAAATCCGGATAAAGTCCTCGGCATCCGAAGCGAGACCTAAACGATCGATAACCGGAAGCTCACACTCGTCATCGATAAAGAGCAGGCGAGACGTATCGAGACGACTGGAAGCCTGGGCGTATAGGGTCGCCGCGATCTCGGACGGAGAGCCCAGATACACGTCGCAGTCGCGCAGCTCCTCAAGGGCAAACTCGCAGGCTGCGCGAATGATATTGTGAGGACCGCGAGCGCATACATAGCGGCCGTCTTCGTCTTTAACCGCCTGAGGCCAGCTCGACTGGTCGGCGCGCTCAGCCAAGCGATCGGTATCAACGCACACCTTAAACGCTGAGCCCAAATCGACGCCCGATGTAACAACGCGTGCCTCATCGGTGTTCTGCTTGATAGAGAACAGCGCCATACCACGACCGTGAACACCCCAACGGTCCATCTTCATGCTCTCGAGCTTGGAGGTGACACGGGCATCGAAGATACGCTCCTGCATATCCTGCGGCACACCCGATCCGTTATCCAGGAAGAGGAGGGTACGAACACCCTCCTCCTTGGTCGTGGCTAGATAGACCTTATCGGCTCCGGCATCGCGAGCATTACGCAGCATCTCGATGACAATGTCCTCTACATGCTGAATGTCATGCTTGGCCTGACGGCGCTCGGCCTCCGAAACGCGGAGGCGGACATACCCCTCGCCAAGGTTTTCCTCGACGCGAAGGTTGCCCTCCCCCGACATCGACGCGATAAATGAGATGAGCTCGTTCGCGTCGTTCATGTTATTTAGCGATATCGACGGCACGGCTCTCGCGAATCACGACAACGCGCACCTGACCGGGATACTCCATCTCTTCCTCGATCTGATGGGCGATATCGTGCGCAAGCACCGTGGACTGGGCATCGGAAATCTTGTCCGGCTGAACCATGACATGGACCTCGCGACCGGCCTGCATAGCATAGGTACGCTCGACGCCGTCATGAGAGTTAGCAATCTCCTCGAGCTTCTCAAGGCGCTTGATGTAGCTCTCGGCCGACTCGCGACGGGCGCCGGGACGAGAAGCGGAAACAGCATCGGCAGCCTGGACCAGAACGTCGAGCACCGTGTTGGGGTCGACATCGGCATGATGGGCCTCGATTGCGTGGACGATAACGGGCTTCTCGCCATAACGGCGGGCAAGCTCGGCGCCAATCACAGCATGCGGACCCTCAACGTCGTGGTCGATGGCCTTGCCCAGGTCATGCAGAAGACCCGCGCGCTTGGCGGTCACAACATCCAGACCAAGCTCGGAGGCCATGATGCCGCACAGGTCGGAGACCTCAAGCGAGTGCTGTAGCACGTTCTGACCAAACGAGGTACGGTAGCGCAGAGCGCCCAGGGTTTTGACGATCTCGGGATGCAGGTCGTGGATTCCGGTATCGAAGGCGGCCTGCTCACCGGCTTCGAGCACACGCTGCTGAACCAAGTCAGCGGCCTTGTGGTACATCTCCTCGATGCGGGCGGGGTGAATACGACCGTCGGCAATGAGGTTCTCGAGCGCCACGCGGGCGGTCTCACGACGGACCGGATCAAAGCTCGAAAGCACGACAGTCTCGGGGGTATCGTCGATCACAAGGTTGACGCCGGAAACCTGCTCGAAAGTACGGATGTTACGACCCTCGCGACCGATGATGCGGCCCTTAAGGTCATCGGAGGGAATATGAACGGACGTGACGGTGACCTCGGCGGTATGGTCGGCGGCACAACGCTGGATCGCCAGGGAGAGAATCTCCTGAGCGGTCTTGTGGCACTCGGCGCGGACCTGTTGCTCGGACTCACGGATGATGGTGGCCGCCTCATGGGTAACCTCGCCGCGGACCTTATCGAGCAGCTCCTTGTGAGCATCCTCGCGCGTAAGGTCGGCAATACGCTCGAGCTCGGAGGTCTGCTTGGCGCAAAGCTCCTCAAGTTCGCGAGAGCGCTTCTCGACCTGACCGGCCTGGCTGGACAGCTGATGCTCGCGCTTATCGAGCGCATCGTTGCGTCGGTCGAGCGATTCCTCGCGCTGCATCACGCGATTTTCGAGCGCGCGAATCTCGCTCTTACGCTGCTTGTCCTCGGCCTCGGCGGCCTGTTTGTTCTTGATGATCTCTTCCTTAGCCTCGAGCAGAGCCTCTTTTTTGAGGGTCTCGGCCTGACGCTTAGCATCACCGATCAGGGACTCTGCCTGCGCGTGTGCCGACTGAATCTTTTCTTCGGCCTCGTGAAGACTACCCTGCTTGGCGGTGCGCATGTAGGCAATGGCGACGATGGCACCCAAAACAATGCCAACGAGCGCTGCAATGATAGGCGGCATGCTCACTCCTTTTTATGGATTCGTTACACAACAAAGCGAACCGTCCATACGAACGGCTCGCGACATTTGAGTAATATGGGCGCAGCTTATGCGGGTCGGATACAGATAAACATATAAACAAACTCATCGCAGATGAGCACATATCACAATGCAAATGACAGTAATTATCCTACGTTGAACCGCAACAACTGTCAAATTAACGCACCCAGCACGGCGCCTATCGAGCGGTGAACGGCAGGAGCGTAACGTGCGCATGCTTAAACGTCGCATTTCTCGCTTAAGGCATCGAGGCGCGCCTTAACGGCATCGGCGGCAATGTGATAGGAAAAGCCCTTGCCCATCAAAAATCTGACGAGCTTTTCGAATGCACGTGCCTCGGGAACGCGACGCTTAGCGAGCAAAGCCGATGCGCGAGCCAAGTCGTCATCCTCGGCAAAATAAGCCTCGGGATACCCTGGAATCTCATCAAGTGCAACATGGCGACGCTTGAGTTCAGTCTCGATTTTGCGCTGTCCCCAACCACGACGCTTACGCTCCTCGATAAAGTACGAGCAAAAGCGGTTCTCATCTAAAAAATGATACTCGATGGCACGATTGACGGCAAAGTCGATCGCGGGCTGTCGAAAGCCATAGCGAGCCAACTTATCGCGCACCTCGCCTGTAGCATGATCACGACGCGAAAGCATCTCGGTCACCATGGTGAGCGCACATTTGCATTCGATAAGCTGCACCGCCTCGCGAAAGTCATCCCAGTCGCAGGGAAGATCGAGACGGTTCTGAACGTACACACGTGCCACACGCACGGGAATCCAAATGGACCGTTCAAAACCGCCCTCCAGATCGCAATCGATATGTGCACAGGGCTTTTTAGACGCATAACCGCTCGAGAACGAGGAGGCCGTCTTCTTATCCGGAAAAACGACCCTAGTCTCGGTCACCGTATACGACATGTCGGCATCCGTTACTCGTCGTCATCGTCGAGCATCGCGGAGCCATCGATGGCATACAGCTCGTCAAACTCCTCGGGGGCGGGCTGATCGGTCAACTCAACCTCGGAGGGGGCATCATCGTCATACTCAAGACCGCAGGCAAGGCGAACCTTGTGCTCGATCTCGTCGGCGCAATCGGGATGCTCGCGCAGGAACGTCTTAGCGGCCTCGCGACCGTTGCCGAGTTTGTCCTCACCATAGGCAAACCAAGACCCCATCTTTTTGCATATGCCGCACTCGACAGCCATATCCAGAATCGAGCCCTCTTTAGAAATGCCGGTGCCATACATGATGTCAAATTCGGCCGAGCGGAACGGAGCAGCCACCTTGTTCTTAACGACCTTGGCACGTACGCGATTGCCGATAACCTCGTCCTTGAGCTTGATGGTATCGATTTTGCGAATATCGATACGCACGGAAGAGAAGAACTTGAGTGCGCGGCCGCCTGTGGTGGTCTCGGGGTTGCCGAACATGACGCCGATCTTCTCGCGCAATTGGTTAATGAAGATGCAGGTTGTGTTGGACTTGGCAAGCGAGCCGGCGAGCTTGCGGAGCGCCTGACTCATCAAGCGAGCCTGCAGACCCACCGTCGTGTCACCGATCTCGCCCTCGATTTCGGCACGCGGAGTCAAAGCGGCAACAGAGTCGACGACGATGGCGTCGATGGCACCGGAACGCACAAGCATGTCAACGATCTCGAGCGCCTGTTCACCCGTATCGGGCTGGGAAATCAGCACCTCGTCGATATCGACGCCGATGCGCGCGGCGTAGGTGGGATCAAGCGCATGCTCAGCGTCGATAAAAGCCACGACACCGCCCATGGCCTGCGCCTCTGCAAGAATCTCGAGCGAAAGCGTTGTCTTACCGGAGGACTCGGGGCCATAAATCTCAACGATACGGCCGCGCGGCACGCCGCCGATACCCAAGGCGGCATCGAGCGCCAGAGAGCCCGTCGGAATAGCCTCGACCTCGAGCTCGGGACCGCCGTCGCCATACCTCATAATAGAACCCTGGCCGAACTTCTTCTCGATCTCGGCCTTGGTAGTGGCGATCATCTCGTCGCGCTCTTTGCCCGTCGTGCGCGTATGAACGGTACGTACGGGACCTGAATTCTTGGCCATGAATAGCCCTCCTCTTAACAACCTGAATCGATGATAAACGAACGGCTGTTCGTGGTCAACCGTTCAGGTTCATCATATGCACCCGTCCATTCCAAAACCCGACCAAACGCCGACCAATCACCGACCAAACGCTTGACCATGCCAATCGCAAATACGAGTGCTCGTACAAATTAAAGACATGTGCCTGCGCAAGCGCATTCCTTGCCAAAGGTCCCTATCTCCACAATTAAGGGGCCCTAAGGCCCCTTAAAACACGTCTATTCCATGGAATTGAGCACGCGGACAATGCGTTCCAAAGCCTCAGCGACCGCATAGGCACGGACGCACGACCGATCACCCTCGTAGTGACAGCGCGCAGACTCAACGACCGTCGCTCCCCCATCGGCCGCACGATACGCCCATCCGATATAGAACGTGCCGGCGGGGTCTTGCTCGGTACCGCCGCCGGGCCCAGCGTAGCCCGTTGCGCTCACGGCGACATCGCTCTGATAGAGGTCCAGCGAGCCCGCGGCCATCTCACGCGCCGTCTGATGCGACACGGCGCTAAACCGATCGAGTGTTTCCTGCTCGACGCCGAGCACGCGATGTTTGATCTCATCGCAGTAGGTCACCGCACCGCCACGAAGCACCGCCGAGGCACCCGGGATATCGGCAATCGTCGAGGCGATCATGCCCGCCGTCAGCGACTCCGCCGTCGACACCGTCACGCCACGGGCACTCGCGCGCTCGACAATATCGCGCGCCAGCTCCTCGTTGTTTGCGGCGATCTGCAAATAAGGCTCCGTCATACCCACCAGGACCTAGACCGAAAAGACGATCTTACGGCAGTTCCAGAAGTACTGGGCACCCGAGATAATAGTCAAAATGACAGCGATGACGTACAGGAAGCGCGACACCGAATAGACACCGAGCAGCAGCGACGCCGGCCCCAGCTGAAGACCGGCCATCGCAAAGACGCACAGATAGCCACAGATGGAGACCATCGTGGTCGCCGTCTTGTACTTGCCGAGCTTATCGGCGGCAACGACCACACCGGCAGCACTCGCGACCATGCGAAGTGCGCTCACCAACAGCTCGCGAAACAGGATAATGAACACGGACCACACGGTCACCGCGCCAAAATCCAAGAACAGCAGCAAGGCCGAGAACACCAGCAACTTGTCGGCGATGGGGTCCAAGAACTTGCCGAAATCGGTGATCTCGTTGCGTGAGCGCGCCAGATAGCCGTCGACCTTATCGGTGCACGACAGGATCACATACAGAATGAAGGCAGCGGCGGCGAGCGGGCCGTCAAAGGTGCTCCAGTCCGTACCGGCAACGCTCGCGTGAGACAGAGCCGAGACGATCATGAACACCGGAATAAAGACGATGCGCACGCACGTCACGATGTTGGCGGGCGTCCAAACGCTCGTCAGTTCCTTATTGCTCTCGTTTGCCACGACGCTCTCCTACTCCACAACATGGCCGATAAGCTCATAGCAGAAGCTATCGGTAAACTCGACGGTCAAAATATCGCCCACGGACGCCTCGCTGGCGTCCAGATGCACCGCGCCATCGGAATCGGGCGCCTGGAACCAGGCATGACCGATCAGCTCGGCGCCGTCCTCGGTCTCCTCGATACCGTCGACGATTACCTGGGCGCGCTCGCCCACATGGGCCGCTGTGGCGGCAAAACCCAGCGACTCGGCCAGATCCATGGCCTCCTGGGCGCGCTCGAGCTTGACCTCCTCATCGACCTGGCCCTCCATATTGGCGGCCAGGCTGCCCTCCTCCTGCGAGTAGGCAAAGACGCTCGTATAGTCAAAGCCGACGGTGTCCATAAAGTCGATAAGATCACGGAACTCGTCGTCGGTCTCGGTCGGAAAGCCGACCATGGCCGTGGAGCGAATCACGATGCCGGGGATACGATCACGAAGATCGCGGAACAGTTCCTCGAGCTCCTGACGCGAACCGGAGCGACGCATGGCCTTGAGGATGCGCGCGTCGCAGTGCTGCACGGGGATATCGATATAGGGCAATACCTCGGGCGTATCGCGAATCGTCTCGATAAGCTCGTCGGTCATACCCTCGGGCTGCAGATAGAGCACGCGAACCCAGACGTTGTGCGGGCGTACAGCCTCGGCGACGGCGCGCAGCAGCTGCGCCAGATTGCGCGGTGAGGCCTCAGCGGCGTCCTCATCGGCAAAGTCGGTGCCCCAAATGCCCGTGTCCTGGCCGATCAGCACGATCTCGCGCACACCGCCGGCAACCAGGTCGCGCACCTCGGAGATAATGCTTTCGGCATTGCGCGAATGATAGCGACCGCGAATGTAGGGAATCATGCAGAAGCTGCAAAAACGATTGCAGCCATCGGAGATCTTGACGTAGGCGACAGCGCCCTCGACGGTACGCTTGACCTGCGGGATATAGGCAGCGATTTTACGCTCCACACCAAGAACGCCATCGATGACAGAGACGATACCGTCTTCCTCATCGGCCTTCACAAATGCCGCGACCTCGGGCAGCTCGTCGGGCAGGTCGTCGCCGTAACGAGACGGCACGCAACCGCACATGACAATGGGGCAGGAGCGAACGCCGTCCTGCACCTCGTTAGCGAGCTCGAGCGTGGTCTCGATGCTCTCAGACGTCGCCGAGGTAAGAAACGAGCACGTATTGACAATGGCGATATCGGCATCCTGAGGATCGAATGCCTCCTCGTAGCCCGCAGCGGTCAGCAGCGAACGCATGCGGTCGGTATCGACCTCGTTCTTGGCGCAGCCAAGCGTGATATAGAGTACGGAACCCAACGGAGTATCCATGTTGGAGAGCGGTCCTTTCGAGTAAATTAGCGGTAGTTGGTAAACTGCAGCGGCTGGCCGTAGTCCTGGTCGCGCAGGAACTGAATCACCGTCTGTAAAGCGTCCTTAGAAGCCGAGGAAACGCGCAGCTTATCGGCCTCGATGGTCACCTTGACCTTAAGCTTTTGATCCTTGATGTCTTTATTGATCTTCTTTGCGGTCGCCTGGTCGATGCCCTCGACGATATGACCGAGCACGCGCACGGTACCGCCCGAAGCCGCCTGCGGGGTGTCCCAAGAGACAGCCTTGAGGTCGATACCGCGCTTGATGAGCTTGGAGCTCAAAACATCGATGATCTGCTTGGAGACAAAATCGGCCGGAGCGTTAATCGTAAAGAGCTTGTCGCCCTTCGAAAGCTCGATGGTGGCGCCGGAGTCTTTAAGGTCATAGCGCTGGGAAATCTCGCGGGCGGTCTGCTGGAAGGCGTTATCGACCTCCTGCATGTTAACCTCGGACACAACGTCAAAGCTGGAATCTTTAGCCATGGTTCTTCCTTTCGGTACGGGGAGCCTTAGTAGCTGTCGTACGAATAGTCATCTGTATCGTTCACTGTCTGGCCGTCGGATGCCGTGTCGGTGCCGACGGTAGACTGGGCATCGGTGCCGTCGGCATTATCGGTACCGCCGGCATTATCGCCGTTCGCGGAGTCAGCGGTCTCCTTCTTGGGAACGGTAATGGTCACGCGCGCCACACCCGATGTCTTGGTGTCATAGCGAACCTTTTCACCATTCTTGGTGACCGTGACATCGGAGGGCTTGGACGTGGTGATCTCAATCGAGGACTCGGGCGTGTACTCCTGCTCAAAAGGACCGGTCGCTTGAGCGCCATAGACCGATTTACCGTCGACCTTGACCTCGATCCAGGCGGTCTTGCCCTTGGCAACAGAGACCTTGACCTTGGTGACCTCGTCCTCTTCCGTTTTGACCGTCGCCTTGGCGGCATCGGAACCGGCCGCATCCGTCGCCTCGTCGGCGTCTTCATCCTCGTCAGTGGATTCGGTCTTCTTGGAAGATTTCTTAGTCGTCGTCTTGGTAGCCACGGGTGTCTCGGGCGTCGACTCGGGTGCAGCAGAGCCGCAACCACGCAGGAGTACCACGATGAGCAAAATCAACAGCAGCACCACGGCACCGATGCCGACGTAAATAATGCGCGGATCGATCGTGTTGTATTGAGAGGCGCGCCCAACGCCGCGTCCGCGATTGGAGCTACCACGACCATTACCCTGCGGTATGCGGCCGCGACCGCTATCGGGACGACCACGATAGCTACTCTGGCGCTGCGAACCCCGCCGGCCCGGACGCGGCGCAAGCTCGCCACGGCCCTGATAGCCGCGCTGGCCAGAGCGAGGCACCGAAGAGCGCTGCCCATAGGGCTGGGATTGCGAACGGAGGCGCGGCGTCACCTGCGTGGTATCGGCGTCGGAATAGCCATCGCGGGAACGCCCGGCGGGTACTCCGCGATAGCTACGACCGGAGTATCCACCGTCGCCGTAACCGGCGCGAGGATCGCGACTCAACCCGCGAGCGGCGGGAAGCGCACGGTCATCTGGCAGGGGCGTACTGCGAAAACGATCTCGCTGAGAACGAATTTCCTCGCTGGAGCCCGTCTCGGTGATATAGCCCGCTTGCGGAGGGCGCTGGCCGTACCGTGTCGTACGACCACCCTGAACCATCAAAAAACGACCGTTATCGACCGAAGAACGCGAGTTAACGTAGCCGGCAGCGTCCTGAAAACGACCGCCCTGCTGCGAGGTATCGCGTTCATATGCCATGAGGTCGTCAAAATAAGCGTTGACGACCTCGCGCGGGTTAAGCCCCAAAAAGCGAGCGTAGCTCGAAATCATGCCCTGCGCATAGCCACGCGGGGGCATCGATGCAAAGTTACCAGTCTCGAAAAACTCGATGATCTGCGGCCTGATTTTGATGGTGTTGGCGACCTGCTGGATGGAAAGGCCCATCCGGCGACGCTGCTCGAGCAGCATGTCACCAAAGCGTGCAGCCATCAGAATCCTCCAAACTCACGATCTTCACGTACCATCTCGGCGTCGACAGACTCCAGCGCGGCAAGCCCTTCGTCATCCAGCAGGACCTCGCGCGGCTTGGAACCGTCGGGCGGGCCGACGACGCCCTTTTCTTCCAGCATGTCCATAATACGCCCGGCGCGCGCATAGCCAACCTTGAGGCGGCGTTGCAGGCCAGATGTGGAGCCAAGCTGCGATTCCACCACAATATGAGCGGCCTCCCAGATAAGCGGGTCGTCATCCTGCGGCTCGGCAACGCCCGTGCGGACAATACCGCCGCCACCAGCCATGGACATGGAAGCAGGCGCCACGGCAGACAGTATCTCCTCGTGGTAGTCGGGCTCGCTTTGCGACTTAACGAACTCGACGATCTCGTTGATCTCGTCATCCGAGACAAAACAGCCCTGGATACGGCGGGGCTTGCCCCAGTCGACCTTGGAGAACAGCATGTCGCCCAAACCGGTGAGCTTTTCGGCGCCCATCTGGTCGATAATGACGCGGGAATCGATGCCCGTGGCCACGTTAAAGGCGATACGATTGGTGATGTTGGCCTTAATGAGGCCCGTCACCACGTTGGAGCTGGGGCGCTGCGTAGCCACGATAAGGTGAATACCGGCGGCACGGCCCAGCTGGGCGATACGAACGATCGAGGCCTCGACATCCTTGCCGGCAACCATCATCAGGTCCGAAAGCTCGTCGATGATAATGACCAGATAGGGCATCTTTTGCGGCGGGTTATCGTAGTGTTCGAACTCGCCGGCAGCCTGCTTTTCGTTATACGTCGAGATCTTGCGAACGTTGAGGCGCTCGAAGACCTTCAGGCGACGCTCCATCTCGGACACAGCCCATTGCAAGGCACTCGCAGCCTGCTTGGGTTCGGTCACCACGGGCACATAGAGATGGGGCAGGCCGTTATAGCCGGCAAGCTCAACGCGCTTGGGATCGACCATGATCAAGCGAACGTCCTCGGGAAGCGCGCGCATGAGCAGGGTCGTGATGATGGAGTTGATCATGACCGACTTACCGGAACCGGTGGTACCGGCAATAAGCAGGTGGGGCATCTTGGCGAGGTCGGCGACGACCGGCGTACCCTCGGCATCGCGGCCGATGGCCAGCTCGAGCGGACCGCCCTTCACATAGGGAAGCACGTCGCCCAGGTTAACGTTCTGGCGCTTGCGATTGGGAATCTCGATACCCACAAGCGAGGTGCCGGGAATCGGCGCAAAGATACGCACCGACTGGGCGGCAAGCGAAAGCGCGATATCGTCCTCGAGGCTCGAAATCTTGCTCACGCGCTCGCCCTCGCCGGGCTGCAGCTTAAAGGTCGTCACCGTGGGACCGGCAATCCAGCCGACGACGCGAGCGCTACGGCCAAACTCCAGCAACGTGGACTGCAGCGACTCGGCAGTCTGCTCCAACTCCTTGTCAGAAGACGCGGCGGACGCCGACTGCGGGTTGGCGTGCAGGATTTCGAGCGGCGGGAGTTTGAGGCCATCCTCTTGCTCGCCCTCGACATCGTCAGCAGTGCCGTCAGCTCCCCCATCGCCGGCTGCAACAGGAGCAGCGGAAGCCGTAGGGGTGGAGGCATCGGCAACCTTGGGGTGCTTCAGGAAATCGGGGATCTGCGGGGCAGCAGACACGGGGTTCACGGCAAACGGCGGCTCGGACTCGTCGACCTTGTCCGGGTCGTCTTCCATCGAAAGCTGTCCGGTGACCTGTCCGCGCCTGTCTTGGCGACGCGGCAGCAAAGTTGTCTTGGCGGTCTCGAGCGGACACTCGTCATCCTCGTCATCGCCCGCGGTGAGTTCGATTTCGCTATCGGACCAAGACGGGTCGGGCTCACTCGTGTTGAGCTTGGGCGCGGACTTGCCCTTGTTGGCATGGCGACGCGGCAGCAGCGTAGTCTTGGCGCGCTCGGCCTCCACAGCCTCGGACACGTCGACAAACGGATCGTCGTCCTCGTCATCATCGTCCAAAACCGGGTCCGCATCATTGCCCATGACCGTGGTCACGGCCATATCGGAGCCCTTCTGACGAAGAATGCTCAGGTGCGGACGGGCGACGCCGGGAACCGACAGGGCCTCTTCGTCGCCCCACGGGCTCGCATTGACATCGGCACGACGGCGCTCGGCAAAATCGGCAGCGTGATCGCGCGCAGAACGCAAAACGCCACCCACCGAAAAGCCGATGATGACAAAGCCAACGACGGCCAAACCCAACAGGACCACCATCGCGATAGGTTTACCCAGGGCATTCTGCAGCGCACTCGCAATAAACGCACCGATGTAGCCACCCGAGGCGGACAGGTTTTGCGGCACAAACATGAGGTCGCACGAATCGCTCGTGCCCGGCACCATCAACGAAAGAATGGAGACGACGGCGATAAAGACAACGGCGCCACCCGCGACCGAGCGAATGTTGAGCGGCGAGTCCTCACCCAAAAAGAGCGTGGCGGCAAACAGCAAAATGACGATCGGCAGCACGTAGGCGCCCAGGCCAAAGCCAAGATGGTAGAAACCGGCAACCACTGCCGTCACGGGTGCCGTTGCCGGAGAAATCACGGCAATGAAAGACGCAATCGCCAAAACGGCAATAACCACGCCGGCGATATCGCGGTTGGCCGAAGGCTCGACCAGGGGCTCAAAATCGTCGAACTCGGCCTCGTGGCCCTTATTGGCACGAAGATGGGAACCGGCACCCTTAGCAGATGCCGGTTGGTTGTTGGCTTTATTGCCTTTGGCGTTTTGTGCAGATCCGCGCGCCAAACTAAACCTCCATGACGACCGGGATGATCATCGGACGGGTGCGCGTACGGCTCCAAATGAAGTTGGAGAGCGAATCGCGCACGGCCTTGCGAATGGCATCGGAGCCACTGCTCGTAAAGCTAAACTTGCCCTTCTCGATTGTCTTCATGATGGATGCGGAGGCATCCTCGGAGAACTGATCGTCGATGGCAAATGAAACACCACGGCCCGAGAACTCAATAGCCTCGATCTTCTTATGCTTGAGCGAAACGATGGCGACGGCTGTGACCATACCGTCATTGGCGAGCTTCTGACGATCGCGCAGGACGATGGGGTCGGTATCACCGATGCGCAGGCCGTCGACGTAGACGACGCCGGACTCGACGGGCGTGCCGCGCTTGACAATACCACCGCGCATCTCGAGCGTGTCACCGTTATCGAGGATAAAGATGTGATCATCCTTAATACCCATCTTACGGGCAAGCTGGGCATGGGCACGCAGGTGCACGGCCTCGCCGTGAACCGGCATAAAGTAGGTGGGCTTGGCCATGGCCATCAGAAGCTTGAGCTCCTCCTGGCTGCCGTGACCCGAGACATGGACGAGGGCACGGTTCTTGTCCCACACGTCGCAGCCAAGCTTGGCCAGGCTGTTGACGACCTGCTGGACGGCCTTCTCGTTGCCGGGAACAGGCGTAGCGGACAGGATGACGGTATCGCCCTCGTGGATGGAGAGCGTCTTGTGCTCGCCGTTGGCCATGCGGGACAGCGCCGACAGCGGCTCGCCCTGAGAGCCGGTGCACATGACGACGATCTTGTCGTCAGGCAGGTTATCGATATCGAAGGCATCGATGATATCGGCATCGTCGATGTTGAGGTAGCCCAGCTCGCGCGCCACGCGGGTGTTGGTGAGCATGGAACGTCCGGTCACGACGACCTTGCGGCCGCACTTGCGGGCGGCGTCGCAGATCTGCTGCAGGCGATGGATATGGCTCGAGAACGACGCGACGAACACGCGGCCCGGGGCATTCTTGATGGCGTGCAGCAAGTTGGGGCCGACTTCGGCCTCGGACTTGGTAAAGCCCGGAACCGTGGCGTTGGTGGAGTCGGAAAGCAACAGGTCGATGCCCTGTTTAGCAAAGCGACTGATGGCGGCATAATCGGGCGTGACGCCATCGATGGGCGTCTGGTCGAGCTTAAAGTCGCCCGTGTGCATAACGGTGCCCTGGTTGGTGCGAATGAATACGCCCAAAGCGCCCGGAATTGAGTGCGTCATAGAGAAGAAGTCGAGCGAAATGCCACCAAGATTGACATGGCTACCGCCCTTGACCTCGCGGAACTTGGGCGCGCGGATGCGGAACTCGGAAAGCTTGCCCTCGATGAAACCAAGCGTCAGCTTGCTCGAGAAGATGGGAACCTTGTTGTTGAGGTCCTGCAGCAGGTACGGAAGCGAACCGGTATGGTCCTCGTGGCCGTGGGTGACGATGATGCCGCGGAGCTTCTCCTCGTTCTCCAGAACATAGGTGTAGTCGGGAAGCACCAAATCGATACCGGGCTGGGAGTCGTCGGGGAACATAAGGCCGGCGTCGACGAGCACCATGTCGTCGCCGCACTCGAAGACCGTCATATTCTTGCCGATGCCGTCAAGGCCTCCGAGCGGAATGATCTTCAAGGGAGATGATTTTTTAGCTGCCATAGGTTCGTGCGGTTTCCTTTCTTCGAAACGGGTCTGGAACAACCGACGGGGCGCTTCTGGCAAACCGACCGCCGGGAACGTACAAACATGCATCACGGAGTCGATGCAGTAACCGCATTATGATACCCATTTGCCCACCAACAGACCACCCATGCATCAAAGCCCCATCCAAACCGGTCTATCCCGCCGGTTTCCCGTGGGGCGGGCACTGATGAAGTTTCCTGCTCTACAGTCCTGCTCACGACGGAGGCCACATTAAGTGGCCTCCT